>JAABUN010004053.1_pt1 | contig 20930 bp, 13 predicted proteins | sample 5559311 | NCBI WGS metagenome assembly JAABUN01 (sample SAMN10711877, study PRJNA513370) | rock metagenome | isolation source: Antarctica rocks | place: Antarctica: Victoria Land, Siegfried Peak sud
GAACGCGGTCAGCGTCGACACCCCGCGCAGGCACTGCAGCTGTGACACCGTCGGCCACCACTGCGGTTCGTGGGCCATCTCGACGATGGCCTTGTCGAGCCGGGCGCGCCGCGAGGTCGCCAGCAGCACCGTCTCCAGCGTCGTGTCGTAGGCGGCCTGCAACCCAGCCAGCTCGAAGCGCTGCTGACCGAGCCAATGCTCGTGCGCGCCGGTCCAGGCGGTCCCGCCCGACCACAAGATCCCCTGGCGCAGCAGCAGCTTGGACGTGCGGTGCCGGGCGCGCATCAGGTCGGCCCGGACGTCCTCCCGGACCCGGACCAGGTCACGGGCGGCCTCCTGCGCCAGCGACGGGATCGTCACCGCCGTGACCTCACCCAGGCGCAGCAACCGAGCCAGCAGCAGCGCGTCCCGGGCATCGGTCTTGACCCGGTCCCCCGACGGGCGATGCATCTTCGACGGTGCCGCGACCACGCACCGCACCCCCCGGCCGGTCAGGAACCGGGCCAGGCCGTAACCCGTCGGGCCGGCCTCGTAGACCATCGTCACCGGCCCGGCCAGCTGCTGCAGCCAGGCCAGGACCGTCTCGTTGTCCGGCACCAACCGGGCCTTGCTCAGCTCGCCTGTCCTGTCGTCCAGCGCGCACCCCACCACCGAGCGCGCGTGCACATCCAGACCGACGAAAGTACGCTCCATCTCCACCGGGACCTCCCGCAATTGTTGGCTCTACCGCCCCGGACTCAACCCCGGGCCGGCAACCCACGACAACTTGCGAGTGAGGTCCCGGCCCAAGAACCGGGCACCTCCATACCGTCTAACCAACCGAGCAACCGGCGTGGAGTTGCCCGCGCCGCGCCGACACACCGACGCACTTCACGTTCGAGGGTTCGGGTGCGAGAGGCCAGGCGGGGCCGAGGACACGTCAGACCGCCTCGTCGAGCTCCTCCAACAGCGGCCCCGGCACCTGTGGCTGGGCGTAATCGGCAAGCGGGTAGCGGGACGCGATTCGGGCGACGTCGCGCAGCACCTCCTGCCGGACCGTCGCCGGCAGCGAGTACGTGCGATCGTCGACCGGCTCGACTGCGTCGAGCACCCGCACGACCAGCCGGGCCGTTTCGCGGGCGTCGTCTACCGTCATCCGGCGCTGCGCCGCCGAGTTCGCGCCGATGCGCAGCCCGCTGGTGACGAGCGGCGGACGGGTGTCGCCGGGCACCCGGTTCTTGTTGACGACGATCCGGCACTCCTCGAGCGCCTCCTCCGCGACGAGGCCGCTCATCCGCTCTCCTAGCCCGACGAGCACCATGTGGTTCTCCGTGCCGCCCGAGACAATGTGAAGGCCGGCGGCCGCGAACTCCTCGGCAAAGGCATCGGCGATGTCGCGGATGCGCTGTGCCGTCTCGCGGAACGCCGGCTGGGCGGCGAGCTCGAATGCCCGCGCCTTCGCCGCGATGACGTTCAGCGCGGGCGCGCCCTGCGTGAACGGGAAGATAGCCCGCTGCACCAGCTGGCGCACGGTCCGTGTGTGCCCAGGCAGAACCTCGTCGGCGTCGCGGCCGCTGAGGATGACGCCTCCGCGCGGCCCGGCCAGCTGCTTGTGCGTGCACGTCGTGGTGATGTGCGCAATGTCGATCGGGCTCGGGTGCAGCCCGGCGGCGACCAGGCCGGCGGTGTGCGAGATATCGGCGAGCAGCACCGCTCCGACCTCGTCGGCGATCTCACGGAAGGGCGCAAAGTCGATGCGCCGCGGGTACGCCGTCGCACCGGCGATGATTACCCGCGGACGGTGCTGGTGGGCGAGGTGCCGTACCTGCTCCAGGTCGATGCGGCTCTCGGACGTGAGGCCGTAGCCGACGGCGCGGTAGTAATTGCCGGACAGCGCGGCCGGGCTGCCGTGAGTGAGGTGGCCTCCGCTGTCGAGCTCCATCCCGAGCAGGGTGTCGCCCGGCTGCAGCAGCGCGGTGAGCACCGAGTAGTTCGCGGTGCTCGCGGCGTGCGACTGCACGTTAGCGAACCGGGCCCCAAACAGCTCCTGGGCCCGCATGATGGCCAGCCGCTCGATGTCGTCGACGGAGGCGCACCCTGCGTGATAGCGGCGGCCCGGATAGCCCTCCGCGGTCACGTTGACGGCCGCCGACGCGAGCGCGGCCAGGATCGACGGGTGCGTGGTGCTGCACGACGCAACCAGGCTGAGCGTCTGGCTCTGCCGTACCTGCTCCCGCGTCATCGCGCTGAACAACTGCGGGTCGTCGCCGCGCAGATCGGCGAGCCCCCGGTTAAGGGTGGCGGTCAGGAGATCGGTCATGGGGTCCCCTTAAGGGTCGAGTCGACGAGCGCTGCCAGAAGCGCCTGGTGGGTGCGGATGAAGTAGTGGCCAGCGCCGGGCAGAACGGCCAGGCGTGCGGCGGGCAGCAGCGAGCGCCACACCGCCCACCCTGCGCTCAGGTCGGGGGTTGCTGGGTCGTCGTCGCCGAGCACGCACAGTGCCGGCGCGTGCAGGCGGTCGGGCGCGGCGCGCAGTTCCTGGTGGGCCGACATCGCCAGCCGGTGATCGGGCCGGCCCGCGGCGAGCAACCGCGTCTGCGACGCCTCGTCAAGCCCGGCGAGACCGCCCAGCGAGCGCAAGTAGCCGGCCCACGCCTCGTCGCTCGTCTGCTGCTCGGCGAGCAGCGCATCGGTCGGGTCGTCGGGCACGGTGGCCGCCGCGACAACGAGCAGGGCGGGTGCCGCGCTGCGTCGGTCGAGCTCGACCGCGAGCCGGGTCGCCATAGCCGTGCCGGCGCAGTGACCATAAACGACGACCGGTCCCTGCACCGTCTTGAGCACCTCGTCGGCGATAGCTGCGGCCACCGCGCCGGCTGGCTGGCCGGTCTGCAGGCTCACACCCGGACGGCCGGGCAGCTGCACGCCGTACGTCGCGACGTCGTTGGCGAACGCGTCCGCCAGCGGCTGTGCGACAAAGGCCTCACCACCGCCGAAAGGGACCACGATGACGGTGTACCGCGGCGTCCCGGCGGCCGGCCCACGCAACAGCCGCAGCAAGCTGCTGTCCGTCGCCCCGCTGGCCGCGTGCCGGGCGAGGGCCGCAGCGGTCGGGTGATCGAACACGTCGATGACCGGCACGTCCAGGTCCAGTGCGGTCAGCGTGCTGACGGCACTGAACGAGTCGCCGCCTAGGGCGAAGAAGTCGTCGTCAGGCCCCATTCCAGGCACCCCGAGCACCTCGCGCCAGCGGGTGAGGATTCGCTGCTCCAGCGCGGCCACGTCCTCGCCAACTGACGATGGCGCGACCGGCTCGACCAAAGCGACCGCCTCGACCGGCGCGACCGCGAGCAGCGCGGCGAGCTCCTCCTCGACCGAGGCCAACAACCCCTCGGCCCGATCGCGCGGCAGCACGCCGCTGGCCGCTACCAACTCGAGTCGCGGCGCGTCGTCCGCCGCCCGAAGGACAACGCCCAGCGGGAATCGGGCCGCCGTGATCGGCAGCGGTGCGATCTCAGCGACGAGGTCGGGGGCAGCGCCGACGGCAGTGGGCGTCCGGTCGACCGCCGCGTAGACCTGCGAGACCACCGGCACTCGACCGTCCGCGCGCAGCGGGCCGCGACAGCCGTCTAGCGGCAGCTCGACGTCCTGCAACCGCACAAGTTGACCGGCGAGCCCGTCGCGCAGCGCCACGGACGACGCCGCAGCACCGACGACGAGCGGCACCGCCTCGACGAAGCAGCCGAGGGTCCGGGCGTAGACGGGCGGGCGGCCCTCACGCGAGGTAGCGACGATGCCCGGCGACGCGCCGGCCCCCCCGAGCGCCGCGACGGTCGCGGCGACCACGTCGGCGGACAGCGCCTCGGCGCCGCGCTCGCGGACCGCGGCGGCGAGAGCCGACGACAGCAGGGTCGTCACGTGCAGCGCATCGGCCGGGTCGCCGGGCGCAACTCCCGGTGCGGGCAGCGCCGCTGCCCCGGGCGGGACCTGGTCGGCCCAAATCACCGCCGCGGCGGCCGGGTCGAGCCCGTCTTGCCACCCAACGAACTGCTCGTACGACGGCGCACCCTCCGAGTGCAGGACGACGTCCGCGTCCGGCCGCAGCGCGCGCAGCGCATCGCCAGCGAGCAGCCGCACGGTCATCGCGTCGACGGCGCTGTGCTCGAGGGCCAGCATGACCAGCACCGTCGCGCCGTCGAGCCGGTAGGCCACGGCGCCAAGGAGCGGCCCCCAAACCGACACGGCTCCCACCTCGTGGCGGCGGACCCAGTCGGCGACGACGCCATCCTGCAGTTGGCTGCGGCGGGTCTGGTCCTCCAGCCGCTCACCAGCGACTTGGCTCAGGTCGATCAGCGGGAGCGCGGGCGCCGAGCCCGCCTGCGGGGCAAGCGGCTGCAGGGCTGCGCCCCAGGCGGCGGACAACGCCGAGGCGTCGACCACGCCGGTCCAGCGCGTGGCCGCGACGACGGCCGGCAGCCCAGCTGGTTCAAGCGCGGCAGAGGCGCAGAAGGCTCGCTCCTGGAACGACATCGTCGCACGGAAGTCCGTGCCGGGGGACATGGTCATGACCCATAGGCAACCGGCGCGGCGTTGGTCCGCCGTTACGCGCGCTACGTGCCATGGCGCCGACCGAGCAACGCACGACAACGGCTCCCGTCGGTCGCGAGGGGCCGACGGGAGCCGTCATCAAGTGAAGCCGGTCAGCCGGCCGCGTCGACCTCCCGCAGGGCCTCGGCAGCCGCCACGGCCGCCGGCCCGTCGTCCGGGTCGTCCGCCAGCCGCTGCGCGAGCCCGGCGAGCGTCGACGTGCGCAAGACAGCACCGAGCGGCACCCGCACACCCAGCGCATCGCTGAGCAGCGTGGCCAACCTCATCGCGGTCAGCGAGTCACCACCAGCCGCGAAGAAGTTGGCGTCCGCGGGCACGTCCTCGACATCAAGCACGACCGCGCAGCAGGTGGTGACCACCTCGTCCAAGGCGGAGAGCGGCTTGACGCACCCGGCCGCAGGGGCGGCCGGCTGCGGCGCCGTCCCCGCCCGGGAGATGAGTTCCTTGCGGTCAACTTTGCCGTTTTCCGTAAGCGGCAGCGCGTCCACCACCCGGAGGTCCCGCGGCACCATGTACGCGGGCAGCCGCTCCGCGAGCGCCCGCGTCACCTGCGCTCTGTCAACTGTGCCGCCGGGCTCGGCGCCGGCGAAGGCGACGAGCCGCCGCGCGCCGGCGCCCGGAGCGGTCGCCACGACCGCCGCCGTCGCAACGCCGGGCAGGTCCAGCAGCGCGTGCTCGATCTCCCCCAGCTCGATCCGGTGGCCGTGCACCTTCACCTGGAAGTCGTCGCGACCGAGGATCTCGAGCAGACCGTCCGGATGGTAGCGACCGACGTCGCCGGTGCGGTACCAGCGGGCGCCGCTGACCGGGTCGGTCACAAACCGCTCGGCGGTCCGCCCCGGGTCGCGCCAGTAGCCGTCGGCCAGCGCGACCTCGCTCTCCATCACCATCTCGCCGGGCACCCAGTCAGGACGGTGCTGCAGATCAGGCCCCACGACGTGCCAGCGGGCGTTCGCCATCGGCACGCCATACGGGATGCTCGGCCACGCCGGGTCGAGATCGCCGACCTCGTACCAGATCGACCAGTTCGTTGTCTCGGTCGGCCCGCCGCAGCTGCCGATCGCCGTGCCGGGCGCCATCCGCCGCACCCGCTCCGGCAGATCCAGCGGGATCCAGTCGCCGGCGAAGACGACTCGGCGTAGCGTCTGCAGGGCGATTTGCCGGGTCTCGCTCACCGAGCACACAAGCTCCATCAGAGACGGCACGGCGGCCCAAAACGTGACCCCTGTGGCTTGTGCTAGGCGGAGCCAGCCGTCCGGGTCGGGGCCCGCCGCCGACGCCGGCAGGACGATGCTGCCGCCGTGGACGAGCGGGCCGAATACGTCGTACACCGACATGTCGAAGTGCAAGCCAGCCGTGCCCATCTGCCGGTCTCTGCTGGTGAGGCCGAAACGCTCGGTGGCGTCGATGACGTGGTTGACGACCGCGCGGTGCGCCACCTGCACACCCTTAGGCCGGCCGGTCGACCCGGAGGTGTAGATGACGTACGCCGGGTCGACCGGCCCTGCCGGGCCCGGCGCCGGCGCCCGCGGCGGCAAGGACAGCAGCGCATCGCCCACCACCAGCACCGGTACGTCAGTGAGCGAGTGGGCCCGCGCGGCGACAGACGGGGCGGTCACCACCGCCCGCGCACCTGACGAGGCGAGGATGTCGGCGAGCCGGGCGTCGGGCTGGGTGACATCGAGCGGCAGGTAACCGGCGCCGCACAGATGGGCGGCGTGCAGCGCGACGTATTGCTGCCAGCCCTTCGGCGCGAGGACGGCGACGAGCTCCCCCGGTCCGGGCGCGGCGGCGGCCGCCAGTTCATCGGCGACCGACGCGGCGGCCGTCCCGAGCTGCGCCCAGCTCACCGTGCGCTCCGGCGTGACGACGGCGGGCGCGTCCGCCCGCTCGGCCACCTGCTGCACGAACAGCTCCGACAGCGTGACCGACGGCACCGGCCGGTCCGTTGAGTTGACGGCCGCGCGCACAGCCACCTGCGCGGCCGACCGCAGGTCGATCTGGCCGGCGTCCCACACGCCGTCGTCGGTCGCCATCCGGGCGAGCAGCCCGGAAAAGGCCTCGAACATCGCGCCGATCATGCCGGGCGGGAAGGCGGCGGGCAGGTGGTCCCACTTGACGTGCAGCGTCCCGTCGATCTCGCGCAGTTGGACGTCGAGCAGCACCTGCGGCGTCTGCGAGACGCCGTAAACCTCGGTACCGAGGTCGCCCGAGGAGCGGTGCCCCGGGTGCCCGAGCAGGCTGGTGAGCACGATCGGCATGGCGGCACGGAGCGGGCCGCCCTCGCGCCGCGCGATCTCGCGCAGCACCTCGACGCCGGTGAAGTGGCGGTGCTCCAGATCGCGCCAGATCTGTTGCTGAACCGCCTCGGCCCGCTCGGCAAGCGTCCCGTCCGCCTTCTCCACAGCGACAAGCAGCGTGTTGGTGAAGTCGCCGACGAGGCGGTCGACCTGCTCGTGCACGGGCAGCCGGTCAGAGACCGGGAAGTTGATAGTGAATGCGTCCTCGGTACTCCAAGCCCTCAGCACCTCTGCGAAAACAGCGACGACAATGCCGGACGGCGTGACCCGCCGCTCCCGGCCGCGGGCCTGCAACGCCTGCCAGCGCTCGGGGTCCACGTCGAGCTCGAACCGGTCAAAGCGCAGCGGCTCGTCGGTGCGGCTGGCCTGCGGCAGCGCGGGCGCCGCCGGGAGGGTCGGTATCCGGTCGAGCCAGTACCGCCGAGAGCGGGCGTACAGCTCGGTCTCGCGCAGCCGCTCCCGGGTCAGCACGTAGTCGCGGAAAGTCAGCCCGAGCGCGGGCAGCGCGGCGTCCGGGTCCTCGTACAGCTCGATCAGGTCGGGCACGAGGGTCTGGTACAGGCTCCACGCGTCGACGATGAGCATGTCCAGGCTGAGGTGCACCCGACTGTGACCGTCGGGCAGGCGCGTCACGCGCACCTCATACAGCGGCCAGGTCGCCGGGTCGAGCACCTGGTGCGACATGCGCGCCCGCACCGCGTCGATCGCCTCTTCCGCCGCGAGCAGCGGGCCGGCGCTGAGATCGTCGACGGGCACGCCAGCCGCCGGCACGTCGTCGAGCACGCGCTGTGTACCGTCGGGCAGGACGACGGCGCGCAGCATCGGGTGGCGGGCCACGAGCCGGGCCCAGGCCGCACGGAACCGGTCGACGTCGAGGTCAGGGTTGTCCCACTCGAAGTAGCCGTGACACCCGACATCGCCGAGTTCCACCGCGTCACCGCGGCCGATCCACAGCGCCTGCTGGCTCTCGATGAGCGGAAACGGCCGGCCGGCCCCCGCCGGGTCTGGGACGACGGCGGGCAGCGCGCTCTCATCGGCGCCGCGCGCCCGCAGCCGGGGGGCGCAGCCAGCCGGCGTGGCTGCGGCCTGCAGGTCCTGCATCGACAGCACCAGCCCCGCCTCCTCGGCCAGCCGACCGATGAGGCGCATGCCCCTCAAGGAGTCGCCCCCGAGCTCGAAGAAGTCGTCCAGCGCGCCCAGGCCGTCCAACTCGAGCGCATCGCCCCAAAGGGCGACGAGCAGGCGCTCCCGCTCATCGGCCGGCGCCCGGAAGGGCGCGTCGACCTCGGGCCTGGCCCGGTTGGGAGCAGGCAGCGAGGCCCTGTCGATCTTGCCGTTCAGGCCGGCCGGTATCGCGCCACCGACGAAGCGCGACGGGACCATCGGGCTGGGCAGCCGCTCGGCCATGTAGCCACGCAGCGCGCTGTGCGACGGCGAGCGGCCGGGCGCCAGCTCGACGTGGGCGATAAGTGTCGTGTCTCCCACGGCGGTCCGGACGGCCTGCACGGCCGCCTGGCACACGTCGGGGTGAGCCAGAAGGACGGCTTCCACCTCGCCGAGCGTAACCCGGTGGCCGCGCACCTTGACTTGGTCGTCGTCCCGGCCCGCCACCTCGATGGTGCCGTCGGGCCAAGTGCGGGCTATGTCGCCGGTTCGGTAGAGCACCGGATACGGGTCGCCGGCGACCGGGTTGTAGCCGAATGCGCTCGCGTCGACGCCGGCCCGCTCGAGGTAGCCCTTCGACAGGCTCTCCCCCGAGACGTGCAGCTCGCCGGGGACCCCAGGCGGCACCGGCCGGCCGCGGTCGTCAAGCACGTACATGCGCACGTTGTCGCAAGGCCGGCCGACCGGCGGCTCCAAGCGCTCCAAGGAGGCGCGGTCGATGGATCGGGCGAGGGCGGTGAGGTCGGCGAGGGCGACCACGGTCGCTTCGGACGACCCGTAGACGTTCAGCACGTCAAAAGGCAGGTCGGCCGGAGGCCACGAACGGCAGCGCTCGCCGGCGATGCGCACCGAGCGCAGCGCCGTGCGCTGCGGCCATGGCAGCTCCCAGACCCGCTCCGCCACCGACGTGATGAGCAGCGCGTGGGTGACGCCCTCATCGACTAGCCAGTCCCGCAGCTGCTCCGGATCGGCCGCGGTGCTCGGCGGCGCGAGGCACACGGTGCCCCCGGCGCCGAGGACGGGCAGGACGTCTACCTCAACCATGCCGAGGCCAGGCGAGGACAACCACGAGCCGCGGCTGTCCTCGCCGAGCTCGCACGCCCGGACGAGGGTGTGCATCAGCTGGCGCATCGGCCCGTAGCGCAGCTGCACCGCCTTCGGAGTCCCAGTGGAGCCGGACGTGTAGGCGAGGTGGGCAACGTCGTCGGGGCTCGGCACGACGGGGTCACCGGCCGGGCCGGATGTCAGCGGGACCGGCGCCTTCGGGTCCAGCGCGAGCAGGGGCACCGACACGGGCGCGGCCGGCCCCGCGTCGGACCGGGCGACGACGACGACGGCGCCGGAGTCACTGATGCTCGTCCGCAGCCGCTCCGCGGGGTACTCAGGGTCGAGCAACACGATGGGGGCCGCGAGGGCGAACGCGGCGAGCTGCACGGCGAGGCTGTCGGCGCTGCGCTCGAGCAGCAGCGCGACCGGGGCTCCCCGGCCCACGCCAGCTGCGCACAGCTGCGCCCGGACGGCGTCGGCGCGGGTCTGCAGCTCGGCGTAGGTCAGCCCGCCGTCAGGCCCCTCGACAGCCACCCGGCGCGGGTCACGGCGGGCGACCTCAGCGACCACCTCGTGAACGTGCCACGAGGGGCAGGGCCGCGTGGTGTCGTTCCACTCATGCAGTACAAAGTCGCGCTCCACCTCGCTGAGCAGGTCGACGTCGTCCAAGTGGGCCCCACCGTCATCCGCAGCGCGCAGCAGCCGGCTCAACTGGCCGGCCAAGCGGCGGCCGTCCGCGGCGTCGTGGACGTGCCCGTTGAGGGCGAGCTCCCAGCCGTCGGCCGTCTCGACGAGGACGGCGTCAGCGAGCGCGCCGGCCATCGTCGGCGCGTCATCCCCCGCGCGAAGCCGGGCGAGCCCGAGGTGGGCCGGCGGCGCACTAGGGTCGGCGGAGATGCGTGCCGCCGCGAGGTCGGCGGCGAGCAGGACCACGCCGGCGTCCAGCGCCGCACCGACCGCGGTGCGCAGCGCTGCCCACGTGTTAGTGCGGGCGACGGGCACGAGGGCGGCGCGCACGAGGCCAGGGCCGACCGGCTCGACGACGAGTAGCGACTCCTCGCCGGTGCTCCGGTGCACCAACGCAGCCGCGGCGGTCAGCACCTGCTCCGCACGTGCCGCGGACGACGCCCCTGGGATGGTTGTACGGTCGGCCCGCCAGCCCGGCCGCGCGGTCCGCCGCCGAACCAGTTGGAGCGGGGCCGGCGACGACGCGCCTGCCACGGCAGCGGGGACGTGCGTCAGGGCGGTGGTCGTCACGGGGTTCTCCTCCGATGCGGGATGATCGACTGTGCCGCGGACGCTAGGAACGTGCAGTTGGCCGGCCGTTACGTCCCAGACGCGGGACGGCATCGGTTTTGGTGACCACGGTGACCTCGCAGCCGAGGACCGCGCCGAATGCCTCGAGCCGTTCGACTGCGGCGTCGTAGGAGGTGCACCGGTCGAGCGGACGGAGCGTCGCGACCGCCCCCGCGTCGCGGCGATGCAGCGTCCAGGTCGCCATCAGCCCGTCAACGCCGAGGACCGCGCCGAGGGAGTTGCCGGCGCTGTCAAACAACTGCTGCTGGGCCTCCGGCGTGCAGATGCGCTGCCGTCCGTCGGGGGCGTAGCCCATGACGTAGCCGTCCCACGGCGGCAGCACCACCGGCCGACGCAGGGGATCGTCGAGCGCGTCGGGCACATTCGCGTCGAGCAGGGCGTCGGCGTGGTCGGCTGTGGCGAAGTACTCGCCGCCCACATCAACCGCCCCGAGGTCGCGGAGCACTTGGCGGGCCTGGCGCTGCGACGACGCCGTCCACCACGCAATGTCCGCTGGCCGCACCGGCCCGTGGCTGCGCAGGTACAGCTCGACGACAGTGCGGACGGCCTCCGTCCGGTCGACGTCCGGCAGCTCAGCGCCCAACCAGGCAGCGGTGGCGACGTACTCGACCTGATCGCCGAGGGTGCTGCGGCCACCGGTTCGCAGCAGCGACCCGTCATACGTCATGGTCGCGAGCAGCTTAGGCAAACCGTGCGGCACGTCAGCGCCGCGGGCCAGCAACGCGCGGCGCACGGCCCGCGCGGTGAGCGGCACCTGCAGCGCCTCGAGCACGCGGTCACGCCAGCGCAGGTATTCGGCGGGCGGTACGCCGGCCTCGACGAGCCGCCAGTGATGCTGCTCCAGTGGCACTCGGGTCGCCGACAGGTACGTGGCGGCCAACTCGGTCGCAAGCAGGTACTTCGAGCGGCGCATGGCCGGCACCCGTACGCCGCAGCGCGTCTCATCGATGCCCCGGTAGGCGGTCAGGTCGAACCCCGGCACGCGGGCCGCGAGGCTAAGCAAGGCGGTCGGGTGCGAGCTGTAGGTGCCGCTCACGGCGCGGAGCACCGGCTGCGCGGAAGCTCGGTCTGGGCCGTCATCCTGCGGTTCGCGAAGCAGCTGCCGTCGCTCCGACCACCGTCGCAGTACCGACGACGACGGCGCCGCTCGCGGAGTCACAACCCCGCCGCTGTCGACCGCTCGCTCTCGGCCGGCAGGTCCTCGAGGAGGGCGCCGCAGACCGTCAGGGGCTCGTGCAGCCAAAAGTGTCCGCCCGCGAAAGCCCGCGTCGCGAAGGGGCCAGTGACGAGCCGCTCCCACGCGGCGGTGCCGGTGTCCGACATGCCGGCGTCGTCGACGCCGCGGTAGCAGACGAGCGGCACGGGCAGCGGCGGGCCCGGCGCCCACCGATAGGTGTCAAGCACCCGCAGATCAGCGCGCAGCGGCGGAAGGAACAATCCGAAGACCTCCTCGTCGAGCAGTTCAGGCGCCGTCCCGCCGTAGTCGCGGAGCAGATCGAGCAATCCACTGTCAGGCAGCTCGTGCCGCGGCGGCCGCCGGGCGGGCAGGTGGTCGGGCGCGTCGAGCCCGCTGACGACGAGCAGTCGCGGGCGCGGCAGCTCCGCGTCCGACGCGCCCAGCCGGCGCACAGTCTCATAGGCAACGAGAGCTCCCATGCTGTGACCAAAGACCGCGTACCCGTCGCCATCGTCCGGCCCGCCCTCAGCGAGCGTCTGACGGATCTGCGCGACGACGGCGTCCACGGCCGCAGCAACGTGGCGAGCCGGCGGCTCGGCGGCTCGGGCACCTCGCCCGGGGAGGGTGACCGGATGCAGCCGTACGGCGGGGCGCAGGTGGCGGGTCCACGGGCGGTAGACGGTCCCGCCCGCACCGGCGTACGGGATGGCAAAAAGGTCGACAGGCATGCCGGCGACCGTCGCGCCACTGCGTTGGGCGCCGGTTACGCCGCGGACAGGCGCGGCGTAACGCGGGGTGAACGGGGACGTCGCACGGTGGGACCATGCCCGCCCGGAGGAGGACCACGTGAGAGAGTTGTTAACCAGCATCGCCAGCGGGGAGCACCCCGCGAGCACCGCCGTGCCGGTCCGCCGCACCCCGAGGCCCGGCTCGGCCGTCGGCCCGGCCGACGCGCCGGGAGGCGCCGGCTGGCCGGCCACCCCAGTGCAGGAGCAGCTGTGGGTGCTTGACCGGCTGCAGGATGTGGGTGCCGGCTACAACGTGTCGTTCGTCTTCCACATTGACGGCCCGGCCGACCCGGCCGCGGTGGTCGCAGGCGTACGCAGCACCGTAGCCCGGCACGACGGGTTGGCGACGGCCTTCGGTCCCAGCGGCCCGGACGGCGCGCTCGTGCAGCGCCCGGTCACGCTTGAACTCGTCCCTGCCGGCGCGGAGCAGGTCGATCTCGCCACCGCGGAACGGATCGTGCACGAAGAGACGAGGCGACCGTTCGCCCTCGCCGCTGGCCCGCTTGTCCGGGCCCGCGTGCTCGCCGTCGCTCCAGGCGACTGCCGGGTCGTGTTCGTCGCCAGCCACGCGGTCATCGACGGCTGGTCGGTCGGGGTACTCGTCGACGACCTGGCCGCCGCGATCGGCGGTCGGGAGGCTGACCAGGACCCGGCGCCGCGCTGGTCGGCCTACGCGCGGGGGCTTCGCCACGATCGCGCGCGCCGAGAGGCCGACGAGGCCGTCGCCGCATGGCGCGAGCTGCTGGCCGGCACCGAGAGCCTCGTCACCGGCCTAGCACCCGAGCCGGGTTCCCGACCGTCGCCCGGCCTCGCCGGCGGCACGCTGCGCTTCGCCCTGCCCGGCGCCGCCGAGGTGGACGATGCCGCACGGCGGCTCGAGGTGTCACCGTTTGTACTCCAGCTAGCTGCCTTCCAACTCGCTGTCGCCCGCCTCGCCGCGACCCGGACCGTGGTCACCGGCGTGCCGCTGCTTAACCGCGGGCCGGAGGTGCCGGCCGGGCTCGTCGGCCCGGTGTCGAACACCCTGCCGGTCCGAGTCGACCTCCCGGCTGAACCGGACGACGTCGCCGGCGCCGTGCGCGCGACCGCGGCGGGGCTGGCGGCCGCGCTGGCCGCGCAGGCGGCGCCGGTGCCCCACGTCGTCCGCGACCGGGCCAGGGCCACCGGCAGCGCCGGCACCACACTGTTCTCGCAGCTGTTCAACACCGGTAACCTGCCCGGCGGCGGCCGACCGGTAACTGCGAGTCCGGACGTGAGCGTGCGACCCGTCGCCGTTCCGAACGGAACCTCGCGTATAGGGCTCGACCTGACCCTCGAACCGACGGGAGACGGCAGCGCCGGCGGCCGGCTCGAGTTCGACCAGGCCCTGCACCCGGCACCGCGCGCCACGCGCCTGGTCGAGGAACTGTGCAGGCAACTGCCGCGGGTGCTGTCCGCCGGGCTGCGCGCCCCGGCGGCGTGACCGCTCCGGCGCCCGCCGTACGGGCGGCGCCGACGGCGGAGGTACTCGGTCCCCTGCCGTGTCCGGAGCGGCTACTCACCAACGCCGAGCGGTCGCGTCTCGCAGGACTCGGCCGGCCAGCGTCGCGCGCGGACTTCCTCGCCGCGCACGTCCTCGTGCGGCAGTGCGTCGCCGACTTGACCGGCGGCGACCCGGCCGACGTCGTCGTCGTTCAGCGCTGCCGATCGTGCGGCGGCCCGCACGGTCGGCCGCGCGTCGCACGTGCGTACGTCAGCCTCTCCCACTCCGACGGCCTGGTCGCCGCCGTCGCGGCCGCGGTCCCCGTCGGCGTCGACGTTCAGCGACTCCCCTGGCGGTTCGCCTCGGGCGGCGCGGACGCGCGGCTCCTCGCGGCGTCATGCACGCCACGGGAGTCGGGCGTGGTGCAGCGGTCCGCCACGCCGGCCGTCGACTTCGTCCACGCTTGGGCCGGCAAGGAGTCGCTGGTCAAGGTTGGCGCCTTCGCGCTCGATGCGGCTGCGGGCGTCGACCTGCTCCGGCCCGGCGGGGCCGAGCGCTCCGCGCGGTGCGGCCGGTGGTGGGTACGTTCGTGGGCGCCCGGCGCCGGGCCGGCGGGAGCGGTCGTCGACGCCGTGGTGGCTGTCGCGTGGCTCAGTCCGGCAGCGTCCCCGGGCCGCGCAGTCCCTTGGGGTCGCGTGCGCCCTTGACCACACGCATGACCGTGATCTCCCCCGGCGTGCGCGACAGATGCAGCCCAGGGCTTCGTCCGACCGATCCCGAGCGCGCCGCCATGGTTCCGCGGTGAGCGGTCACCAGGTTGAGCATGGCCTCGTCGACGCCATCACCGTCAGCGGCCTGGCCCAAGGTCGTTGACGTACGGGTTGCCATCGCCAACCTTGGCTGCCGGCATTTCGTTGCCGCAGGTGGCGGCGAAGCCCGGCCTCGGACGCCTCAGCCGGGCACTCTCGATACGCAAGCTATTCGACCGTGACACGTGCCCATCCTGCATCGGATCGAGGCGGACGACCCAGCCGCGCAAGACCATGGCCGTGCCCAGGTCGTCGAGCTGGTGAGGGTCTTGAAGCTGCTCACTGTTCACGCCGGACCTGGCAGGCTCTCCAGGAACCGGCAGAACCAGTCGCCCCTGGCTCACCGAGCGTGCCGACACGAACGGTCTGAACGCCCCGGATCGACGACTCGCGGGCACAGCGCCGTTGACTCGCCCCTACGACGACGTCCTCACTCCATTGGGCGTACGGCGGCGCGGACGGCAGGGTCGATGTCGTCGGGATGAACGAGGCGATGGACGACCACCGGCGATCCCGGGCCGCCGCGCAGTTGCGAGCGCACACCGACCGGCGGATGCACGAGGCAACCGCACTGTCGATCGCCGAGGCAGCCACCGAAGACCGGATCAGGCGACTGCGAGCGATCCCCTTACGCGTCGGCTCGTCGACGCCTGGTCTGAGACGGGTCTGAGACGCAGGTTCGAGGGGCGGCGTCTACCAAAAGCAACGATCTTGTCCGCTAGACGATCCCTCATCGGTCACGCGCACGGCTGCCCCCAGACACGTCCATCTGGGAAGTCGACGCTCGTTGGGGCTGGTTGGTCAGTGGCTGGCCGCGGTTTCGATTGCCGCGGCGAGGTCCGCAGGGCGGCTCCACATGGGCCAGTGTCCGGTCGGGAGGTCGACGAGTTCGAGGTCGCGCAGGGTCGCGACCTCGGCCATCATCGGGTGGCCTTCGCGGGCCATCTGCATCATCACATCGCAGGCGAAGGAGCAGGCGATGATCGTGGACGGTACATCGCGGCGGGAGTCGTTGCCAAGGTGCACCGGCTCACGCATGACCGATCCCGGTTGTGGCACCGCCCTCTCACGGAACCGATCGAGGTCCTCCCCGCTCACGCCATCGGTGCTGGCGTCCAGTTGCTCGAACGGAGGCAGCGGCATCTCCTCCTGCTCTGGTGGCACGGACGGGTCGACGGCCGAGCCGTCAGCGGCCGGGCCGCTGTCGACGTAGACGATGCGGGCGACCGCGGTGGGATCCCGGTCCAGCAGCACGGAGGTGGGATGTCCTGCGCCGCTGTGGGCGACGAGGACGACCGAGCCGCCATCGGCGGCCGCGGCGTCGACTGCCGCGCGCAGGGCGTCGGCCTGCTGCGTCAGTGTCGTCGACGCACGGTGTGGGTCCTCGGGGTCGAGCCCCGGCAGCGTGATGGCGGTGACGTGGTGGCCGCGGTCGCGAAGGTCGGCTGCGACGGCATCCCAGGCCCAGGCGCCGAGCCAGTGGCCGGGAACGAGAACGATCGAGGGCGGGGGGTGTGTGGTGGTGTCCATGTCCGCAGGATCACCCGGCCGTGGAACGAAGGCATGTCACTATTCTGGTCACCTATTGTTGGCAGGGTGAACCGCACTGAACGCCTCCATGCCCTCACCGAGACGCTGCGCCGGGCCGGCGCACGCGGTCGCACCGCGGACCAGCTCGCCGCGGAGTTCGAGGTCACCAGCCGCACCATCAAGCGAGACCTCGCCGCCCTGGAGGCCGGTGGGCTGCCGATCTGGGGACGGACCGGTCCCGGCGGTGGTTACGGACTGGCGGAGCGCTCCTCGCTACCGCCGGTGAACTTCACGGCCGCGCAGGCCCTTGCCCTGACCGCCGCGGTGACGGTCGCGACCCAGGCGCCGTTCTCAGACTCGGCGCGCACCGCCACGCGCAAAGTGCTCGACGTACTCGACCCGGCCGCTCGTCGCCGAGCGACCGACCTGTCCCACCGGATCTGGGTCGACGTCGGGCCGAGCGCGCCCCGCCGGGTGCTGTCGGTGCTCGAGCAGGCCCTCGTCGACCAGGTCACCGTGAACCTCAGCTACACCGACGACGCAGGGCAGCGCACCCGGCGCGAGGTCGAGCCGATGATCTTTGCCTTCACAGGGGGCCGGTGGCTGCTCGTCGCATGGTGCCGGCTGCGAGTCGACATCCGGTGGTTCAGCCTGTCCCGGATCCACAGCGCCACCGCCACCCGTCACCCCTGCACCGGTCACGACGTCGGCGAGATCGGCACCCCACCCGAACAGGCACGACCGGTCGGCGTCTGACCACCACCCGGGCAATCCCGCTGAGGGATCCCCTACCGGGACGCCGTCCCCGACTCGGTGGCGACCGCGCGAGGTGCCCCAGCTGACCCCCTTCGGCTCACGGGGATGCGTCAGCCTCGTCGTCGTGATCCGGCAGCAGGCGTCGGTGCGGTTGTACCTGTCCTCCTTTCGGCTCGGTCCGCACGGGCGGCGGCAAGCAACTGGCCAGCCGGGCCCGGGCGGTGCCCGGCATCCATCATGCATCTGGTCTCCGGGCCCGACAGCGAACTAAGCGCGTCATGAGCCCGAACAATCGTCCCTTGCGACGGCGGGCTACAAGCTCCGTGCCCGCGCAGGGACTCGGCTCATTCGACCGGGTTACATCGGCCTGAAGAGGCGGCGAGGGCCTCCAGTGGAGGCCCCTCGAGTCGCATGACCTCTATCTCGTCGAGGCCTCGGGCGTGCAGTCGCCGGTAGAAGCGCAGGGCTGGGTCGTTGGTGCGCAGCACCACCATTCCAAACGACCGCAACCCCGGTCGACCGCCTTGCGGGCCAGGTGTGCGAGCAGAGCCTGGCCCAGCCCTGAACCGCGATGCTCGGCCCGCACGTACAGGTCCTCCAGATGCAAGCCGGGGCGGCCCAGGATGGTGCTGTAGCTCGAGTAGAAGTGGCGAACCGCGCTCAGCGGCATCGTCAAGCTGTGCCGCCACCCACCCTGACCTGCAAGGACAGGCCGTGGCCTCTCTCGACCGCTTTTCGCAGTTCTCGCCAACGAGTGCACCGAATGTGCACCGTGGACCGCTGTTGGCGTGGTGTCCTGGCCGAGTCTCGTGGGCTCGAGACCGATGCTGCGCCGTAACGCTCCGTAGTAAGCGCCCGCCTATGGGCCCTAGGTGTCCTTGACGGCGAGGCCGACGCTGTCGCTCTTACGGCGGGAGCTACATCCGCTTGGGGAGCGTCGTCGACAAGCTCGCCACCACCGTCTGGACCACCGGCGCCCCCGTCGCCACCCACGACCGCCAGATGCTGAGCGACCTCAGCTCAGACCAGCGCGTAGGGGAGCAAGGGCGAGACGCCCTGCCCGATTGACGACAGCGGCGCCGGCAGGAGCCACCGGGTTGCGTGGCCGCGGCGATGGCCGGACACCGAGTCAAGTGGCCTGGCGGCCAAGCTCGTCAGCGAGCTCGTCGAGGCCGCCGATCAACGTCGGCTGTCCAAGACGGTCGCCCGTCACGGCCGGGTCTGACCTGCTTTGCCTCGACAGATTTCGTCTCCGGACGAGTCGACTTGGCGCATAACCAGAGGTCGCAGGTTCAAATCCTGCCCCCGCTACAACAGAAGTGCAGGTCAGAGGCCTTTCCCTCGAAGTCGGAGGGAGGGCCTTTGATCGTTTGTAGGCGCCCTGTAGGCACGCTCCACCGCTCTGAACCGCTGTAGGCAGCTGAGAAAGACGCGACCGCACCCCGCCGGCCGGCGGTTGAGGGTCAAGCGATGTCCCAATCAGGACAACATGTCCGTTGCGGCGGCGCGATAGCTCGAATGGACCATCTTTCGAGGGCGGATGGACTAGGCCCAGCCCCCCCGACGCATCTGCGGGTGCGTTCTCGGGTTCAGAGTGATCCCGCAGATGCGTTGCTGGACGGCTGCTGCTAGCGCCGGTCCCCCCGACGCATCTCCGGGTGCGTTCTCGGGTTCAGAGTGATCCCGCAGATGCTGGGGCTAGCTGGCACTACGGCCGGCGCCGCCGCTGTGGGTGGAGGGCAGCGCTCAGTGACCCGGTCCGGCGACAGAAACTGGCGACCCTCGCGGTTGCCTGGGCCGAGCACGACATGACCCCTGCCAGCACGGTCCAAGACCGCACGCTGGGATCAGGAGGCGATCCCGCGGCGTTCAAGCGCTGTCCGCACCACCCCTGCCCATCCGTAAAGCCAGTTGGTCCCTGCCTTCAGCCTCATGCGGGTCATTGAGGTACCTGCCCGAGACGGCAGCCCATTGCCCCGGACCGTAGACCCGAACGATCGCCTGACCGTCGTAAAGCGGCGCCGTCTCGGTGTTTCGTCCATGTCGAGTCGCCACGACGGCCAGGCCGCCTGCCTCCAATACCTCGTACGAACTCCGGAGAACAACCACCTCCCCAGCCAGGTCCAGATGCTTGTCGACCATGCCGCTAGCCAGCTCCACGACAACGCCGCCGACTGCGCCCTCAGGCAGCATGTCCACTGTGCCGCCGTTCAGAAACAGGCGCGTTCCGCTCGACTGGTTCATGACGACATCCCTGTCAGGCTCGGTCGTGACTGGCCCACCGCCTCCGCCAACATCAGAAGGCTGTTGCGCTCGGACATCCGCGGCTCGATCGAGCTCAGCCACTCACGAGGCTCCTTGTCGTCGTAGGTAGACGCCGAGACGTTGCTGGCCAGCAGCCAGACCGGGCCCAGTGACCAGCGCTGGTGCCAACTCACCGGCACGTCTTCGTAGAGCCGAACGGCGAAGATCTCACCAGTCTCCCTTAGCCACTGAACGCGCCACTGCGACGTGCGACAGGCGCTGTCTGGGTCCTCCCACGTCCAGCCAGCCCCGAAGTCCATGCCGGCCACGTCACGGCGCCCCCACACTCGACACAGCCGGCGTACGTCCTCCTCGACGAAACCGTCCACATCCGGGTAGACCCGCACCCAGGCCGGAGGCGGAGCGCTGTCCCGGCGCAGACCGGGCCGGGCCGCCGCGTACTGGTTCGCGGCCTCGACAAAGTCGTCCAGCCACCGCCGGACGTCCCCGAGCTCACCCTCGACAGCTGCGACCGCACGATAAGCCTGGCCGACAGCGCCCGCCATCGGCTCCGGCAGCGCTGCGCACGCCGCGAGCCGAGCCGCCGGCAAGGCACGCACCAGCTCGATCTCGTACTGACGCACCGCCTCGTACACCGGCAGGACCATCGGAAACCACACGTAGGCGTCCGGTACACCGCTGAAAGGCTGCAGCTCAAGACAGGCCCGATCGCGGCCGGCGACGTAGCCGTCGTCGTAGTTGGCCTGTTCGCCGGCGCCACCTGTTCGAGCCATCAGCATTCTCCAATCCTCACCCGCCCGCCGTTCGCCGGGAGCGTTGCTTCCGCACGGTAGAGGAGAGCGCCGACATGCCCGACAGGAGCGCCGCGTCGGGGAAGTCCGCCTGCTCAGCCGGGTGCTGCGGTAGGGCGTAGCTGACGGGGCGGGTGGGTGTCGGCGTGGAACAGGTCCTGCCGGCCGGTGACGACGGTGGGATCGATCCATAAAGGCGTCGTAGCGGCTGCCAGCGGGCCAGTCCTGGTGCTTGCCGGTGCGGCAGGTGCTTTCACCGAGGCGGGCGGCGAGCCGGCCCAGGAACATCGGGAGGGTGTGCCGGTGCCACTCCTCCACGGTCGGCGCTGGTCAGGCTCGCCCTTGCCTGTGGTCGGCGGAAGTTGTCCACAGATTTGTGATCGGGCCGTCCTCGACTGTGCCGCAAGATGCGACTCGGCCCGTCACCCGTGGTAAGTGCGGGTTCGGGGGGGGCTGTGACAAACAATCATGGAAGAGCTCAACATCGCTTCGACGTGATCCGGTCCAGTCCAGGGCGGCGCTTTGGACGAGGCTCCAAGCCGATCCCGTAACCGCTACTGACAATGATCTCAGAGACGCGATCGCTACTCCTGCCGGGCGCTGCGACGGCGCCTGGTCCCGCGTGAGGCGATCCAGGCGAGCAGGACGAGTTGCACCTGGCTCGGCGGCCTGGACCTGCGCGGCGGGTCATTCGTCCTTGCTCATGGCGTGGGCGAAGTAGCTGTCCTCGCCGTAGCCGCTGTCGTCATCGATGCCGCGGGCCTGCATGTCGTCGTCCTCAGCGTCGTCCTCGATCGCCAACGCTGGCCCGCGGGGCTCGAGGTAGGCCAGAGGTCCTCCGCTGCTGGCGCTGACGCGGCTGCTCATGATGGTCCTCGCGAGGGCCCGAAGGTCAGCTGAGGTGTTCTCGGCGTAGCTGATCGTCTGGCCGCGATGCATG
>JAABUN010004055.1_pt1 | contig 20924 bp, 14 predicted proteins | sample 5559311 | NCBI WGS metagenome assembly JAABUN01 (sample SAMN10711877, study PRJNA513370) | rock metagenome | isolation source: Antarctica rocks | place: Antarctica: Victoria Land, Siegfried Peak sud
CCTTCGACCGCGACACCACGCGCGAGGACGTCTACTCGATCGACACTCCCCCGCCGACGGCGTCCGGGTCGCTGCACGTAGGGCACATGTTCTCCTACACCCAGACGGACGTGATGGCGCGCTTCAAGCGCATGCGCGGCAACAATGTCTTCTACCCGATGGGCTGGGACGACAACGGTCTACCGACGGAACGCCGCGTCCAGAACTACTACGGTGTCCGGTGCGACCCGTCCGTTCCCTACGACTCCGGGTACCGCCCGCCGGCCGAGCCAGCCAAGAACCAGCGCGACTTCGACGCCGTATCCCGGCGCACCTTCATCGAACTCTGCGAGGAACTGGCCGTCGAGGATGAAAAGGTCTTCGAGGACCTCTTCAGCACCCTCGGCCTGTCGGTCGACTGGGCCCTGACCTACCGCACCATCGACGACACCTCCCGCGCGGTCTCGCAGCGCGCCTTCCTCGAGAACCTGCGGGCCGGCGACGCGTACCTGGCGGAGGCTCCGACCCTGTGGGACGTCACGTTCCGCACGGCGGTGGCCCAGGCAGAGGTCGAGGACCGCGAGCAGGCCGGCGCCTACCACCGGATCGCGTTCCACACCCCGGGCGGCGGGCAGGTCCACATCGAGACAACCCGCCCCGAACTGCTGCCGGCCTGCGTCGCCCTCGTGGCACACCCCGACGACGAACGGTACAAACCGCTCTTCGGCACCACGGTGACCAGCCCGCTGTTCGACGTCGAGCTCGAGATCAAGGCGCACCCCCTGGCCAAGCCCGACAAGGGCAGCGGCATCGCCATGATCTGCACCTTCGGCGACGCGACGGATGTCACCTGGTGGCGGGAACTGCAGCTGGCCACGCGCGCCGTCGTCGGCCGTGATGGCCGGTTCCGCGCGGAAACACCGGAGTGGATCGCCACCGACCGCGCGCGGACGAACTACACGCGTGTTGCCGGCAGAACGATCTTCAGCGCCAAGGAGGCCGTCGTTGCAATGCTCCGCGAGAGCGGCGACCTCGACGGCGAACCGACGAAGACCATGCACCCGGTGAATTTCTACGAGAAGGGCGACAAGCCCCTCGAGGTCGTCACCAGCCGCCAGTGGTACATCCGCAACGGCGGGCGCGACGCCATCAAGCGGGATGCGCTGATCCAGCGGGGCCGCGAGATCGAGTTCCACCCGTCCTTCATGCGCTCCCGCTACGAGAACTGGATCGACGGCCTGAACGGCGACTGGCTGGTATCCCGGCAGCGTTTCTTCGGCGTGCCGGTGCCGGTGTGGTACCGGCTCGACGCCGACGGCGAGCCCGAGTACGAGGACCCGATCGTTCCCGCCCTCGATTCGCTGCCGGTCGATCCCGCGGCGGACCCGGCGCCGGGCTTCGAGGAGTCCGCCCGCGACCACCCGAACGGCTTCATCGGTGACAGCGACGTGCTGGACACCTGGGCGACGTCGTCCCTTACACCGCAGATCGTCGGCGGCTGGTCGCGCGACGAGGACCTGTTCAGGAAGGTCTTCCCGTTCGACCTCCGTCCCCAGGGGCACGACATCATCCGGACCTGGTTGTTCTCCACGGCGGTCCGGGCGGACGCGCTGCAGGATTCCGTGCCGTGGAAGCACGCTGCGCTCTCGGGCTGGATCCTCGACCCCGACCGCAAGAAAATGTCGAAGTCGAAGGGCAACGTGGTGGTGCCCACCGACGTCCTCGAGCAGTTCGGCGCCGACGCGGTGCGCTATTGGGCTGCGTCGGCAAAGCTCGGCGCGGACACCGCGTACGAGATCAACCAGATGAAGATCGGGCGCCGCCTCGCGATCAAGCTGCTCAACGCGTCGAAGTTCGTGCTGAACCTCGGTGTGACCGAGTCGTTCATCGGCGAGGGCTCCCTCGATCGGGTCTCAAACGCACTGGACCAGTCCCTGCTGGCACAGCTGCGCTCCGTGACCGAGCAGGCCACGGCGGCCTTCGAGAAGTACGACTACGCGCGGGCCCTCCAGCTCACCGAATCCTTCTTCTGGACGTTCACGGACGACTACGTCGAGCTGGTCAAGGACCGCGCCTACGGCGATGCCGATGAATCCGGAACCCAGTCGGTGCAGACCGCTCTGGCGACGACGCTCGACGCGCTGCTTCGCCTTTTCGCGCCGTTCCTGCCGTTCGCAACCGAGGAGGTGTGGAGCTGGTGGCGCCCGGGTTCCGTGCATCGGGCGGCCTGGCCTTCTGCCGATTCCCTCGCCGCGCTCCCGGCGTCGGCCGACGCCGGCGTGCTGACCTCGGTGGCGTTGGCACTCGGCGGTATCCGCAAGGCGAAGTCCGAAGCCAAGGTGAAGCAGCGCACCGAAGTGGGTACCGCCGTCGTCACCGCCTCGTCCGCGCAGGTGGAGCAGGTGCGTGCGGGCCTCGCCGATCTGCTCGCCGCTGGTAATGCGAGGGACCTCCGGCTTGCCCAGGGTGGCGCCGTCCTGACCGTGTCCGACGTCGAACTGGTGCCGCAGCCCGTGGAGTAGGGACCGCGCCCCAGGTGCTCCAGCTCAGGAGAGTAGGGCCGCGGCCTGGCCGATCCACCAGCGTTGCTCGTAGGCCCGCCACACCATCGATCGGACGTGAAGAACTCATGGACACTGCCCTTGCATCCAATGGCAGTGCCACACCGATGGCGAGAACCGCCGTCTCCTCTGGTCCATCACTGTGGTATTTCCCGCAGACGGACGTCACGGCGACGACGCTGGCGAGCGAGTTGTTCACCATCGAGGAGGGTCAGATCGTTGAGATTCGCCTCGCGTTCGACCGGCTTGGCTATATCCCGCCGGAACAACGATCCGCATGAGTCCGCTTCCCCCGAGCGGTGAGGCTCGTGATCTCGTTGGTCGGGTAAGAGCGCTGGTGCCCGATAATCCTGTCCGAGAAGTGCGCATGTTCGGTATGGTCGCCGTCATGATCGACGACTCGATGGCGGTCGCGGCCTTGAAGGACGGCAGCCTGCTGGTACGAGTCGACCCCGCCGAGGACGCACGGCTGCTCAAGGATCCGCATGCGTCCAGGGCGGAGATGGGACCTGGCCGCTCGATGGGTCAAGGGTGGGTCCGCGTCCAGGCGAGAGCGCTGCGTAGCGATGAGAGCCTCAGCGACTGGCTCGGATGTGCGACCCGCTTTCTGTCAGGCCGCACATGACCCAGGTGCGAGCCCGTCAAACATTCGTGGACCAACTCAGCGCCTAGTTCGGCGCGCTCCGGCATACCTCGCCACACCTCATCGTCCGCCCGCTGGGCCGCGCGGTATTCTATGCCTCCGGCGATTGTGTCGTCACCTCTGGGCTTCCGTTGGGTGCAGGGGCAGCAGTCGGCCGAGCGAGCGTCGGAGCTCCCGTGGAGCCGCGGGCCGTGAGTCGCGGCATCGGGCCGGCGTAGGACCGGACAGGGCCCCCGGCCAGGGTGTTGAGGACGCAGGTGCCCACCAACTGCCCCATGCCGTGGACGTCGATGACCATGGCGGACAGCGTTGGGCTGGCGAGACGGCACATGGCGGAGTCGTCCCATGCCAGGAGTGAGAGCTGTTCCGGTACCCGGACATGCATTTCCCCCGCCACGGACAGGGCGGCCAGCGCCATGATGTCGTTGTCGAAGATGATGGCAGTCGGCGCTTCGTGGCGTCCGAGCAGCGAGCGCGCTGCATGCCGGCCCTTCTCCTCCGTATAGTCGCCCTCGATGATGGTGCAATCGGTGGACCATTTCCGACACTCGTTCGAGAATGCGTCGCTGCGCGCCCTCGTGTGTGCCAGGCGGTGCGGCCCGCTCACGCGGGCAAGCGTTCTGTGGCCGAGACCGGCGAGATAGGCCACGGCGTCACGCGTCCCCTGCGCGTCATCGACCCAGACATTGGTGAAGGGCATGCCGGTGCTCGGCCCACCCAGCACCACGGCAGGCATACCCAGCTCTTGCAGCACGGCGATGCGGAGGTCCTCCTCGATCAAGTTCACGACGACTACGGCGCCCACCATGTTCCCGGCCATCCACCGGTGGTACGCGGCAATCTCGGAAGCATGGTCGGGAACCACGTGCAGTAAGAGAGATTTCTCCTCCGCCCCCAGGATCTCCTCTATTCCAGCGATGAGCTCACCGAAGAAGGGCTCGTGCCCCAGGAGGCGTGGTGGTCGGGCCAGGACCAGTCCGATGGCAGTGGAGGTGGGCATCACGTGTGCCACCCTATCGAAGGTACGTCGGGGTGGCGTCGATTAAAGGTTTCAAGGATGGTCACCGGATTAGTCATCTACAAGGGCGCGGGTGCAGAGTTCGCTGGTGCTCCGCATGATGGGGGACCTCACGAGCGCTGCCGTGTCCAGCTCGTTGGCTGTGGTGACGTGGAACGTCCTTGTCTCCCCCGGCAGGAGCGTTACCAACAGGTCGTCGACGACGGCATCCGGGCTGAGGCGGTCGGGGAACAGTGCGATCTCCTTCACGAGGGTGTCAGCGACGACGGTGACGTCGTAGCCTCCAGGAGTCGTCGAGACCTGGGTACGCAGCACGGGCGCAGGAAAAGCCACGTCGGCATCCTCTGCGAACCACCACCACGCGCGTCCCATCTCGCCGCTCGTGTCAGTGGCGACGACGAACTCCCGGGTGGGATCGCCCGGCTCAGTGATGGACTCCGGGAGCTCGACGGTCGAGGTGGAGCGTCCTGCAACTTGGATTTCCATCGCCTCGAGCGCCAACTCCGAGCCGTCCACGTCAAGCCGTCGGACGGTGAGCGGCACTCCCCAGGAGTGATCGGTGTCGTTGCTGACGATGAGGGTGGGCCGGTCACCGCGTGGCTGAAGCATCAGGACACGCGGTGCGTTGAGTCCGCGCAACGCGTACCACAGCGGCTTGCGCTTGCCGGCTTTGTCGACGAGCGACCAGCTGATGGCGGGCCAGCAGTCGTTCAGCTGCCAGATGATGTAGCCGGAGTTCCGTGAGGCATGAGAGCGCCAGTGCGACACGCCTGTGGTGATGGCACGGACCTGCGCCAGCTGGGTGGTGAAGTACCAATCATCGAAGCTTGTGGGCTCCGGCAGGTGATCCGTCCAGCCGAGGCTCAACTTGTGGTTACCCTCGAGGGACTTCTGGTGCACGGCCATGCCCGGGGAGTCTGGTGCCGGCGCCTCGTCCTGGACGGCGGTCGCCAGCGTGGAGTACGCGGCAGGCGCTTGGAAGCCGAACTCGGCCACGAAGCGCGGGATGGCTTCGCGGTAGGTGAGGTAGTCACGGCTGAACCAGACCTTCCAGCTGTGCACCGGCCCGTGGTCGGGATCGGTGGGCAGGGCGTCGTCGACGGGGTTCCAGGGGCTGGATGGGATGTAGGGGCGGGTCGGATCCACTTCCTGCAGCACACGCGGAAGCAACTCCTCGTAGTAGCCGCGGCCCCATGCCTCCCCCGGCTTCATGCGCTCCTTGAATCCCCAGTTGTGGAAGGCCTCGATGTTCTCGTTACTGCCGTTCCACACCACCAGCGCGGGGTGGGCGGCCAGGCGAGCGACGTTCTCCCGCGCCTCTGCCTCCACCTCGTCCCAGAGCTCGGGCTCCTCTGAGTAGGCGGCGCAGGCGAACAGGAAGTCCTGCCACACCAGCACCCCCTCCCGGTCGCAGAGGTCGTACAGCAGGTCGCTCTCGAAAAGGCCGCCGCCCCACACGCGGATCATGTTCAGGCCGCCGTCCACTACGTCGCCGATTCGCCCGGAATAGTCGTCGGCCGTGAGCCGGGAGGGGAAGCAGTCGGCGGGGATCCAGTTCGCCCCGCGGATCCACACGGGCTCGTGGTTGATGCGGAACTGGAAGCCGGTGCCGAACTCGTCAGCGTCCATCCGGAGTTCGACGGTGCGAAATCCGAGGTGCCGGTTCCATGAGTCGAGCTCACGACCGTCCGCGAGCAGGCGGATCTCGGTGCGATACAGCGGCTGGTCACCGTGCCCGCGTGGCCACCACAAGTGCGCCTGCGCGACGGTGGCGTGCACGGCGGAGGAAGAATCCTCCAAGGGTACGGGGTCGAGGTCGGCCACCACCGTGCCGTCCGGTGCGAGGATTCGCAGGGCGACCTGCAGCTCGACGTCAGTGGCGCGCTCCACGTCGATATTCACCGTGAGCTGTCCGTCACCCGATTCGTCGACGGTAGCCAGTGGGACCGCCCGTGCGATCCGCGCTGTGGACCAGGTCTGCAGGCCGATAGGGCGCTAGATACCCGAGGTCGTCAGCGTCGGACCCCAGTCCCAGCCGAAGTTGCAGGCCATCTTGCGCAGCGCATTGTAGGGCAGCGCCGCGCCGACGAGCGGTTTGGCACCGATGCGATCCTCCGACTCGCGCGCAGCGCGCAGCGGTGCGTCGAACAAGATCTCCAGGTGGTTTCCGGTCGGCCTCAGCAGTGCCCCGACGTCGAACCGGTAGGACCGGTGCTGGTTGCGGGTCCGCGCCACTTCCGTCCCGTTCAGTGTGATCGTGGCCACGGTGTCGAGGCCCTCGGCCACGAGGTCCACCCGGTCGTCGCCCGTGTCCACCCAGTCGAACGTGGTGCGGTAGGTGGCGTCCGTTTCGGCGATCCACTGCACCAACGCCTCATTGGTGCCCAGGTAGGGATCCGGGATCAGGTCAGCGGCCATGAGATCGGTGTGGACCACGCCGGGAACAGTGGCGGGAATCTCCCCATCCAGACCCGGCGGTACGTTGTTGCCCCCGAGGGCGAGGGTCCAGTCGTCATGGAGGGAAACACGATTCATAGTGGATTGCTCCTTGACATGATGACGAGAGGATGTGGTCGCCGCGCCGGCCGACAGCCCGTTGCAGAGGTCGATCCCCTTGATGCTGACCGGGGCGGCGGTGGCTGGTCAGAGGGCTGGGTGATGCGTCCACCATGGACAAATCCTCTCCGACAAGACATTGTTCGATCATTGACCTAAGTAAGTCAAACGGGCAGACCCCGACGTAAGGTGGCCAAGCGTTGCCGAACTGTCACAACGTGGCGATCCCACGGGACACTGGAGGAATGATGCATACCGCTGTCGGGCCGAGGGTCTCACACCTGTCCACGCAAGCCGCCCTCCTCGACGTCATCCGGGGCGCCGGCAGGATCAGCCGCGTCGACTTGGCACGTCGCACCGGTCTCACGGGGGCCACGGTCTCCATCGTCGTCCGGAAACTCATTGATAAGGGCATGGTGGTGGAGGCCGGTCGCGCCGAATCAACGGGCGGCAAACCAGCGGTCCTGCTGGAGCTGGACCCCGATGCGCGGTATGCCATCGGCGTGCACCTCGAGCAGTCCACGATCACCTATGTCATCTCCAACCTCGGCGGCGCCGTCGTGGGACGTTGGCGCCATACGAAAGCCGAAACGGGCGAACCCTCCCCGGTGGTGGAGCGTATCTCGCTCGACCTCGCCGCCCTCATCGCATCCGTGGGCATCGACCCTGACCTCCTCGTCGGACTGGGGGTGGTCTCCCCCGGCCCCCTCACCAGCTCCGTGGGCATGACCCTCACCCGCCCCACCATGAATGCCTGGACGGATTTCCCGCTGGCGGAGAAACTTCAGCGGGCCACCGGTCTTCCAGTGATGTTGGAGAATGACGCAACAGCTTCTGCTGTGGGTGAGTACTGGTCCGGCTCCCGCGGGAGCAGCGCATGCTTCGCAGCGCTGTACATGGGTGTAGGCCTGGGTTCCGGTCTCATGGTGCGCGGCGATCTGTACCGGGGGGCAAGCAGCAACACCGGCGAAGTGGGCCACATCTGCGTGGAACTCGACGGCCCCCAGTGCTGGTGCGGGGGCCGCGGCTGCGTGGAGGCACTCGCCGGGCCCGAGGTCGTGGTGGCCCAGGCCAAGGCGGCGGGTGTTCCCCTGCCCGGGACCGGCCACGACAAGGATTTCGCCGCCCTCACCCGACGTGCACTCGCTGACGATGAGCAGGCCAAGAAGATTCTGTACCGGTCGGCCCGTTACGTCGCCCTGGCTGCCCAGGCCCTGGCCAACATCATGGACCTGGACAGGATCGTGCTGACCGGCCCGGCGTTCGCACAGGCAGGGTCGCTGTACGTGCCTGCCATTCGCCAACAGCTGGACCGATCCTTCTTTGCGCGCACTACCCACCCCATTGAGGTCAGCATTTCAGTGCATGCCGCCGAGGCCGCAGCGATCGGTGGCGCCGCGCTCGTCCTGCAGAGCGAGCTGGCGCCCCGTGCCTCCTCTACCCTTGCCGTGCGGTCACTCAGGTCCCCCGGTGTTCACCGAGGCTTCGCGCACTCCAACCGCTAAGCCCCTCTGCAGATACCCCCAAAACAAGAAACCGACTGGCCAACGGCACCCTCCACGACTCGTGACGTGCCCAGAGCAAAGGAAGGCACATCGATGACCTATGACATCACGAACTACGGAGCCAAGGGCGACGGTGTCACCGACGACGCACCAGCCATTCAGCGCGCTATCGACGCATGCGCCGACCACGGGGGCGGCCGGGTGGTACTCCCTGCAGGAAAGACCTACCTGAGCGGAACCATTGTGCTCCGCTCCTTCGTCGACCTCCACATCGAATCGGGGGCGACGCTCTCGGCCAGCCCGCATGACGCGGCCTACACGCTGCGACAACAGACGTCAGGACTGGCCGGGCTGCCCGGACAGGACACCGATCTCAGCACCATGCTGATCACCGCCAAGGGCGAGACCAATGTCTCCATCACGGGCGAGGGCACGATCGACGGCGGGGGCAGGCACTTCATCATTGCCGACAACGACCACTCCTACGAGATGGAGAAGGTACGTCCATACACCATTTACCTCATCGACTGCGACCGCGTCGTCATACGCGACGTCATGATCCGCGACGGTGCCTACTGGACCGTGCGCGCTTCCGGCTGTCGGGGAGTTCAAATCCACGACATCACCATTCGCAACGACACCAAGCTGCCGAACTCCGACGGTATCGATATCGACACCTGCCAGCGCGTCACCATCAGTGGGTGTGACATCGTCACCGGTGACGACGGCATCTGCCTCAAGACGTGCCGCGAGAGCCGGCAGTACGGCAACTGCGAGGACGTGACGGTGACCAACTGCACGATCGTCAGCACCTCCAGCGCCCTGTGCATCGGCTCCGAGACGGCATCGCCCGTCCGCAACGTCGTGTTCAGCTCGTGCGTCATCTCCCGCACCAACCGTGGCATCACCGTCCAGATGGTGGATGGCACCGATGTCAGCAACGTGTTGTTCAGCGACATCGTGATCGAGACCCGGTTCTTCGATCGCGTCTGGTGGGGCCGGGGGGAACCGATCCACGTGTCCGTGGCGCCTTACAGGGCACCCAACGGAGAAGTCCGCAACCTTCGTTTCCGCAACATCCTGGCCCGCAGCGAGGGTGGCGTGGTGGTCCACTCCGAGGGCATCGACTGCATCAGCGGCCTGGTGTTCGACGGCGTTCGGGTGGAGATCGACCGCTGGAGCGGCCGCCCGGGAGGGTTCTGGGACCTGCGGCCGAACCTGGAGAACGACCTGAGCGAGCACGACACCAGTGGTTTCCATATCGAGCGCGTCTCCGACGTCAGCCTCCGCGACTGCGAGGTGGTCTTCGCACAGCCCGGCGGTGAACGCTCCGCCGACCTGCGGCATGCCGTCGACCTGGTGGAGGTGGAGGACATCCGACGCTGCGACGTGCGAGGTGAGTCCGCGGATCAGAACCGGTGGGCGGCAATGGTGCTGGACGGCCACGTATTCGACCACCTACTCTTTGTAGCCCCCTGACTTTGATAACTTGATCAAGTATGTTTGGTCTGGGGGTTGCCGACGAAGACTGCCACGAAGCCCCGAACCCGAGGACTGATTTATTTATGACTGCCCCGATTGTTTTCGCCCTCGTTCCCGGCGCCGGGCGCTCTCCGACGGACCCGTGGAGGGTGGCGGATGGCGTGCCCACTGCTTCGATCCGACTCCCGAGTGGATACCCGGAGACGGCTGCCGAAGGGGAACTCCCAACCGTCCACCCCGGTGTTTTCGACGCTACGGGCGGCATGCGCGCGCACCGCATACGGGTGCTCTTCACCGTGGAGGAAGCCCGCGACACCGTCCTCCTGCTGGCATTTTCCGCCGAGCGTGGCCCCTGCCCCGACCTGGAGGTGGTCGTGGATAAGAAGCATCGGGGCATCTTCCACCCGGCCGTGGAGCGCAACGACCGATCGGTGACCGGCGAGCCCGGGCCCGTCGCCGGGCCCGCGACACTGGAGGTGCACCTGCCTGCATCGTGGCTGGAAGCCGGGGAGCACACCCTGGACATCACCACAGTGGTTGACGAGGCATCGGCCATTGGCGACCGCGAGGGCGCGACGCACGACGTCCTCCGCGCACCCCGGGAGGAGTTGCCGCCCGCCCGTGACACCTACGGGTCGTGGTTCGGCGCCTACCTCCGCTGGACTAGCATCTCCCTGCACGCCGCACAGCGGCCCACCGAATCCGCTTCCTGCACGGCACGCCCGACGCCGTTCTTCGTGGCGACGCCCGACGGCGACCGCCCCCTGGTCGACCTCGACCTCGCCTGGCCGGCCGGCACCCCCGCCCCTGCGGGACTGGCTATGCACTGGGGCCACGAGAACTTCGCACTCCAGGTGCCGATCGTGCCGGAAGACCGCGACTTCGGCCACTTCCGGTGGCGCTTCATCGCACCTGCCTTCGACGAGCCGGTGCCGGTGCGCGTCGAGGGCGACACCGTCTCCACGAACACGGCGATCACCCCGTGCCGGAAGTGGGACCTCCACCTGATCCCTCACGTACACCTCGACCTCGGTTTCACGGACACGCAGGGCAAGGTCCTGGAGCTCCACTGCCGCAACATCGACCGCGCCCTGGACTCCATGGACGCCGACCCCGACTTCCGATTCGCGGTCGACGGCAGCATGATCGCCCGCGAGTACACGCGCACCCGTCCCCAGCGCCAGGTGCACCGCATGATGGCTGCCATCGACCGCGGCAGCCTCGGCGTCAACGCGTTCCACAGCAACGCACTCACCGGCCTGACCAGCCTCGAGGAGCTGTACCGCTCCACCGACTTCGCCCTGACCCTGCCGCGCTCCACCCGCACCAACAAGCGGTACGCAAACCTCACCGACGTCCCCACGTGCACCAGTGCCCTTCCGGGTGTGCTCACCGCGCTGGGCATCGACGGTTTCGTCGGGATGGCCAACCACGGAAGGGCCGCTACGCAGAGCAGCGACGAGGTCCACCTCGCCTCCCCCGTGCGGTGGCAGGGTATCGACGGCAGCGTCGTCCTGGCGCACTTCGCGGACCACTACTCCCAGCTCCGGTTCGTCTCCGGGGACCCGCAGTCCATCGCATCGGGCGCGAACGGTCTCGACAGGCTGTTGGCCCGGTTCGAACGCGAGGACTACCTTCCCACCGACCTGGCCGTGATCGGCACCCACGCCGACAACGAGGACATCGCTGACGGCGACACCGGCTTCGTCACCCGCTGGAACGCCATGTTCAGCTATCCCCGCTTCCGTATCTCCACCTTCGACGAGTACCTGGACGCCATCGAACCCCTGGCCGAGCACCTGCCCGTGTGGCGCGGCGAGTCCGGCAGCTTTTGGGAGGACGGTGCCGGGGCCGCTGCCGCGGAGTTCGCGCAGTACCGCCGCACGCAGGCGCTGCTGCCAGCCACGGAGACGCTGGGTGCCGCCGTGTCCGCCCGGGATGACCGTTACCGCACGAACCGCCACGAACTGGACCGCGCGTGGAACGGCCTGTCCGTCGGCTCGGAACACACGCTCACCTGGTCCCGTGCCACATCGCATCCGCACGCGGCCCCCGTCGCGGACCAGCTCGACTGGAAGGCCCGCTTCGTGCACGACGCCGCGCGTGTGGCAACCGACGAGAAGTACCGACATCTGTCGCAGCTTTCGGAAGTCGTCGGCACCCAGGGCGCAGGCTTCCTGGCCTTCAACCCGCACCCCTGGACTGCTGACCTCGACGCCGAGATCACCCTGCCCGACGGCGCCGCTCTCGTCGATGCGCACGGGCCCATCGACGTGGAGACCCTCGCGGACTGCGGCGGGATGCGCCAGTGTCGCCTCACGCTGCGCACCATGCCGCCCCACTCCTACCGCTTCCTGCCGATCACCGCGGCGCTGCGAACCCTGCCCGGCGGGGAGTCGACCAACAGCCAGGAGGTCACCGAGAAGCCTCACACGGACTACGCCAGGCCGGATATGGACGCGCCGATCACCGTGCGCGGGTGGACGCTGACGCTGGACCCTGCCACGTCCCTGCCGCGCAGCCTCGTTCACACGGCGACCGGGCGTGAGCTGTTGGACCCCACCGCCGACGTCCGGCTCGGGCAACTCATCCGCGCCGCTGGACGCCCTGCTGAGGAGTCCCAGGAGCTCTCCTCCCTCCCCGACGTCCACACCCACGAGCGTCTCCGGACACAGTTCATCGAGAACTACGGCACGGGCGTCGAGCCCACCCCGTTGGTCGAGCAGTCCCCAGAGCTGGACTTCCTGGGTGTCAGACAGACGTTCGACGGCGCCCGCCTCCGCTGGGTGGGCGGCGGCAACCGGCTGGAGGAGGTGCGGCTGGACCTGCTCCTGCGGGCGAACTCAGACATCGTGGACCTCGATGTCACCTTCACGAAGGCGGCCTGCCATGACATGGAGGCGGTCTACGTTGCGTTCCCGTTCGCGGGTGCACATCCCGCACTCCACTACGACCGCCAACTCGGCTGGGTGCAGCCGGCGCTTGACCACACGCCGGGTGCGTCCAATGAGTGGGGTGCTCTCACCAACGCCATCGCCCTCGACACCAGCGACGGCGCCATCCACTGGAGCGCCATCGACGCGCCGTTGTGGACGGCCGGCGACATCATCCGTGGTTCCTGGAGCTCTGAGTTCCGCACGGACAGCTCGCACCTGTACTCGTTCGTGATGAACAACTTCTGGCCTTGCAACACGCCCCCGGCCCAGGAGGGCACCTTGTCATTCCGCTACAGGTTCGGCATTGCGGACTCCTTCTCCCCCGCGGCTGCCAGCCGCTTCGCCAGGACTGCCCGCGTGGGTGCCGCCATCGCGGAGATTCTGCCGCTCGACCGCTATGTGGCGGGAGGCACGGCGCGCTATATGGAGGGTTCCGTGCTTGATCTCGGAGCCGACGAAGACACCGACGTGGCTCTCCGGCAGGGCACGGATCCGGACGACTTCGCGCTGCGCATCGTCAACCTCGTTCCCGAGGCCCGTACCATCACGCTGCGGGTGCCCGATGGCCTCTGCAGCACGAGCGACGAGGATGACGCGGGCAGCGTCACAGTCGGTCTGCAGGGCTGGGGTGACGCCCTCGTCAAGCTCACCAGAAGGAACCTCCCGTGAAGTCCGCCCGTATCACCCTCGACCGGGACTTCGTCACCGGGCCGGTGCCGCCGCGACTGTTCGGCTCCTTCGTGGAACACATGGGGCGCTGCGTCTATACCGGGATCTACGAACCTGGCCACCCGCAGGCCGACGACAGCGGCTTCCGTCGCGACGTGCTCGACCTCACCAACGAACTGGGGGTCAGTATCGTCCGCTATCCCGGCGGCAACTTCGTCTCCGGGTACGACTGGGAGGACGGTGTCGGACCCGTCGAGGACCGGCCCGCCCGCCTCGACGGCGCGTGGCACACCGTGGAGACCAACGCCTTCGGGCTCCACGAGTTCATGGCCTGGTCCCGCGAGGCGGGGGTGGAGGTCATGGAGGCCATCAACCTCGGCACGCGTGGAGTAGAGGCGGCCCGGGCGCTGGTGGAGTACGCCAACCACCCCGGCGGCACCGCCCTGTCCGACCTGCGGCGCTCCCATGGCGCCGAGGAGCCTTTCGGCATCAAAGTGTGGTGCCTCGGCAACGAGTTGGACGGGCCGTGGCAGATTGGCCACAAGACGGCCGACGAGTACGGCCGCCTCCTGGCGGAGACCGCCAAGGCGATGAAACTCGTCGACCCCAACATCGAACTGGTGGCTGTCGGCAGCTCCAATACCGGAATGCCCACCTTCGGGGCGTGGGAACACACTGTGCTCGGCCACGCCTACGACGAGGTCGACTACATCTCGCTGCACGCCTATTACCAGGAGTTCGACGGCGATGCCGCCAGCTTCCTCGCCTCGGGGGTCGAGATGGACCGCTTCATCGACTCCGTGATCGCCACCGCCGACGCGGTCAGGGCCCAGCGCAAGTCCGGGAAGACCATCAACCTGTCCTTCGACGAGTGGAACGTCTGGAGCCAGCGAGACTGGGATACCACTGAGGAGGCGCAGAACATCGAGAAGGGGTGGACCACCCATCCGCGGATCATCGAGCAGACGTACAACGTCAGCGATGCCGTGGTGGTGGGCACGCTATTGAACTCGTTACTGCGGCACGGCGACCGGGTCCTCATCGCGAACCAGGCGCAACTGGTCAACGTGATCGCCCCCATCCGCAGCGAGCCGGGCGGCCCGGCATGGCGGCAAAGCATCTTCTGGCCCTTCGCTCGCATGGCGCAACTCGCGAAGGGTCAGATCCTGCGTCCGGCGATCGTCTCGGACCAGATGCACACAGCCCGCTACGGCGACGTCGATGTCGTCGACGTTTCCTCAACGTGGGACGATTCCACCGACCGCCTCGTCCTCTTCCTGGCCAACCGGAGCCTCGATGAGGAGACGAGGGTGTCCGTGCGGCTCGGCGGACTCGCGGCCACGCGTGTCACCCAAGCAGAGGTTCTCACGGTTCCGGACGCCGGCGACAGTCACTCCAGCAACACCCAGGAAGCGGTGCCGGTCGGCCTGGCACCGCTCACGACGGTCGAGGTGGAGGGCTCGCTGGTGAGCTGCACCCTCCCTGCGCTGGCCTGGGCGGTCGTCGAGCTGGAGGTCACCCCCAGGTGACCGCCCGGTCCGATCACCACCCCACCCATCAGCATCCTGATCCTGCAACGCGTCAGCGCATACCCACCGGCTCCTGTGGGGGATAGTTCTTCGCGGCTTTCGAGAATCGCTCGTTGCGAGTGGGGTCCGGTGCCGCCATCGTCAGTTTCCGGGTGAACTCAGCCTTCGGGCGCAGGATCACGTCATCCGGTGTCCCCTCCTCGACCACCTCCCCCTTGTACATGACCATCAGGTGATCGGAGAAGTGCCGTGCCGTGGCCAGGTCGTGGGTGATGTACAGGACGCCGAGGTTCTCGGAGCGTTGCAGGTCGGCGAGGAGGTTCAACACCCCCAGACGGATGGAGACGTCGAGCATCGAGACGGGCTCGTCGGCGATCAGGATGGTGGGCGACGGCGCCAGGGCCCGCGCAATTGCCACCCTCTGTCGCTGTCCGCCGGACAGTTCGTGGGGCATCCGGTCCATGTAGTCCTCGCCCGGCGTCAACTGGACAAGTTCCAGCAGTTCGATGGTCTTGGCGCGAACGGCCTCCTTGCCGGAGGCAATCTTGTGAAGGATAATGGGCCGCTCCAGGTGGTGACCCACGCGGTGGAAGGCGTTGAGCGAGGCGAAGGGATCCTGGAAGACCATCTGCACCTCCTCCCGGTACCTCTTGAGTCCATTGCCGCGAGTGGCGGCGGGCTCCCCGTCGAGCAGGATCTCGCCGGAGGTGGGGCGTTCCAGCTGGGCAATCATCCGCGCGATGGTGGACTTGCCGCTGCCGCTCTGGCCGACCAGAGCGATGGTTCGGCCGGGTACGAGTTCGAACGACACGTCCTTGACGGCCGACAGGGTGCTGGTCTTCAGCCCTGAGCGCAGGCGGAAGTCTTTGCAGAGGTTCTTGACGTGGAGGGTCGTCATGATTACATACCCGCCGATTCTGGCTCGAGGGCCCCACCGCGGATGAAGTTGCCCCGTTCCCCCGTCAGACTTGGGAACGAGGTCAGCAACTGCCGCGTGTAGGGATCCTGCGGATTGAAGTAGATGTCCTCGGCGGTGCCGAGTTCAAGGATCTCGCCGGCACGCATGATGGCGATCCGGTCGCTGATCTCCAGCAGCATCGGCAGGTCGTGCGTGATGAAGATCACCGCAAAGCCCAAGTCCTGTCTCAGCCGCATGATCTCCGCGAGGATCTCGCGCTGCACCACCACGTCCAGGGCAGTGGTGGGCTCGTCCATGATCATCAGTTGCGGACCCAGCGCCAGGGCCATGGCGATCATGACCCGCTGCCGCATGCCGCCGGATAGCTCGTGCGCGTAGCTGGTGAGCCGCCCCGGATCGACGCCCACCAGTTCCAGGAGTTCCTTTGACCTCAGCGTGCGCGCCTTCCTTCCCATGTCGGGGCGGTGGGTCGTGAAGACGTCACCGAGCTGGGAGCGGATCGAGGTGACAGGGTTGAGCGAGTTCATCGCCCCTTGGAAGACCATCGAGACCTTGTCCCATCGATAGGCACGCAGCGCCTTATTCTCCAGCTCCAGGACGTTGATATCTCGTCCCGACTTGTCGTGGAAGACCACCTCACCGCCCGTGATGAGGGCGGGAGGTCTGAGCAGCTGGTTGACGCCATAAGCGAAGGTCGACTTGCCACACCCACTCTCCCCGGCCAGTCCGACGATCTCCCCTCGGCCGATGGTGAGACTGACATCCTTCACGGCGTGTACCACGCGATCGCCGAGGTAGTCGACGCTCAGGTTGTTCACGCTCAACAGTGGGGTTTTCTCACTCATGCCGTCTTCGCCTTCTTCTCGACTTTGGGCATCTTATGGACACGCAGCCTGGGGTTGATGACCTCGTCGAGGCTGAAGTTGATGAGGGACAAACCTGCGCCGAGGATGGCGATGAGCAGGCCCGGAGGAGCGAACCACCACCACGCGCCGAACAACAGCGCCTGGCCGCTGCTCGCATCCGCCAGCATGGTTCCCCAGGTCAGGGCGCCGGTCGCGCCAATGCCGACGAAGGACAGTCCCGCCTCGGCAAGGATGGCACCGAGGGTGGCGAACACAAAGCCGGACGACATGACCGGCAGCAGGTTGGGGAGAATCTCCACCGAAATCACGCGCCACGTCTTCTCCCCCGACACCCTCGCGCCCAGCACGTAGTCGCGGTTGCGCACCGACAACGTTTGGGATCGCAGGACCCGCGCCCCCGCCGGCCACCCCGTCAGGGCCAGGACGACGATGACGAGGAACACCGACTTGTTCTGGATGTAGCTGGCGATGACGATGACCAGTGGAAGCCCTGGGATCACCAACATGACATTGGTAAACAGGGTGAACGCCTCATCCACCACGCCGCCGATGTAGGCGCCCAGGATGCCGAAGAAGGCGGAGAGGAACAGCGTCAATGCCGCGACGGAGACCCCGACGATCAGTGATCCACGCGTCGCGTAGGCGAGTTGCGAGAAGACATCCGCGCCGATCTGGGTGGTCCCGAGGAAATGCTCGCTGCTCGGCGGCGCGAGCCCGATGTTGCTGATGGCGCGCGGATCCTGAGTCAGGAATGGCCCGAAGATACCGAAGAGGGATATGACGGCGACGATTCCGGCACCGATGATGAATTTCTTGGTCAGTAGCCGACGCAGCCGGCTTTCCTTCCTCGAGGGGCCCCTGGGGCGCAGGCGGTCCTCGACCCCTTCGTCCCTGATGGCCGCGCTTTCGTTGATGATCTCGGACGTCATGGTTCCCTCCTAGCTGTGGGTCCGCGTTCGGGGATCAAGGACGGAATAGAAGAGGTCGACGATCAGATTGGTGAAGAGCACGGCAACGGTGATGATGAGGAAGAGTGCCTGCATGAGGGCGTAATCATTGTTCTGTACCGCGAGGAGGAAGGCGTTGCCGATGCCCGGGTATGAGAAGACCTGCTCCATGATCACCGAGCCTCCGACGATGAACCCCAGCGAAATGGCGAATCCGGTGAAGGATGGGAGCGACGCATTGCGGGCCGCGTACATGACCATGACCCGCTTGGGGCTGAGTCCCTTCGCCTCCGCGGTAATGACGTAGTCCTCTGACAAGGTGGAGACCATCATATTGCGCATTCCGAGGATCCAGCCTCCGATTGAACTGACCACGATCGTCAGTGCGGGCAGCACCGCGTGATACAGAGCGCTGCTGATGAAGGGCCCGTTGAAGCCGGGGCTGACTCGTCGGACGTCGTAGCCACCGCTGAGGGGGAACCAGCCCAGCTGGATGGACAGGAAGTACACCAGAACGAGCGCGAACCAGAAGTACGGCAAGGCATGCAGGATAGTAGTGGCTGGGATGATCGAGTCCACCCACGTTCCCCGCTTCCACCCGGCGATGGTCCCGAGCGAGACCCCGACGATGAAGGTCATGAGGGACGTGGTCCCGACCAGGATCAAGGTCCACGGCAACGCTGAGGCGATCACGTCCACGACAGGCGTGGGGAAGTAGGTGACCGATACCCCGAAGTCACCAGTGGCGATGCTCTTCAGGTACTGGAGGTACTGCTGCCAGATAGGCGCCGAGTCATTAGCCCCGAGGAGCACCTCCAAAGCCTGCCGCGTCCCCGGGGACACCGGGCCTGCCACGGTCAGCTTGCCGAGAAGGATATCAACGGGATTCCCCGGCAGGAGCCGGGGAATCGCGAAGTTGAACGTCACGGCCGCGAACAGCGCGACTAGATAGAAGCCCAACTTCTTGAGCAGAGCCATATCAGCGCCTCACTGTCCATGACGACAGTTCCACGTCGTCCTACTTGAGCTTCAGCTGAAGCAGGGTCTGTTCCGCGCCACCTGCGGCGTAGATGGCCCAATCCGTATAGACGCTATCGTTGTACATACTGAAACCCTTGTTGTTGATGATCGGCACGTACGGCATCTCCTCCGCGATGATCTCCTGGATGATGGCGTACTGCTTCGCCTTCTCCGCAACTTCCTGGGAAGCTCCTGCCGCTTCGATGGCGGCATCTACCTCGGGGTTGGAGAACTTGCTCGTATTGCCGTAAGGGTTGCCCGCCTCGCCTGCGGGCGTCACGTTCACGGAGTTGAACGAGTTGCTGTAGATGTAATACGGGTCGGCAACCGGACCGTCGAAGATGGAGTCGATCGCCACCTGGAACTTTCCCAGTCCGCGAGAGCTGGTGACCTCAGCGTTGGCCAGCTGCTGGGGAATGATCTCGATGCCGGCTTCCTTGAACTGCTGCTTCATCACGTCCAGTGCAGCGATGTAGTCGGTGTAGCCGGAGGTGACGATGACGTCCATGCTGAGGCGCTCCCCGTCCTTGGCGTAGATACCGTCGGACCCGAGCTTCCAGCCGTCGGCCTCGAGCAGTGACTTGGCCTTGGGAACGTCCGCCTGCATGGGCATCGTCTCGAACTGGTCATCAATCAGGTCGTTGTCGCGAGGCACCACACCGAAGGTGGGTGAGATCGGCACGCCCCTGCCGAAGTAGGCGAGCTTGTTGATCTGATCACGATCCATCGCGGCAGCCATGGCCTGACGCACCGCAGAGCTGGTCTGCGGCCCCGTGCATCCCAGTTCCGCATTCGAACAGGTGGTCAGCATGACCTGCTGGTTTGTGGTGTCCGCGACGTTGAGCTCCGGCGTGGGCTTGATGACTGCCTCAACATCCGGGACGTTGATGTTTGCCCAGTCGAGCTCACCGGCGAGCAACTTGTTGGTGGCCGCCTCGTTGCCCGAAAGGGAGTAGTACCGGACGCCCGGAGGGACGATCTTGTCGGCGTCGCGAAAGGTATCGCTCTTGTCGTACGTGTAGGACTGCGCGGTGAACTCACCCAGCGTCATGGGACCGGTTCCCACCGGATCGAGGTTGGTGTCGGTGGCGATGTCGGCCATCTTGGAGAAGATGTGCTCGGGAACGATGGGCGAACCCAGGATAGCGGGGATGGTGCCGAACGACGGGGCGTCGAACGTCAGTACGACCTCGGTGTCGCTGGTCGCCTCAGCCTTGGGGGCGTTCCCGGTCCTGTCGAAAGCTTCGTTCTCGCGTGTGGTGTTCATGGTGAATGCGACGTCCTCGGCGGTGAACGCTTCCCCGTCGCTCCACTCGATGCCCTCCTGGAGTTGGACCGTCACGACCGTTCCGTCCTCGCTGACCTCGTAGGACTTTCCCAGTTCGGGCGTGGGGTCCGTGCCCAGCGGCTGCAGGTTGTCGAAGAAGAAGAGCCGCTCGTAGATCAATCCATCGACGTCCTTGAGGACCGTCGGGGACAGCGGGTTGTAGTTCTCCACGAACTGGCCGCTCGCTCCCCGGTAGACCTGCAGGATGGGCGCATCGGCCCCGTCGTCAGAGGCGTCACCGTTTCCGGATGCACAGCCGGTGAGAGACAGTGCCAGGACGGCGACAGCGCCCGCGGCTCGAGTATAAAAATTCACGGTACTCCTTGCGTCGTTGCAAAAGAGGCGGACCTTCACTGGTCCTCAACTTAATTAGCTCAATTAAGCAACATCGATGATTCGGAGTCAAGGCCTCGCGTTGACTCATAGAAAATGCGCGCGTAGCGGGTATCGAGGAATCATTTGGTAGTGCGCGCGTAGCGGTGTGTCTGCGGTGGCCGGTGTGGCGGCGGCGGTAGGCCTGCGGTTATGGAGCTGACGATGGGTCAACGCAAGGCTGTGACCAAGGCTATGGCTACCCGGTATGCGCATTCGGGTCGGGCGGGTAAGAAGATCATTCTTGATGAGTTGTGCGCGTTGACGGGCTGGCATCGTAGCCATTCCCGGAAGCGGTTGAAGCAGGCGCTGACGCTCAGACAGGTCACGCCCCGGCCGGCGCGTCCGCCGCTGTACGGGGAGCCGGTGATCAAGGCCCTGCGGTTTATCTGGGCCGTGCAGGGGACCCCGTGTGGGCGGTTGCTGGCGGCGGCGTTGCCGGATCTGGTGCCGCGGCTGCGCGGGCTTGGAGAGCTCGATATTGACGACGCCACAGCGGAGCTGCTGCTGCGGATATCCCCGGCCACCATCGACCGGCGGCTCAAGGGTGACCGGGCGAAGCTGGATCCGCGGGGCCGGTCCCATACCAAGCCCG
>JAABUN010004056.1_pt1 | contig 20919 bp, 33 predicted proteins | sample 5559311 | NCBI WGS metagenome assembly JAABUN01 (sample SAMN10711877, study PRJNA513370) | rock metagenome | isolation source: Antarctica rocks | place: Antarctica: Victoria Land, Siegfried Peak sud
CGCCTGCTGCGTTGGCGTCGGGACTTGGAGCGCAATTAACGCATCGAGTTCGTCCGAAAGCGCATTTGTATATTTAGCTGTCAAACGCCGTAAACGCGTTTGCTCGTCTCGAATCTCATAGCGCCAGACGCCGCCCCACTCGTAACGAAACAGGCTGATCTGCTTCGGTTGCCCGCTCGATGGTTCGGGCAATTTGGCGAACGACAAGCGCAGAATATGCGCCTGATTCAAAGCGATTGTGTGTGTGGCCTGATAGATGTAAGGCGTGACGGGATTCGGTGTTGCGTCAATATGTTCCAAGCCGGTTCCGCCATCGTTGAACAGGTTCGGCACTTCGGCAACCGTATTCGTCGGATTGCCCCAGTTGACAAGCGTATTCCAATCGACGGGATAAGTTGGGCGATAGCTCAGACCAATCGCCGCCGCCGGTAATTTGTGGTCGTCCGCAACGCCTTTTTCAAGGCTGCCATTATCGAGTTGATAGCGACGCAAACCACTGACGCCACCGCGTTGCAGGCAGACGCGCCACACATCATCCGCCAGGATGTTGAACGAGACGTGCGGATGCGAGACGGCGCCGAAATAATCGCCGATGCGAACACGGTTCGCGCTTATGAGAGCACCGCCCACGTTTGCGCGAAGTTGCGCGATTCGTAAACCGTCGCAAAGTCTTTCGCAAAGACTTCAATCGCGCCGGTCGCCTTTTGTTCGATGTTGAATTGCGCGCTTGCCGTCAATGTCGCAATGAGTATTCGAGTACTCCACGTCGCGCCCTTGTCGCGCGAGATTTTGGAATACAGTTTGAGCGTGGAAGTCTCAACCGCGATTGCTAAGATGCTGCCATCGAACAAACCGCGCGCCGCGCCTTTGGAATAAGTGCTGTCAAATGCCGCCATGCCGACCTCGCTAAAACTGTTGGTTGCGCCGTATTTGAACGAGCGCCACAAGCGCCAATCGCCGCCCGTTTTCTGCCCGAAAACCCACAACCACTGAGCCACATCGAACCACATCGAAGCGGCTTTGCAGCCCGCTATCAGCGCCATCGTTTCGCGCGCTGCCAACGCCTTGCGGGTGCGATAAAGCTGCGCGTCGGCATTGGCCTTAGGTGCTGTCCAGAGCGCGTCTGTGGGATCAACGGTGGAAGCGAAACTCGTGGACACTATTCCAGTTGCAGGGTGTGAAACGGAATCGAAGCTGCCGTAAATGTCGGTTGTCTTTAATTTCGCAGTGTGCGCCAATTCGTCAGCGTAAGCGTGCGTTGTGGTCGGCGTCGCGGTGTGCTGATTGGCGCCGTCGCCAAAATCCCAGCCATAGTCTGCAATCGAGTTGGCCGCGTCGCTAAAAATAGAAGATGCTGAACCATTAAAAACAACTTCTTCGCCTGATGTTGCCGTAAAAGAGGGGATTGGTAAGTTACACAAGCGCAGGCTCTGAGAATTTGCGTTTGGTGGCAAGGGCAAAGTTGTAGAAAAGGTAAGATTGCCTGCAACATAATAATCAGTCGGATTGAACGTAAATAAATAAACAGGTGATATTGGGAAAATCTGCAATCGATAACGGGAAAAGTTGCCTCGACTGCCAAGGGTTTGGCTCAACGACGCATCGCCGGGAAGAAACAGCGTATCGTATGGGGCTGAAGCGCCTAAGGATAAGTCAGTTGTCGAGTTGTAGGGACGAAAAATTGAAGCCTCTGCGAAAGTCCACACATCAGAAATCGTGCTCAGTTGCAAAAAGTTGCTGTTGCTTGTACAAGAGTATTGACCCTCATAATTCAATGTCCCTTTTAACGTGCCGTCTGCCTTGTAGATTTTGACTTGTGCCGAGAGCGAGACAGGGTAGGTGCCATTTGCGACAAAAGATGAAAGACTACCGGCTACCAGAACAAACCCGAACTGAAAAGCCGCCGCGCCGCGAAGCAATGGATCCCTACCCGCGAGTGGCACGTTTGGGCTACTGTCAATACTAAACCCATTAAGGGCATCTCGGTATGCGAAAAGAGTTTGAAACCGCATTAAAACCCACCCATTGCGGCGGTAAAGGCATCCTGCACCGTGACCTGACCAAACATCTTAATCATCATGTTCGCGCCCCCAATGCCTGCATCAGCGGGCTATCCACTTCGATCACGCCGAACACTTCAAACCGTTGTCTGCCGGTCGGCGACGGTGCGGCTTCCTTAAAACTCAAAGGAATGCGAAGCGGCGCGTTTTCAGCGCGAGTACTCGATGAATTGCCATTTGTGCCATTTGCGCCGCCGTTGCGCATCATATCGCCCAACGATGAGCCTTTACCGAACATTCCGAACGATTGCAGAAGATTGATGCCGCCGCGATTGTGCTGTTGCAAAGCGGCCTGTTCGCGCTCCAGGCGCGCGCCGTCAGCACCCGCATCGTCGCCCAAACCGTAAATGCCCGCGCCGTGCCGCAGCGCGATAAGATTTTGCAGCAATGAAGGCGAACGGCCCTGCCTTTCTTCGCTGCGTCCGGCTTTGTTCGCCGTGCGCTCTGCCTTGCGGCGGTCGTGTTGCAAGTTGAGCCGCGCGACTTCTTCCTGCGAGGCGCGATGCGTGTCGTCGTTTTGTGCCGCCGCTGCCATCGCATTGGCATAGGTTTCTTCGGCTTTGGCGTTCTCGATTTGATACGTCAATGCTCGCACGCGGGCGGCGTCTTTGGCGTCATGCGCCGCGTCCAAATCATCTTGCAAGCTCGAAATAAGGTCTTCGCTGTTGTTGGCGTTGCGGGCTTTTGTGACAGCCAAATCGTCGCGGTCAGTGATGCGCTCGTTTCTGGCCGCTTCGCGCGCGGCTTTGTGTTCCTCGCGTTCAATTCTCTTGCGTTCGCGCGCGTCGGCACGCTCGGCTTTCTTGCGTTCGCGTTCGGTTTCGCGCTGCGTTTTATTTTGCGCGCGTTCGGTGGCTTTTGCTTCGCGCAATGCGGAGCGGTCATGCTTTTCGCCACGTCGCGCAAGTCGAAGCTCTTCCTGCGGGCTATCGGCATCATATTTTTTGCGTGACTGCGCCACCTGATCTTCAAGGGCTTCGATACCAGATGAGGAGCCAAACGACGCAGCGGCGGGAATCGCTGCCACCGGCAACGTCGCGCGGCCAAGTGCCGCAGGTGTTGTCGGAGACATGGCGCCGGAACGCAGCGCATCCATTTGGCGCTGTGCGTCCGCCATTTGCGATTTCATGTCGCTTTGTTGGCGATTGGATTCGATTTTGTCCAAATCCGAACTGCTGTAAGTCGTGTTCGCAAGATCGGCATCGGTGACGGTCTCGCCCGCTTCTTTTCCAGCCACAAACTCGCGCAGCGTCCGCTGTTTTTGTCCTCGTTTGTCACGTTGTTCGTTATCGTTTTTCAAAGCGATTTCGTCGGCTTTGTTGCCCGCTGCTTCGACTTCCTTGTCCTTGCCGGTCAATTTGTCCCACAACCAGGTCGCGCCCTTGTAAAGCAGGTAGAATGCGCCCACTAAGGCTGCCAGCGCCGCAATCACCAGAACGATAGTCAGCGCGACCGGCAAGAGAGCCAGCGCGACCGCGCCGAAGCCAACCGATGCGCCCGCAGCCTCAGTGCCCGCCACAGCCGCCGCCGTTCCCGCGCCCGCGACAGAAATGCCGAAAAAGCCCAGACTGATGACCGCCTGCGCGCCAACCGCACCCAACACGAGGATACCGCCGCCTAAAAGCAAAAATCCTACAGCCAGTGCGGCGCCGTAACTCAGGATGGCCTGCATTGGCGCCGGAATCGCCTGGAACGCATCGGAGAGCCATGTCAGCACTGACGTGACAAATTTTATCGGCGGCAATAAATAGCTACCCATCACCGCGCCCAACTGAAAAAACGAATCGGTGAGCATCGAAATCTGTCCCGGCAGCGTATTCATCTGCACTTCCATCGCGTCGCCAACACCACCCTGTGCGGTCGGCATATTGGCGCCTTTGACAAACGCGCGCACGAAATCTTCGCCGCTCATGGCCTTAATTTCTTCGCGGTTGGTCTGCTTGCCCAGCGCCGCCGAAATGATTTTTTCGATGTTGACACCCGCGTAAGCGAACTGCTTCAGGTCAATTTCCTGCGGGTGCTCCATGTTTTTGATCTGGCCTAAGTTCACGGCCAAGCGGTCGAGTACTTCTTCGCCCTGTCCGCCCGCCGCAGCCACGTTCCCCAACGCCGTCATTGCGGGAATCAGCTCGTCGCGTTGGAACCCAATAGCGGCCAGCATTTGCTGATTTTTCATCGCCCCTTCAAAAGAAAAGGGCGTAGCTTTAGCAAACTCCTTTGTTCGTTGAAGTTGGTCTTCGCCTCCTTCGTTTCCGAACTGGCGCGTCAGAGCATTGTGGTAGCCTTCCATCGTGCCCGCGTTTTGCACGCCTTTGCCGATAGCGTAAGCCCCAGCCGCGCCGGTTGCGATCATGCCCATGCCGATGTTGCGTACTTGCCCTAATTTTTCATTGATGCCCTCAAAGCGGGTTTGCGTAATCGCCTTATCCAAATTGCGCATCTTGCCTGTCACGTCGTCAATTTCAGCGCCAGTCGCTTTACCGCCGCTGCGAATGTTTGCCCACATCGTCGACGCGGCACTTGCAGCCGAACGAAACGCGACCGGCAACGATTGCGCGGCGTGCTTTTGTGCATCGGCAGAATCTTTAGCGGATTTAGCGGCGCCGGCGTTGGCATTTTTGACGGCTTGAGCGCCCTGTTTAGCAGCAGCGGCAAGTTGTCGCGCCGCGTCTTCCTCGTCACGTCCGGCTTTACGAAACGCATTCGCGGCTTCGGTCGCACTTTGACCGGTCAACTTGAAGTGCCCGATTGCGCCTTGTAGCGTTGCGCCGGTCGCGGCCATATGTGTTCGCAAATCACCGACGGAAACCGAAAGACCTGCAATTTTTTGCCTGGTGTCGTTCGTCGCATTGGAAAGCGCGGCGTTCGCCTTCGCCATGTCCGTTCCCATGCGAACGCCCGCCGTGCCGATGCCCGCAAGGTCTGAACGGACGGCGACGGCGCCTTCAGCGATTAAGCGGATTACAATGGGGTTCATTAGGTGTTAAAATCCGAAAAATGAAACGTCATTTTCTGAAACTTGCGCCTCTTGCCTTACTCGCCTTGACGGGATGCGGTTCACCTAAGCCGTATACAATTTACGACCAAAAGTTCACTTCCTATCAGGCGACTTCCTGGGTTGATGTGCCCGCCGACGCAACGGATGAGCAAATGGCGCAATGGGGCAAAGAAATCGCACAAGACCGTCAGGGCGCGAATGGCATCTTCATCACGTTCTATAAGGGCGGGCATGATGCTAACCACCTTGTCGGCCAATACTCGGACACAAGCGGATTCTCAAAAGACTAAACTCACAAGCCGTTAACATTCACAGTCTCGGTAAACATCGGGCGCTGAAACAGGAAATAAAGCAGCCATGCGGCGCCATCAATGGCTTGCACTGCCCCCGAAAAGCCAATCGAGTACTCACTTCCGCATCGCTGCTTTAATTCGCGCAATTCATCGCAATTGTGCCAGTATTCGAGCAGCTTGCCACAGCGATAAGCGACGTAGCAACGCATTTCAAGCTCTTGCCGCTCATCGAACCATTCGTCAACGGCCTGGCTTAATCGTTTCCACTGTTCGGCTGCGCGTTGAGAATCTGCTCCTCCATCATGCGCTCGGCTGTTTTTTTTACAAAAGGATTGAGTTCGGGATTGAGATTCAACACCTGCACCGAAAGCTGGTTGATAAAATCTTTGGCCTCTAAGCTGGCTCGATCCATCAGCCCGACGACGCGCTGTTGCGTGACTTTTCCGTTGCGGTCGTGGCGCTCCTCGCGTCCGGCAATTTCTTCATACTTCCACTTTGGCACCCATTGCGGCACATCTTCAGTACCGACGTTTACAACAACGGAATTGACAATAGCCAGCGCGACGGCGCTCGAATCTTCCACATCTTTTTCGCGCATCGAAAAAGCGTTTTTGTTCATGCGCGCCGCGCGTGCGTTGAGCGCCGCCGCTTCCTTCGGGCTATGCTGTTTGATGTAAAACGTCTGCAAGCGGCCTTTAACGGCAATGTCGACCGGAAACACAACGTCCACCGGATCATCGCCAAAAAGCTGCAAGATGTCCATTTCTGCATCATCGTCAAATTGCTGCACGTCGCTTGCGGACACATCGGCGATGGACGATTCACCCTTGAAACGCATATAGCCGGGCGATTTGCGCAACGCATCCACCATCGCCGCTTTTTGTTCTTCGCTGAACTGGTTGCCGTCCGACACCACGCCGTTTGACGCTACGCCGGACGGCAAATCTTCGACTTCCTGACCGTTCATACGCACTGTAATCATGGTTAATCCAGGAAGCCCGATTCAAAGCTGATTGTCGCTGTGCCCGGGCCGTCCGCGACTTTGTAATTCACACCCGTGACTTTGTATTTGCCAAATACGGTCGCATCGGCAATGTCGGCGGGCGTGATGAAGTCAAGGCCAACCTTGACCGCGATCACGGTAATGTCGTCGCCCACGTTGGGCGGCACGCCTTCGGTTCCGAGAAAAACATCCACGCTGCCGGTTGCCGAACGACGCATCAAAACTTTCTGCTCGAATTTTGATGCGCTCGCTGTCGCGTCCGTGCTGCCCTGCTTGACATCAAGGCTAAAGTTAGACCACGCGAGAATCGTCCCCGCGCCGGTCAGCACAAGGCCGGTCGTTCCAATGTCTTGCCCGCGAACTCTTTTCAGTGCTAATGCCATCGTTATTTAGCGCCTTCGGCTGCATTGCCGGTGCTTTTGGTTGCTTTGGTGTCGGTCGGTTTAGCGTCTGCGGTTTTGGTGTCGCTGCCCTCAGCGGCCTTGCCTTCAGCGGCTTTTGAAGTGCGCGGCGGCTTGATTTCACGCGCACCGGCGTCGATCATGCGCGCGGCTTCTTCTTCGCCGACAACGTAGGTATTGGCGAGATAAGTCTTATTGCCGACTTCCAGGCGTGACCCGATGCGAACGGTTTTTGTGTTCATAAAATCCTCATTGCGGAAATATCACGCATCGAAACTCGTGCGTGTTGGTATGTGTGCCGTCCTGATTGCGTCCCGAACCTTTGCGCGCCGTCGCGCCCATCAGCCCTATGTCGCGCAAAACTGCGTAATCGTCGCGCACAATTTCAAGAAAGGCCGATGATAACAGCGTGTCCGCGCCGACTGGATTGGCCATGCCGATTTTCGCGCCACTCTCTTCGGTTGCCACAACGTCAGCAGGAATCAAGACGGCGCGCGCATCACGCCCCCAGTCCGGCGCATCCTGTTCCTGCGGTTCATCAAACACGATGTAGGGCTTGCCGATTCGCTCTTCGGGTGACGGCTCTTCGTCCGCCGTCACAACGTCCGCGCCATTGTAGCGTGCGAACGGCGCTTGATAATCGGCATCGATCCGCGATTGTAGATGCGCCTTGAGCAGGTTCAATGCTTCGCAGCCGTCGGAGATGTTGGGCATTTAGGTACTCGTTTGCAGCGGTTCGCAGCTTGGTTTTTGCAGCGATGCAAAAATATCGGCATCCGCTTCGATGTCGTCTATCCACAAGTCCAGTTTGAGCCGCATCGCGCCTTTCTCGAGACCGCATGACAGTTCAAAGTTGCGCCATGTGGTCAACTCGACATCGTTCAAAAATAGTCGAACGTCGTGCCCCGTAACTCGCACCAGCTCTGTATTCGGGTCACGTTTTTCGATGCGCAATCGCGCCGATTGATTTGCCATAAGCACCTCACAAGCCAAGTTCTGTGCGGATTTCGTTTAAGAAAACCGGCTCGATTTGCGGTTCAACGATGCGCACCGCTTCTTCGGTCGCCGGATTTCTACGGTTCACCCCGTCTTTCGAGACTGGCAACTTCGCCAGACGGCCTTCATATTTCGAGCTTCTCCCGACCGGTCCGATGGTTCGCTCACCGGTTCGGCTTTCAATGGTTTGGTTCGATTGAAAGTCACCGCTGCGCCTCCATTTCGGCCTGCCGTTCCTGCCGCGTGGAATCGGCCTTGCGTAGGTTTTAGCCACTTGCCGCCGCTTTTCGTTGAGAACGATCTGCGACGTGCGGTCGAGTGCTTTTTCGGTTGCACGCTCAATATCAGCGCGCGCGAGTTTTTGCAGTCCGTCAAGCCCGCTCAGGCTAATATTGAAGTCCACAGTTCGCTTAAATCCGAACAACTAAGCGCCGCGAAGTCGAACGTGGGACCGGCTCCAGTCCATCTTCGGCAATGACTTCGGGCTGCTTGCCGACAACGTAGCCGATACCGGCGCAAATCAGGTCAATTAAGGCATTCGATTCTTCGCTCAGTCGAATACCGTCACTTTGCCGCTTTGCTGTGAAGTTCAGGCCACTTTGCACACGTAACGACACGGCGCGCGTCGCAATCGTTAAGTCGTCCGCCAATGCGTCTTCGATGTCCGCCGGTGTTTCGCCTTCCAATGCCGCCGCGACCATTTCGGAGGGCAACGGCCATTGAAACGGGTCGGCACACTTGCGTAGCTTCTTCATCACGACTGCCGCCGCGCCGGGAATGCGCAACTGGATGTCCGCAACGAAAGCCGCCATGTCGGGAAATGAAACGTCCACCATTTCAGGCAACAGGCGGCTTTCGACTTGGATGGATTCAGCGCTTGGAAGCGGAAACGGATAGGACATTTATTTGCCTTTTGCAGGCGCTTCAGGCGTCTGTGTCACTACAGGCGGCGGTGGCGCGGGTGCAGGTGCAGCCTTAACTTCACCGGAGGCTTTGCCAAACGTCCAATCGCCCGACAGCGCGCCGGAATCAACTAATCGTTGACCTTGTTCCGGTGTCAGCACTGCGGCCAATTCGTCCTTGTCATCCACGCCGTAGGTTTTGGCGGTTGTCGTTACATTTGGGCCGTCTGTCGTTTGCGTTTCCAGCCGAACGGCGCTCAAAACTTCGCGGTTGTCTCTTGCCATTGTTCTTTTCCTTTAGGTGTTCGCTTTTGAGCGTCTGCCTTAGATTCCACACGAAATTACCCAAAGGTTGTCTTCAGCAGGAATCGAGAGCGCGTTGACCTGCGCCGACACCTTAGCGCCCTTGCCTTCGTTGAGCGAGGTGTAATAAATCACTTTGCCGTTGCGGTCAATGCCCGCGCCTGGAAACTGGCGCGCCAATTCCGCTGCGCGCACGACCGGTGCGAACGCGGTGCGTCCAACATTGCCATCCGTCGGGATCGCGGCAATGCGTCCGGTCTGCCACTTTTTGGTTTTGACGAACTCAAGGCCACCATCAACCGGCACGTCCAATGTGTCTTCAATCGTCAAAAAGGCGAACGGACGGCCAATGACATCACCGATGCGCTGCTGCACATCACGGCGCGTCGGGCGATAACCGTTCAGCAGGTTCGGCGCACCGGCTTCAATCGCGTTGTAAGTCGATTGGCGCAAAGCCACGCCATGAAGTTGGCATAAGCGGTTCCGCTTGTCCACGCTGTTCCAGCGGTCTGGATGCGAGCGGGGTCAAAGCCAAACGACGTCACATAGGTTCGTCCGGTCTGCGGGTCGTCCTGCGTGATGCTGCCGGTCTGCCACAGCGTCAAAGCGTCCAATTCGATGCGGCGCTCGTCGGCTTCAGCCAGCGCATCGGTGCGCGACGGCAAGTCCGCGCCCATGCGTTGCAAAATCAGCGCTTCGTTGTTGTCGGTCACTTCGACCAACTTTTGCATCTCTTTTTCGCCAAGCGTGAAATACGCTTCAACTGGAATAATTTCCAGGTCGCGCGTATTCGGCGTGCGAATCGGAATGGAACGACCCGGGCCGTTCCATTCGCGGCGTGATGCTGTTGGGCGGAAGTTGCCGATGCTGATTTCGCCAATGTTGACACTGCGAACAGGCTGCGGCGGGAAAAACGTCGGGTAAAGCAAGTTTCCGACGTTGGTTGGCGTCACCAACTGCGCCGATACAGTGCGGTCAACACTGCGCAGTCCTTCGACTGATTCAAGTAAGGAAACCAAATCCATATTATTTGTCCTTCAAGCACTCGCTTGAGTTGTTTCAGGGCTGTTTAGTGGCAACCGGTTAAGCTCGCTTAGGTCAGCGACAGCACAATTTTCGAGTTGGGGCCGTTGAGCGCTGCAATTTCCGCCACGCTCAGAACGCGGTCGAGTACATCTTCAGCGACATCACGGTTGAAAACGCCATTGACCGCGCACGCGACAAACGGGTCATTGGTGATCGCCGTCAATGTCGCTACTTGATTGTCCGCCGCGACTTTAACCGGCTCAACTGTGACGCATGGCACTTCGTTGGATGCGCCCGTCAGAAAGACGCCACCCAATGACAGCGGCACGTTCGGCTTGAGAAAGCCCTGTGCGTCGATTTCCTTGCCCGTCAGCGCGGAAATATCCACCTTGACGTGCAATGTTTCATAGTTGCCGATAAGCGCGCTCTGGTGCGCCTGCTTGCCGGTTGTCTTTTGAACGGTAATTGGCATTTTGTTTTCCTCGCGCCTTTGCGCGTTGCGCTTAAGCGCGTTTTTTGGTTACTCAGGTTGCAATGCCGACTTGCTCAGTCCATGACTTCGCGGGTGCAACATTGGCGGCTTCGGCTTTCGCCTGTTTTTCGGCGCGGATTCTGTCCCACTCGTTTGTGGTTTTTCCGCCACCTGGCGCCGCCCCTCTTGGGAACACGACAACCGGCTTTCCCATCGGCGCTGTCACTTCGGCCTGCAATGAGGGCAGATAAGCGGCAAGCGTGCTGTCAACGTATTCGCTGAGCGGATTTTGCACGTCTTTGTCGCCGTCTTTCCATTTCACGTTGACTTTGGCGTTCTCGCCTTCACCTTCGACTTCAAGCGTAAAGCCCTTGCTCTTAGCAAGGTCGCCCAACACATCGGCTTTATAGCCCGACAGCGCCGCCGCTTTAGCGATCACCTTTTCCGCCTTGAGTGCGTCGCGTTCGCTAACAGCGCCTTGACTGTCCGCGATTTTCGTCTTGACTTCGTCCGGCGTGCCCAGTTCGTTGAAGGCCGTCCACTTGGCGGCGTCTTCTTTTGAAAGCACAACGGCGTCGTCCGGCGCGACTTTGGTTTTTAGTTCGCGGTTCTTGCTGCGCAGCTCGGCGTTCTCGCTCAATAAATCGGCGGCTAAAGCCACGCCGTCACCGCTTTTCTTATCGAGCAGGCTTTGCAAATTGCGACGCGCCTTGTCGTCGTCATTGCCATTGCCGCCGTTGCTACCGCCGCCACCGGCGTTGCCGCCGCCTTTGTCCGCTTCTTCAAAAAACCACTGCACGCCAAAACGATTGTGCTTGATAAACATTGCGCTCCTTGAGCTATGAGCCGACCTTGCGGCATAGGATAAAAACAAAAAGCCCCGATACTCACAGGGCTTTCGCGTCTGCGGGAATCGGGGCGGAAATAGATAAATCTATGTGGCCTGATATTCAGTTGTCGAGTACTCCATTAGTCAATGACTTCAATCATCTCAATTGTTGCTCTTGTATGTCCCCATTGTATTTGAGTGCCACCAAATGAAGTAATCATAGCGTTTGTATTTAAGACAACGTGATTAGAACGTTTCTCGAATTTACCATCGTCGCGTAACCGAGTTTGAGTAATCGTTTTGCCTTCTTCTTTGGTTTCAAGAATAACACTCATCGTTTCACCTGTTTCAATTCTTTTCGCAGAGTTTCCGCCGCCGACTGGTGCGCTTTCGGGTCGTCACTTTGCGCCACGCGTCCGGCATAACTACTCAACGCCTGCCAGAACTTTGCCGTATCTATCGGCGCCTGATAATCTGATTTGACGTTTGCCATTATAACAAGTTTCGGGCCGTCAATCTATTTATTTGGCCGGTAAGAGTCTGGCCTTCAAAAGTGCATCGGCCAACATATTGATCGCCAGTTCCTGCGCGTTGTGCTTGAAACCTTTCTTTTCGGTTTTGAACACATCAAAATGCAACTCGATCAGTTCATGGATCAGCGTATGTTCGGCATTGTAGGGCGTGCTTTGCGTTTCGTCGTGATCGCCTGGCATTTTCAACTTGATGCGCGCGACTTTCTCTTGTCGCGATAGCCAGCATTGGCCGTGATCGTTGTCAACTTCGCGCCCGCGCACGACTTGAACAGAAATATTCCAGTCACACAATCGAAGAATCGGCTGCCATTCCTCAAGCCATGATTCGGCTTGCTGCTGCGTTAGTTCGGTTGCGCCGCGTGTTTCTTTACTCATGCTTCTCCTTTTCTCGTTATCACAACACAATGACATGAGTTTTTGCATTGATCGTCTCCAATCGGCGGCAGTTCGTCAATTGGAACCCAATCCAACGCCGCCGCTTCTTCGCAATCCGAACAATGGGCGACGTTCGCCAGCACCCGCTTTCCCTCCGTGTGCCCAATTCCCTTCTGCGCTTCAACACGCTCATTCTCGTAAACACTGCGAAACGCATTGGAATAGCTGATTAAGTCTTTTGAATCGCGCGCCGCTAATTGACCGGTTGTGCGAACACGGCTTTGCAAGGCGAGTACTCGATTGCGCAGATAATCGAATTGCTCCAACGTTTGCTTTTCAGCGCGCTCAATCATCGCCGTCGTCAAGTTGTCATAGCCGCCATGCGCTAATGCCGTGTTCGCCAAAATACCGCGCTTAATCGCCCCTTGCATCAGCGGTTCTAATTCCGCGACCGTGATTTCACCGTTCGTCAATCGTGTCACCAGAATGCCAATGTCCGCGTGCGACTGAGACACAACACAATCCGCCGCAGCTTTGATTGTCGGCAATGGCACGCGCGCGCCGCCGCCGCCACCGGTGTTGCCGCTAACCCACGCTGCCGCATCTTGAAGCCACCTGTAAACATTCATACCCAGAACAGCCTTGCGCGCTTAGGCGGCATTGTAACGCGCCCGCCATCCGCTGTGGGCGCTTTACCCGCAATCGAGAGCTTCTGCGTCCACTCGCGCGCATCGGCAAGGTCGGCGGCTGAAATGCGGCGCGCGTTGGCGTCACGCGGTTTTAACCGTCCGACTTTAATTGGTTTGAGCATTTTGAGTACAAGGCACCGATAATTCTTCTTCGATACGCTTAAAATCGTCGGGAAACACGACTATGCGCGACGCCAAAACTACCAAATCGGGTGACGACAATTCACCAACTTCCAGCCAAATAGAACCATTCGAGTGTTTTACAGCAAAAATCTTTATGACAATGGACATCACGCCACCGCCTTATCAATCGTTCCTACTACAATCGTTCCCGCGGCTGTCGGATTCCGCTCCCCAAAGTCGCGCAGGTTGCGCTCTTCCTGAATCTTGTTTAATTCGGCGTCTAAATCTTCGACTCCAAGCATTGTCATTGCCAACTTGCGCGAAATGACTTCCGCCGCAACTTCTTCAAGAATGAGCCGCTTTTCATCCGGCGACAACGGGCCGCTGTTCGGGTGACACGTCACGTTATCGCGCAGCGCCTTCATTTCTTCAAGTTGCTCTTGCGCCACATAAGCCGCCAGACAGCGCACGCCGCGCAACACGTCACGCAAACTGCCTTCGACCTTGCGCGCGATTTTAAGCAACGCCCGCGCAAAGTCCGCGCGCGCTTCGATGCGCGCCACGCCGCTACTGTCAGGCGACAGGGCTTCTAAGACGTGCGCCTGATTCGCCGCCGTGTAGAGCTCGCGCAAGAAGAATCGAATGACTTCGAGCAGCGGATCACTCGAAACCGGGTTGCGATAAATAATGGTGCCACCGCGTGCGCTGCGTGTCACGCTGCCTTTGTCGTCTTTGGATTCATCCACAACGCTCATGTGAAAAGGCGCGGTGCGCGGGCCGGTCATGGCGTCCGCATCTTCGTAAATCGGTTTACCGCTATCATCTTTGCGGCCTGTGTCTATGACCGGCGTCGCAATATCAACATGGTTCTTTTCGGGAAAACCGGCCACATCGGTATTGATTTTCACCATTGTGCAATCGCTGTTAATGACGTTGTTCAGGCGGATGTTGGCATCGCTGGCGACCGGCGAAAATACAAGCGGATGAAACTTTGCTTCAACCACTAAGGGCACGCCGCCGGTATCGAGTACGAAAGACTGTGGCGCGCTTTTGTCGTCTTTCAAGATGCGAACCTGAGTTAAGACCGGCTCGATCTTGTTGCCGTCCGCGTCGCGCGTCGGGCACCAACTGACTTCAATGCACTTGATGGTTTTCGTGCTATCGGCGGGGTCTGGCTCGGCGTAAGAATAGATGCCGTATTTCTGACGGATGCTCGAATCCGTGTAAACGAAAGCTGTTCCCGCGTCCGGCACTTCGCAGTAAATCAATTCCAGCGCGTCTTGAAAGTCCGCGGCGTTGATCGCGCTCACAACGCTTCCCGCCGCATCGGTAAAATCGCGCACGAATCCCGGCGGCACGCCATAATGGAAATAGGCGCGGTTCGATGAAACCAGGCGCGACGTAAACACTTCCAATGTTTCAGCCATGCGCTCGTTATCCCACCATGCGCCTACCGACGAATCGGCCAATTGCTTGGCCTGGCTTGGCTTCGCGGCTTCGCCCTGGGCTGCGCCTTCGGTAATCGGTTTCTCGTCCACCGTTTCAAAGGCCGGTTCCTGCCCGACCGCGCCCGCCACATAGCGCCGCGTCAGTTCGCCCAACTTTGCCAATGGCACGAACGATTGCTCGATATAACGCTGCCCTTCTAAGTCGTCCATCGCGGCGGGTGGCCCGACGTATTGCTTTCCTTTCTGATAATAGTTCTCGCTTTCGAGAAACAGGACGGCGGCATTTTCACTGTCGCTGAGCTTGGGCAACAAGGCGGCGGTTTTTTCGTAGTCAAGGGTTTCGATAAGAGGCATAATGTTTAATTGATTCAATATCGGGCGTTGCGACTGCGCGGCGGTTCGGATAATTCGACTTCGGGCGCTTCCGGCACAAACAAATACGCCAGCATATCGGCAAAGTCCGGTGAAGCCACGCCACGCCGCCGCATATTGATTTTGCTCTCGATGCGTATCTTACCCGCTTCGTTCGGTTCGGCTAAAGGCAAGCTCAACTGCTGAATCAGCGTCGCATGGTTCGGAATCGAAATGAGTTCATCCGGCGCATAATCGGCACCTTCGTTAACGACTTCCCACGTCTTGCGGAACCGCTCGCGCAGCATCCACCACCATTCCGCGCGCGCATTTACGAACTTTTCCTGAGACGTGCGCCCGTCTTTCCATCGAGTACTCGAAGCCGCTTCTCCGCCGTTCAACGCGCGCACCTTGAACGCGACCGCTTTGCCCATCTGCGCGACTGGCTCGCCATAACCGCCACCGTTATCGAAGTTCAAATGGACGACACCGCGCGTCTCGCATTCTTCGCGCACCTTCATCGCCGTATGCGTCGTGCTGACGCCGCCCCAATCCATAATCAATTCTTGCACAACGCAGCCACGCCGGAAGCCCAGCACGTTCTTATCGCCACCTTCAGCCGCAATGTCCAACGCCGCCAACAGTTCGCCGTTGCTACTCGCGCCCTGAAACCCGACCGCAGCGCGCACCCATTTGGCAGGAATACAAATGCCTTCAACGGACGCCGAATAATCTATGTCCACTTCCTGAGCCAGTGTCACCGGGTCAAGGTCGCGCTTTTGCTTTGCGTACCATTCGTCGCCTTTACGCGGGTCATCGCGCCAGTTGAACGTGAAAACTTCGTAGTTGCCGCTGAAACGCTTGCGATAAAATGCGTTGCCCTGACCGTTTGGCGTTGATACCCAAATCTTGCAGCGGCTTGTCTGCGAGAGCGCCGCATCCACGCGCTGGCTTCTTTCGAGAAATGCGGCTTCATCAACAAAATACATCGAGGCGCGATCACCTCTGCCAATGTCATCGCCACCTTCACCGCTGATGCTACTCCCGTTGTCTTTGTTGAGAATCTTGCAGTAGCCCAGTGAGTACTCTTTGGGCTTCATCCAATGCGGCAAATTGTCAATTAGAAAACGCATTTTCTCGAAGATACACGCCGGATCACCAACTTTGTCAACCAACTCCAATTTGCGCGAACCGAAGCCGACGCGAAAGCCATCGCGAAACAGCCAGCCATGAACCGCATACGCGCAGCAGAGCCACGTAAAGCCCACGTCGCGGCACTTTTCCGCCACGCCGTCCTGGTCGTTCGCTTCGCGCTCCTGCAGCCAACGCAGAAACTCCGCCTGTTTATCAAAGAGCGAAAACGGCAAGGTCGAAACCACTTCGCGCGGGTCGTATGTCCAAACCCAGTCACTGCACCACGTCACAATATCACGCGCGCAGACGGTTAACGCAATCGCTTGCGCCGCCTCGTTATGCTCCAGGCGGCTACGTCTCACCACCCGCTTCCCGATAGAGTTGCATAAGTTCGCGTTCATCTTTTTCTTCCAGGTCTTCGAGTGTGAACACCTTTCTTTTCAGTGGCCTTTCACTGCCTTCTGTCGGCATTTGCGGTTTCACCGGCCCATCAATTTGCGAGTAAACAAACTTCGCGGTTTCAAGCCAATCCTTCGCTGAAAACCTCAACGTCTCGCCACTCGGCAACTCGGTTTCACCCGTCGTTAAAACCGCCCACAACATTCGCGCGAGCAGACGACGCGGCTCCACCAGATCGCCGCTTTCCGTTGGCATCTTCTGCCGTCCGGCGACTTCAAGAATCTCCGTCAGAGCGCGGCTTTTTGGGTTGCGTCCTTTCGGATTTCCGCTTTGACCCCTTACAAATGGCATTTTGTTGTTCCGTATTGTTTAACAATGATTCATCAATTTCAACAGTCATTTTCGAGTACTCGATTTGTTGTTACGATTGTCTTTTTGCGGATTGAGGAATACGAATAATCGTCGTCAATCCCTGCGAGTTGATGCCGCGCCGGATTTGGCGCGACGCATATTTTTGCAACTGGTGGCACGCGATGCACTCCGAGCGCAAGCCATCGGCTTTAGTCGAATTATGGCGAAAAAAGCTGCCCGAAACAAAAGAAGAACAGGCGTAGCACCATTTGCGGCCAGCGTAGCGTTCGCGCGCATAATTTTCTACGCTCATTCCCAATCGCTTACCCGCACCTTTCCAGCCACGCGGGTAACTTGTCAAGGTTGCCATCGTTTCCTCTCCGCAGTGGTTTTCTTCACCCAGTACTCGCCCGATTCGGGAAACTGGTGCGACTTGCCTTCAACTTCACACCACCATGTCCGCGAAACAATCGCGCCGCTTTCGTCTCGATAATAGACCGCGAAATTGCCGAAAAAAGCAAGCGCGGCGGTTCTGTCGACCGGCACAAGGTCTGCCGAAACTTCCTCTCTCATTGTCAATCCTTCATCACAACCGCGTGCCCTGTTTCGAGCAAAACCGCACTCAAATCGCGTCCATCGGACAACGTAATGCGTCCCAGCGTGCGCCGCCACTTGTCGTATTTTTTCGATACAACGGTAACGCTATCGCCCACCTTGAGGAGGGTTTCGACGAACGCTTTGGCAGCCTGGCCTTCCGCTGTGGACAGTTCCGGCGCGTTGACGCCTTCCAATCGCACCGGCTCGCTCTTGTGCCATAAATCCCAGCCAAGCGAAATATCAACCAAAATTGTATCGGCGTCGCGCACGCGGACGACAACGGCGGGCACGGTATAGGTTGTTTTACTCATTTGATGCCCTCCAGGACTTTTTCAGGCGGTTCGATGGTTTTCAGGTAGTGCACAAACTCAGTCGAACTAATGATCGTCGCAGGGCTAAGCGACTGCATCAGGTGAAGATGTGCCAGAAAGTTTTTCATGGCCGAAGACAGAGCCGTCACGCGCCGTCTTTCCAACTCCCGCTCCGCAGTGCATTCTGTCAGATTGTCTTCCAGCAGCTTCTTTTCCGCTTCGCAACCCGCCGCCTGCTCGCGCAGCAGGGTCGCCACGTCGTCGCGGTCTTTACGCTTGAAAGCCAGCTTGTTGTCGCCCGAAGCCAGCCCTTTATTGATGAGCGCAACGACGATTCCCAAAAACGTCGCACCACCAAACAAATTGCCCAGTTGCTGCCAGTTAAATGACGATAGAAAGCCCAGAAAGCCATTACCCACATTGTGCCTCCTGTCCTTTCTCGACAGGCACTACAAGGCGAATGGCCGGGTGCTGCTCGAACAATCGTTTACGGGCGCGGGCGCGGGCGTGCAACGCCAGATACACCATCACGCTGATAGACCAGCGTAAAACATAAGTCGCTGCGACGGCGCGCGGCTGACTGCTTTCGATAATCGCCAATGCCATCACGCTCCACATCCCCGCCGCCACTAAAGAAATACGAGCGCGAAACACCAGACTGTTGTCGTTCATCTGGCCATGCACGAGGGCGATAATTTTAATGGCGCCAACAAGGGACAGGACACACGCCCACAATATTTTGTCGAATGAAAGAATCGTCAGCGCGGAATAGAGAAAAGGCGCGACATGATGACCATAGGCATCGACCGACAATACTTGCCAGGCGTTAATAATCGCCGTCACGCCCAGCCCGCCTTCGTAAAACACCGTGTCGCGGTCTTCAAGCCACTCGTTAAAAGTTTGAAGCCGGCGCCGATTTTTTTTACTCATCCTTTCGCCTTGCTTTGCACCCGCGCCGTCGAAATATCCGCAATCCCGATTCGGTCACTGTCAAAGCGCGCGGGGTCAACGTTCCAACCCGTCTCGCGTTCAAAGTTCGTTTCGGCAGTGTAAGCGCGCTTCTCGACAATCAGCAACGGCACATCGAGTACTCGCTTGTCGAAACTGACAACCGCTTCGCGCGCATTGGTTTTGCGATAGCCGACCGCTTTGCCACTGCGCTCACCAGTCGCACGCAGCGGAATGTAGATTGTCGCTTGGGCTTTGGCGTCCTCATATTCCAAAGCGTCAACATCGTTGCCTCTTAAGGTCAATCGTTCATTGTCCTGAAACAGGCTGTAGATGTTGGCGGCATCTGTTAGAGCGGCAAAGCGCAACGGGAATTCTCGGTGCGCTATTGGCGCTGCTTGCGCATGGGGTGTCGTATGGGGTGCCGGCGTTGCTTGCGGCGCTTTTCGACAGCCGCCCGCCACAATGCTTAGGACGACGACAAACGCCACGAAAGCGGCAAAAAGGTGGTGGCGGGTGAAGTGTTTCATGGGGATGCTCACTTATTCTTGAGTTATCCAAAAGCCCGCTTCTTGCAATTTAGTGATCGCAACGGCTTTCCCGCGCCCTGATGCACGTCCATCTTTACCGCGCAACTGGTGAATGATCACTTGAATCTGAACCAAAATTGCTTCGTCAGCAGTTGGTGCAATTTCCGATTCGTCAATCTGTGCATTGGCAGTTTCTTCGTTCATTTTTTCTCCTTACTCATCGCCTAAAGGCGAAATATAATCGGCACCTTGAGCATGACGTTCACATGAAGCATGGCCTTTACCGCAACCGATAAGGCAAATCGCCAGTCCATCGCACCCGTGAACCGTGCAGATGATGCCATCCCGCGGAACAAGTTCACCCATCAATCTACGAAAAGTCGCTTGCGAGATACCACGCTTGAGCTGCATATCATTTTTCCTTTTCGAGTACTCAATTCACTCAAACTACAACTCAACGCGCGGCGGCGTTTTGTTCAGGCGGTTCAGCGACTTTCGGCCTGTCCACGAAAAGGGCGGGCGTACCATCAGCCCAATTTCCCTCACGAAGCACCACAACGCCCGCCGCCGCCAGAACACGGCGAACCGGCGCCCAGTTCTCATTTGCGCGTTCGTCCGTTATCACGCGCGTTGCACCGTCGCGCGTGACGATAATCACCGAATTAGGCGGCAGTCCCACCGCGTCCGGCGTTGCAATCGCGGTCACTGTTTCGCCTTTCAGCATTGCGATTTCAGAAGCCGTCAGAATGCGAATGCATTCAAAATGCATAAAATCTTTGCGCTTGCGATAATCGGCACCGGAACCAAAACCATACTTTTTGAAGATGGGAATGATTTCGGCAAGGCTGCCCTTTTCGCCTTTGGGCGCGCCGATACGACCAAGACCGTTCCATGCCGCGTTCAAGTCCAGCGCCAAACCTAAAGCATGATTGCTGATATTTTGACTGCCACGAATCGGGCGCGGGTTGTAAGAGCCGTCGTAGCTCAGAATCAGGTGCAGCAAGCCCTTCGCTTCGATTTCAGCGAACGCCGCCAAAAGCTGCGGGATCGCTTTTTTGAAAAACGTCACACGCCCGCTGAAACGCTGCCCTTCAACGCGGACGCCGACCAACTGGGGCACAACGACTTGCGCCAGATTGTGCGTCGGCCAATCGTTGGCGAAGGTGATTTTATTGGCGTTGACGACGGTGTAGCTGACCGTGCCCGCAACCGCGTGTTCAACCGTTGGCATTTTTAAATCCTTCGCCTTGCGCGGGTATCTGAGCGTCGTATTCGGGAATGTCGAACGCCGCCGCTTCGTTCGTTGCCGCCTGACCTGTTGAAGTCGGCTGAGACAGCGTTTGAAGGGGCGCAGACGTGGCTTTTGCGGTGTCATGCCGCAACCAGGCTTGAACCGTTTGCGTGCGCGTGAGAGCGTAGAACACGCCCAAAACGGCCAGCCCGATCTGCGCCGCTGCCGATGTCTGCGGCTGTTTTTCGAGCAGCGATTGAACGATGGGTGCGAGCAACATCGCGCTTGAAACCATCGTCACGAAAAACGTGGAAGTTGTCCAGCCTGGTTTATTTTTCATGTTTTCCCTGAGCCTCATTTCGAGTACTCGATTACTTGTTGACGAACTTTCGGACAGGATTTTCGTCGCCATCATAATCATGCACGAAAATAATTTTTAGTCCAACAGAAATAACGTTCGGAAGTTTCGCGGCACGCTCAACGATGCAGTTAGCGCACAGGATTTCACACCACTCTTCATGTTGAGGATGAATCAGTAGCCACTGTTCTCCGGTTAAAACAGTGTCAATGGAGCCTTCTTCGCCGCCGCAACCTGTGCATTTACGTTCTGGTGTCA
>JAABUN010004057.1_pt1 | contig 20911 bp, 18 predicted proteins | sample 5559311 | NCBI WGS metagenome assembly JAABUN01 (sample SAMN10711877, study PRJNA513370) | rock metagenome | isolation source: Antarctica rocks | place: Antarctica: Victoria Land, Siegfried Peak sud
GGCGTCGTTCGGCAACGACCATGTGCTGCTTGAAAAATGGATCACCTCGCCGCGCCACATCGAGGTGCAGGTGTTCGGCGACGCCCACGGCACCGTCGTCCACCTGTTCGAACGCGACTGCTCGCTCCAGCGCCGCCACCAAAAGGTGATCGAAGAGGCCCCCGCGCCCGGCATGGACGAGGCGACCCGCGAGCAGGTCTGCGCCGCCGCCGTGCGCGCCGCCCAGGCGGTGGACTACGAGGGCGCGGGCACGATCGAGTTCATCGCCGATGCGTCCGACGGCCTGCGCGCCGACCGCATCTGGTTCATGGAGATGAACACCCGGCTGCAGGTCGAACACCCGGTGACGGAGGAAATCACCGGCGTCGACCTGGTCGAGTGGCAATTGCGCGTCGCGTCCGGCGAGCCGCTGCCGCTGAAGCAGGAGGAGCTGTCGATCAACGGCTGGGCGATGGAGGCGCGGCTCTACGCCGAAGACCCGGCGAACGGGTTCTTGCCGAGTGTGGGGCGGCTGGTGCATCTGCGGTTGCACGGGTCGGGCGGATGGACGATCTACGCGCCGGAATTCACGCCGGAGTTGCCCAAGAGCGCGCGTGTCGAAACGGGTGTGGAGGAGGGCGGCGAGGTCAGTGCCTTCTACGATCCAATGATTGCCAAGCTTGTGGTTCATGCAACGGATCGTGACACCGTCATCGTTGAGCTTGCCAAGGTGTGCGCCGAAATCGAGATCTGGCCCGTGCGGACTAACGCGGGCTTTCTGACAAGGCTGCTGGCGGAGCCCGCCTTTGGCACGGGTGACGTGACCACCGGATATATCGGGGACCATATCGACGCGCTGACCGAGGCCGATCCGCTACGCGAACTGGAGGCGACGCACGGACTGAACGTGTTGCTGTCCCGCAGCGGGGCAGGCATGGCGCGCAGCTGGCCGATCGGGCGCAAGCTGGATGGCTTTCGGCTCAATGCCGAGGCGCGACATGCTGCGGCGGTGCTGGTGGACGGTGCGGTTCGTCACGCTGCCCTCCCGAGTGCGACCGCAGAACTCTGGGAGGATGCGACGTTCAACAATGCCTTTATCGTTTCTGGAGAGGATGCCGTCATCTTCGCCAGGGGCGAGCCGCACCGCATCTCGCTTGCATCCCGCCCCACCGGCGGCACCTCCACCTCCGACGGCACCGTCCTCTCCCCCATGCCGGGCAAGGTGACGGCGGTGGAGGTCGTCGACGGGCAGGCGGTGGCGAAGGGCGACACGCTGGTCGTCATGGAGGCGATGAAGATGGAGCAGGCGCTCGTCGCTCCCTTCGACGGTACGGTGGTGGAGCTGGCCGTGGCGGTGGGCGATCAGGTCAAGGAGCGGGTGGCGCTCGTCCGGGTGGTGCCGTCGGCGGACTGACGCGCGTGTGAGTCTCAGCGGTCGCCGGCCGGTCCGTCGATCATCGCCTGCATCTCGGCGAGCGGCAGGCGGCCGCGTCGGGTCGCGGTGCGAAAGGCGCGGTAGGCGCTCGGGCGCACCGGCGACCGGTCCGCGTCGCCGCCGACGCACATCGCCAAGCCGTCGCGCGTGGCCTGCCAAGCCGCCTTCAGATGCGCGTGGCGCGCGCCGAACACCAAGCCCTTCAGCACCGTTCTCGGCACCCGGAACGTCGCCGACAACCGCGGAGCCAGCCGGTAATAGAACAGGATCTCGTTGCGGCGGCCGAAATAGTCGGGCTTGAACGCGCGCCGCCGGGGCGGCTGCCGGTGGTCGATCGGGTCCGCCGAGCCGAGCTCGACCATGAACCCGCGATCGAGCAGGCGCAGCGACAGATCGCCCTCCTCGAACATATAGAAATACTGTTCGGCGAAACCGCCGACGTCCAGGAAGAGTCGGCGTCGGATGGCGAAGGCGCAGGCGACGAAGGCGGCCACGGCGGTGCGATCCGCTCCCGGCTCCCGCTGCTGATGAACGTCCGGCCCGACCAGCACGTTGCGGAACGGGATGGCGACGACGCCGGTGCGCTGGTCGGCGAAGTCGCCGAGCGTCTGTTCGACGGTGCGCGGCGACACCAGCCAGGAGTCGTCGTCGAGCGGAAAGACGATCTCGCCGCTCGCCAGCAAGACGCCCAGGTTGCGCTGGTAGCAGGGACCGCGCGACCGGTCGGAGCGGACGTGGCGCACGTCCGGGAACCGTTCCGCCAGCGCCTCGCCCGTGCCGTCGGTCGAGGCGTCGTCCATCACGAGGATCTCGACCGCCACCGTCTGTTCGCGCGCGAGTCGCACGGCCTCGAGCACGAGGTCGCGGCGGTCGTGCGCGGTGAAGACGATGGAGGCGGTGGTCAGAGGTCACTCCACTGGTCCGGGCGGGGACGGGCGTTGCCTAGTCGCGCCATGTCGGTGCGGCAATGCCGGAGGGAGACTCGGGCCCTCTTCGGCGATCGCAGGCGAGCGCGCGGCCGATCAGGATGATCAGCGGTCCCTCGCCCGCGCGGGCCGCCGCCGCTCCCAACCCGGAGAGCGCACAGCGCCACACCCGCTCCGCCTCCAGGCTGGCGCTCTCCACCAGCAGGCACGGCGTGCCGGGCGGCAGGCCCGCACCCGTCAGCCCGGCCGCCACGCCCTCGGCGGCCGCCTTGCCCATGTAGATCGCCAGCGTCGCGTCGGCGTCCGCCAGCCGCGCCCAGTCGTGACCCGCCACCGCGCCGTCCGCGACGTGCGCGGTCAACAGGGTGAGCCGCCGCGCCAGGCTCCTCAAGGTCAGGCTGACCCCCGCCGCCGCCGCCGCCGCGCTCGCCGCCGTGACGCCCGGGCAGACGCCGACGGTCAGCCCGGCCGCGCGGATCGCCGCCAGCTCCTCCGCCGAGCGGCCGAAGATCGACGGATCGCCGCCCTTCAGCCGCACCACCCGCTCGCCGCCCTTGGCGGCGTGGACGATCAAGTCGGTGATCGACGGCTGGTCGAGCGAATGTCGGCCCGACCGCTTGCCGACCGCCACCTGCGCCACGCCCGGCGGCACCATCGCCAGCACCTCGTCGCCCACGAGCGCGTCGAAGAACACGACGCTTGCGGCCTCGATCAGCTTCAGCGCGCGCAGCGTCAGCAGGTCGCCCGCGCCCGGTCCGGCCCCCACCAGCCACACCTCTCCCGCAGCGATGAGGTCGGGCAGGACGGCTCTCCGGTTTGGCGGGCAGGAGCGGCTGTCCTATGCCCGCGGCCGACCCGCAACAAGGAGAGCGCGCGTGGCCGGACCGCTGAACGGACTGCGAATCGTCGAGCTGGCGGGCATCGGCCCCGGCCCGTTCGCCGGCATGATGCTGGCCGACCACGGGGCCGAGGTCATCCGGCTGGAGCGCATCGGCAGCCCGCGCTTTGGCCCCGACCCGCTCGCCCGCTCGCGCCGCTCGCTCGGCATCGACCTAAAGCACCCCGACGCCGCCGGGGTCGTGCGGCGGCTGGCGGAGCGCGCCGATGGCCTGATCGAGGGCTGGCGGCCGGGCGTGGCCGAGCGCCTGGGAGTCGGACCGGACGTGTTGCTCCGCGCCAACCCGAAGCTGGTCTATGGCCGCATGACCGGCTGGGGGCAGGACGGCCCGTGGGCACAGATGGCCGGCCACGACATCGATTACATCGCTTTGTCGGGCGTGCTGCACGGCATCGGCGAGGTGGACCGGCCGCCGGTGCCGCCGGTCAATTATGTCGGCGACTTCGGCGGCGGCGGCATGATGCTGGCGTTCGGCATGGTGAGCGCATTGCTGGCGGTGCAGCGCGGCGCGGCGGGGCAGGTGGTGGACGCGGCGATGACCGACGGTTCCGCGCTGCTCGCCACCATGACCTACGGCTTCGCGGCCGGCGGGATCTGGTCGGACGAGCGCGGCGCCAACCTGCTCGACGGGGCCGCGCCCTTCTACGCCACCTACCGGACGGCCGACGACCGCTGGCTGGCGGTGGGCGCGATCGAGCCGGAGTTCTGGGCGATCGTGCGGGATCGGATGGGCCTCACCGACCCGCTGTTCGACCGGCAGCAGGACCGCGCCGCCTGGCCCGCGATGAAGGAGCGCATCAGAGAGGTCGTGGCGACCCGCACCCGCGATGAGTGGGAGGCGGTGTTCGCCGGCACCGATGCCTGCGTGGCCCCCGTCCTGTCGCTGGCCGAGGCACCGCGCCACCCGCACAACGTCGCTCGCGGCACCTTCGTCGAGGTGGGCGGCGTGGTGCAGCCCGCGCCGGCGCCGCGCTATTCGGCGACGCCGGCCGGCACCCCGCGCGCGACCCTGCCCGCCGGCACGGACACCGACGCGGTGCTGGAGGAGCTGGGTTTCGCGCCGGAGGAGGTGGCGCGGTTGAGGGGGGAAGGCGCGGTCGGCTGACACTCGCCCCGGCGAACGGCAACGGTCCGGCCCGCGTTTGCCCGGCCGGCCAGGCCGGCGGCCGCGACCTCGTTCTCCCATGCCACGACGAGACGGCAGAGATCGATGAACTGATTGTGCGGCAGTGCCCCCTTCGCTCCGTTCACCAAGCCCGAGCAGATGCGGAAGTCGGGGAGATCGACGCCGGTGAAATGGTCCACGCTGGGCCAACGGCCGCGCTTGCGGTGAGCCTTGCGTCCGTCGTTCGGGCTCTTCTGGTTGTTGAGGAGGCGCCAGGCGAGTGGCTCGCCCGTGTAGAAGTCGAGTCCCGCCGACCGGACGACCTCCCGGTGAAGCCGACACTGGACCTGGTCCGTCGTCCATCTGTCCCTTGGCCGTCGTCATGCGCTGGCGGGCGGAGCGGGCGTGCCCGACCAGCCATCCGCGATAGGTGTCACAGGATACGCGCGCTTCGGCCAGGAAGGCCGGCCGGTGAAAGTGTCCCTTGCAGGAGCATTCGAGGTCATCGTCAGCCGTGGTCACCGCGCCATCGTGCCAACAAAAGGTAACCGACTGGTGGATCGGGGGCGCGCCCGGCAGGACTTGAACCTGCGACCATCCGCTTAGAAGGCGGATGCTCTATCCAGCTGAGCTACGGGCGCATCCCCGCGATCACGACTAGCCGCTTTCGCACGCCAACGGAACGGGGTAGGGGCACCCGCTCCCCACGCGCCCGCCGGACCCCCCTTCCATGACCACGCCGAGCGAAGCCGCCGCCCTGTGGGGTGGAGAGAAGATCGCGCTGGCGACCGAACTCGGAGTGGAGGAGGACGGTCTCCATGTCCTCGTCGGCGTCGGGCTGCTGCTGCTGCTCGCCCTCGTCACCGGCCGGCGCCTGGACGACCCGTGGCTCTGGCTGGCGGTGTTGGTGGCGGAGTGCGCCAACGAGGCGGTCGACCTGACGTCCGTTGGCGGGCCGGAGGCGAACTGGCCGGCGTCCCTCCACGACCTCATCCTGACCATGCTGCTGCCGACGGCGCTGCTCCTCCTGCTGCGCTTCACCGGCTGGCGGACGCGTCAGGCGGCGGCGAGCACCGAGGCGGCCAGCGAGGCGAACAGCGCCCGGCCGTGGTTGGACGAGTGAGCGTCGTCCACCGCGCGCTCCGGGTGCGGCATCACACCCAGGACACGCCCGTTCCCGCTCACGATCCCGGCGATGTCGCGCGCCGATCCGTTGGTGTTGCTGGCGTAGCGAAACACCACCCGGCCGTCGCCCTCCAGCTGGTCGAGCGTGGCGTCGTCCGCCACGTAATTGCCATCGTGATGGGCGACCGGCACGGTGATCCGCTGGCCGGGTGAATAGTCGGAGGTGAACGGTTCGGCCGCGCGCTCCACGATCAGCTCGACGTCGCGGCAGACGAAGCGCAGATGCGCGTTGCGGATCAGCGCGCCGGGCAGCAGGCCGGCCTCGGTCAAGACCTGAAAGCCGTTGCACACGCCCAGCATCGGCGTGCCGCGCCCGGCGGCGTTCGCGACGGCGCGCAGGATCGGGCTGCGCGCGGCCATGGCCCCGCAGCGCAGATAGTCGCCATAGGAAAAGCCGCCCGGCAGCGCGATCAGGGTCGTGCCCGCCGGCAGCTCGGTGTCCCGGTGCCACACCATCGCGGGGGCCCGGCCGGTGACGCGCTCGAGGGCTACCGCCATGTCCCGGTCGCAATTGGAGCCGGGGAAGACGATGACGGCCGCCGTCATCCGACAGGCTCGTCCAGAGCGATGTCGAAGCGTTCGATAACGGTGTTCGCAAGCAGCGCGCGACACATCCGCTCGACCTCCTCGCGCGGGGTGCCGTCGGCCAGATCAAGCTCGATCAGCTTGCCTTGGCGCACCCCGTTCACGCCGGCGAATCCCAGACCGTCCAAAGCCTGGGCGATGGCGCGCCCTTGCGGATCGAGCACGCCCGGCTTCAGCCGGACCGTGACCGACGCCTTCATCGCGAGGTGGCCAGCTTGTCGCTCACCACCCGGATCTTCAGTTCGCGATCGTCGCGCAGATACTTGCGCGCCATCGCCTGCAGGTCCGCGGGCGTGACGCCACGCACCGTGGCTTCGAGCGTGCGCACGCGGTCGAGCCGCTCGGCCTCGCTCTGCGCCCGGTCGGCGACGCCCAGCCACCAGCCGTTCTCCCGCCGGTTCTTGGCGATCTGCTCGAGGATCGGCGCGCGCGCCCGGTCGAGCAGGTCGGGATCGACCGGCCGGCTGCGCAGCTCGCCCGCGATCCGGTCGACCGCCGCGAACACCTCGTCAGCGCGGCCGGGTTCGACGATGACCGATGTGCCGAACACGCCGTAGTCCTTGTACACGCTCGACAGGCTCGAGGAGGAGGTGGGGGAGTAGGTCGCCCCCAGCTTCTCGCGGATTTCCTCCAGCAGCATCAGCCCCGTCACCCGCGCGAGCGTATCGACCCGCGCCTCCTCGACCGCATCGGTGTCGTCGTCGGTCGGCCAGTAGGCCATCGCCAGCGCCTGGTCGGCCTGGCCCGAATGGGTGAGCGTCACCGGCGATCGATTGCCGGGAAAGCGGACGAGCCGCCGATCCGCATAGTCGCCGAAACTCGCCTTGCGCTCCGGCAGTGCGCCGAAGCTCTGCGCGACGGCGGCGATCGCGGCGTCGGGATCGACGTCGCCGACGATCGCGATCTCGATCGGCGCGTCGGCAAGAGCGGGCACCAGCGCGGACTTCAGCTCGTCCACGCTGCGTGCGCCCAGCACGTCCGCGCGCGGGATGCCGAAACGCTGGTCGCCGCTGGCGAGGATGCGGCCGACATCGCGGGCGGCGACCGCCTGCGGCGTGGCATCGAGCTGCGAGGAGATGAGCGGCACCAGCCCCTGCCAGCGCGACTGCGCCTCCGGTCGGAACCCGGGATCGCTGACATAGGCCGCCGTCACCTTCATCTGGAGCGGCAGGTCGGCCGGCGTGGTCGTGCCGGTCGCGCGAAAGCCGTCGTCGCCCGCGATCAGCCCCGGCGTCACGTCGCGGCCCGCCAGCGCCTGCGTGAGTTCGTCAAAGCTCTGACGGCCCAGCCCCGCATTGGCGAAGGTCTGGTTCATCAAGAAGGCGAGGCCCGGCTTGTCGGCGGGCAGCTCCAACTGGCCCGACCCGACGCGGACGCCATAGCGGACCTTGCCCTGCTCGAAATCCGTGCGCTTGATGTTGAGGCGCACATTGTTGGCGAAGCGGACGGTGCGGATGCCCAGGTCGGCAATGGTGGTGTCGGCAACGACCGCGCCGGGCGCGCCGAAGTCGTCATAGGCGAAGGTTGCCGCCGCACCGGCCGCCGGAGCCGCCACGGCCTGGCCGGCGGAGGTCCGGAGCGCGCTGGCGACCGCCGCCTCGCCGCCCTCGATCGGCGTCTTGGTGGAGACGTGGACGAGCGGGGCGGACCCCTTCCAGCGGTCGCGGAAGGCGGCGTTGACGGCGTCCACCGTCAGCGTCGGCTTGACCTCCTCGAACAGCGCGAGCTGAGCGGCGGGGGTGGCGAAGATGTCCTCGTCGTCCTCCGTCGCCAGGATCGCCTCGGCCAAGGCCGGCGAACGGCGCGTGTCGGCCTGTTCCGCCCGGGTGCGGATGGCGAGCTGGACGTTGGCCAGCTGTTCGGCCAGCTCGCCGTCCGTGAAGCCGTGTTCCAGCGCCCGGCGCAGTTCGGTCTCTCCGATCGTCACCGCGTCGCGCCACTGACCGTCATTGGCGACCACCAGCAGCTGCGCGGTGCGCGCGGTCTTGTAGAAGTCACCCGATGACGCCTGTCCCGCGATGACCGGGCTGCCCGGCGCGTTGGCGATCTTTTCCAGCCGTCGGCTGAGCACCGCGTTGCCCAAGGTCTCGAGCAGCTGGCGGCGTTCCTCCGCGCGCGTGTCGGGCGTCTTGGCGTAGGGTTCGAAGCTGTCGAAGGTGACGAGGTTGGGTACCGCCGGATCGACGAAGATGTTCACGGCCGCCGGGCGAGCGAGGTCGATCCGCCCATCCGGCTGCGGCGCGCCCGCCGGTCCCACGCCCCGCCAGTCGGCGAAGCGCGCCTTGATCTTGGCCTCCACCGCGGCCGGATCGAAGTCGCCGACCATCACCAGGGTCGCGTTCTCCGGCCGATAGTAGCGGTGGTAGAGCGAACGGATGGTGTCGGCGGACGCCCCCTTCAACACCGCGTCGGTGCCGATCGGCAGGCGGTTGGGATAGGGCGTGTCGGGCGCGACGAAGCCGTAATAGTCCTCGACCCGGCGCAGCTGAAAACCGTCGCGGGTGCGCCGCTCCGACAACAGTACGCCGCGCTCCCGGTCGATCGCGGCGGCGTCGAGCGTCAGATTGCCCGCCGTCTCGCGCATCAGCATGAGCGCGGTGTCGATCAGATCGTCCGTCGTCTTGGGCAGGTCGAGCTGGTACACCGTCTGGTCGAAGCCGGTCGATGCGTTGGTGTCGGCGCCGAAGGACAGACCCTTGCGCTCCAGGATCTTGACCATGTCGCCCTCCGGCACGTTGGTCGAGCCGTTGAAGGCCATGTGCTCGATGAAGTGGGCCAGCCCGCGCTCCTCCTCGCTCTCCGAGGCCGAGCCAAAGTCGAAGCCAAGCCGCACCGAGGCGGAGTCCTTTGGCGTGGTGTTGCGCAGCACCGCGTACTTCATGCCGTTGGGCAGCGTGCCGTAGCGGACCGCCGGATCGGGGAGCACGTCATAGACGGTCTTGCCCCAGGCGGTCCGGCCGGTCGGCTGCGGCACCATCGGCGCGCCGCGCGCGACGCCGGCCGGCGACCGGAGCGCCGGGGCGGTCGCCTTGGGCTGCGTCGCGCAGGCCCCCATCAGCAGCGTGGTGGAGAGCAGGGCGAAGCGCAGCGGGCGAGTGGTCATGACGGGAGGATGTGGCAAATCGGACCGGGCGAGGCAAGAGCGGGGCAGGTCGCCACCTCATTCTCCGTTCCAGGCAGGCGGACCTATTTGTTGCGCTTGGCCCGGTGCTTTTCGAGGTCGAGCACCGCCGAGTCGGGTCCCTCGGGCAGCAGGCCCAGCCGTCGGGCGACATCCTGATAGGCCTCGACCTCGCCGCCCAGATCGCGGCGAAAGCGGTCCTTGTCGAGCTTTTCGCCCGACTCCACGTCCCACAGCCGGCAGCCGTCCGGGCTGATCTCGTCGGCCAGGATGATGCGCGAGAAGTCGTTCTCCCACACCCGGCCGAACTCCAGCTTGAAGTCGATCAGCCGGATGCCGACGCCGGCGAACAGGCCCGACAGGAAGTCGTTCACGCGCAACGCCAGATCCTGCATCTCGTTGAGCTCGTCCTGCGCCGCCCAGCCGAAGCAGGCGATGTGCTCCTCGCTGACCAGCGGATCGCCGAGCGCGTCGTCCTTGTAGTTGTACTCGATCAGCGTGCGGGGCAGCGTCGTGCCCTCCTCGATCCCCAGCCGCTTGGAGAGCGACCCGGCGGCCACGTTGCGCACCACGACCTCGATCGGCACGATCTCGACCTGTCGGATCAGCTGCTCGCGCATGTTGAGCCGGCGGATGAAGTGGGTGGGGATGCCGATGTTGCCGAGCAGCGTGAACAGATGCTCGGAGATGCGGTTGTTGAGCACGCCCTTGCCGTTGATGGTGCCCTTCTTCTGCGCGTTGAAGGCGGTGGCATCGTCCTTGAAATACTGGATCAGCGTGCCGGGCTCGGTGCCCTCATACAGGATCTTGGCCTTGCCTTCGTAGATCTGGCGGCGACGGGACATGGGCGGTGGACTTTCGTGGCGGGCGCGGCCCAACGCGGATCGGCGCACTTCGGGATCGAAGCGCGCCTGTAGCACATAGGCTCGGCGAAGGGGCGCGGAAAGACGGCGTTCATCGGACCGAGTGCGGCGCGGCACCCTTGGTGCGCTTCAGGACGATCGGCGGCGACCCTCCCGCCGTGCCTCAGTAAACCCGTTCGCCGTCGATGTTGCCGGTGCGCGCATAACGGCAGACGAGCGTGTCCATCTTGCCGTTCGAGATCAGCGCGCAGCCGACCTCGCCCGTGTTGCGCCACACCATCTGGGTGTAGTGGCCGACCGAGCCCCAGTCGCCCGAGCGGCTGACGTTGGGAAAGGCGCCGTTGCGAAAGCCGCGCTTCTCTTCGGCCCAGGAGTGGATCATCTCGGCGGGCGACCAGGCGCCGGCCGTGCCCATCCACAGGTTCTCGCCCGGCGTGTCGAGGTCGTCGGTGACCTCGACCTCGTGCTCGAACGATCCCGACCGGGCAAGCTCGCGGCCCCAGCGGGCGGCGTCGGCGGCCAGCCTGTCGTCCCACTTGAGCGGCGGGACGCCGACGGCCGCGCGCTCCGCCTGATGACTGGCGAGAATGGGTGCCACGAAGGCTTGCTCGGGCGATGTCGCCCCGGTGAGAAGTGGGAGGGCGAGCAGGGAGAGGAGCCATCGCATGGCTTCTTTGTGGCGGGGTGGAACTAAAGGTCAACTTCCAAAGTTTGGTTTCGCTTGTCCTAACCACATGGTTTTCGGGATCACCGTGGCCCGACGCTGCGCAGGTGTTGAAGGAAGCGCTCCTGCCACCACTCCACGTCCTCGGCCTCCACTGACCCCATCAAGGCGGCGTGGCGCTCGCGACGGTCGGCGAGCGGCATGGCAAGCGCCTTGGCGATGGCGTCGGACATCTCCTCGGCCGAGTAGGGATTGACCATCAGCGCGGCCTCCATCTGCGCCGCCGCGCCGGCGAAGCGTGAGAGGACGAGCACGCCCGGGTCGTCGGGATCCTGCGCCGCCACATACTCCTTGGCGACCAGGTTCATGCCGTCGCGCAAGGGGGTGACCAGGCCGACATGGGCCGCGCGGTAGATGCCGGCGAGCTCGTCGCGCGGATAGCCGCGGTTGACGTAGCGGATGGGCGTCCAGTCCACGTCGGCATAGACGCCGTTGATGCGACCGGTGAGCGCGTCCAGCTTGGCGCGGATCGTCTGATAGGTGACGACGTCGGAGCGCGATGGCGGCGCGATCTGCACCAGGACCGCTTCGCGCCGCCACTCGGGCCGGTCGCGCAGCACCCGGTCCCAGCCGTTGAAGCGCTCCTCCAGCCCCTTGGAATAGTCGAGCCGGTCGACGCCGACGAGCATCTTGCGGTCGAGGAGCGAGCGGCTGACGCGATCGTGGGTGGCCGTCGCGGTGGTCCCGCGCGACATCGCCATGAAGTCGGCGAAGTCGATGCCGATCGGGCAGGCGACCGCCTTCACCCGCTGCTCCCCCACGATCGCCCAGTCGCCCTCGATGGTGCCGCCCATCTCCTTCTCGACGAAGTGGCGAAAGCTCTCCAGCCACTCGGCGGTCTGGAAGCCCACGACGTCGTAGGCGAACAGCGACTGCACCAGGCGCAGGTGATGCGGCAGGCTGACCAGCAGCCGGGTCGGCGGCCAGGGGATGTGCAGGAAGAAACCGATGCGATTGCGGATGCGGCGTCGACGCAGATCGTAGCCGAGCGGCAGCAGGTGGTAGTCGTGGACCCAGATCAGGTCGTCGGGCTCGATCAGCGGGGCGACCGTCTGCGCCAGGCGGCGGTTGACCCGCTCATAGCCTTCCCCGAACGCCCGGTCGTACTCGGCCAGGTCGATGCGATAGTGGAACAGCGGCCACAGGGTGCGGTTGGCGTAGCCGTTGTAATACTCGTCGATGTCCTGGTCTTCGAGGTCGACGGTGGCGGTGCGAATGCCGTCGTCCTCCGCGAACCGCAGCGCGCCCGTGAACTCGTCGGTGCGCTCGCCCGACCAGCCGAACCACAATCCCTTGTTGGCGCGCAGAGCGGCACCCAACGCGACCGCCAGCCCGCCCTGTGCCGCGTCCGCGCCGGGGCGACGCACGCGATTGGAGATGACGAGCAGACGGCTCACAGGACGGCGCTCCACGGTTTCGACAGCAGCACCGCCGAGTTGATGATGCCGACCAGCGAGTAGGTCTGAGGGAAGTTGCCCCACAGTTCGCGCGTCCGGAAGTCGGCGTCCTCGCTCAACAGGCCCGAGGGCGTGCGGCGCATTAGCATCTCCTCGAACAAAGCCCGCGCCTCGTCGCGGCGACCGGTCAGCGCCAGCGCCTCGATCAGCCAGAAGGAGCAGACGGTGAACGCCGTCTCCGGCTCGCCGAAGTCGTCCGCCGTGGCGTAGCGCAGCATGTCCGGCCCGCGCCGAAGCGCCGCCTCCGTCGCGGCCAGCGTGCCCAGGAAGCGCGCGTCGTCGGGGGCGAGGAAGCGCAGGTCGAGCAGCTGGAGCAGGCTGGCGTCGCGCTCGTCGCTCTCGAAGGTCGCGGACAGCGTGTCGGTGTCCGGCCGCCAGGCGGCCGCCAAGATGCGCGCGTGCATCGTCTCTCCACGCTCCCGCCAGACGCCCTCGCGCTCGGGCCGGCCGGCGGCGGCGGCCACCTTGGCCAGCCGGTCGCACGCCGCCCAGCACATGACGGCGGAGTAGGTGTGGACGTGGGTGCGCGTGCGCAGCTCCCACAGGCCCGCATCGGGTTGATCGTACTTGGCCCAGGCCCGCTCGCCCACCCGCTCCAGCGCGTCAAAGTCGGCTTGGCGTCCCGGTCGGTAGAGGCGCGCGTCGACGAACGCCTGCGCGCTCGACAGCACGATCTGGCCGTAGGCGTCGTGCTGGATCTGCGCACAGGCCGCGTTGCCGCGCCGCACCGGGCCCATGCCGCGATAGCCGGCGAGGTCGGGGGCGATCCGCTCGGTCAACGTGCCCGCGCCGGTGACGTCGTAGAGCGGCTGGATGTGGCCCGACGCCGCGTCGTCGACGATGTTGCGCAGATAGGCGAGATAGCCCTCCAGCACGTCAAGCGCGCCCAGGCGGTTGAGCGCCTCGACCGTGTAATAGGCGTCGCGCACCCAGCAGTAGCGATAGTCCCAGTTGCGCCCCGACCCCGGCGCTTCGGGCACCGAGGTGGTCAGCGCGGCGACGATCGCGCCGGTCTCCTCATGCTGGCAGAGCTTGAGCGCGATGGCCGCGCGGATTACCGCGTCCTGCCATTCGGGCGGGGTGGCGAGGCCGCGCACCCAGTGCTGCCACTCGTGGATCGTGTCGGCCAGCATCGCGTCCACGGTCGCCCCCAGCGGCCCGGTGAAGCTCTCGTCCGGGCCGAGGAAGAAGGTGAGCGCGCGTTCCACCCGGAAGGTGCGCTCGGCCGCCACCAGTCCGACCGGCGCGTCGGTGGAGAGGCGCAGCGGCGTGTCCGTCGGATAGCGCAGATGGTTGGAGCCGGGCACCGGCTCCGCCACCCGCGCGCCCCAGTCGATATGGGGACGCAGGCGCACGGTGATGCGCGGGCTGCCGGCGACCGGCACGATCCGGCGCGCCCAGGCGATCGGGCGATAGGTGCGGCCGGCGCGGCGAAAGCGGGGGCAGAAGTCGGTGATCTCGACCACGCCGCCGGCCTCGTCCTCCATCCGGGTGACGAGAACGGGCGTGTTGCGGACGTACGTCTGGGTGGTGGCGACGCAGCCCTCCAGCTCGATCGCCCAGAAGCCGCCGTCGGGTGAGTCGCCGTTCAGGAGTGCGGAGAACAGCGGGTCGCCGTCCACCCGCGGCGCGCAGCCCCAGACGAAGCGGCCGCGTGCGTCCACCAGCGCCGAGACTTGGCAATTGCCGATCGGCCATAGGTTGAGGTCGGGGGTCACGCGCCCTGACGGAGCCAGGCGTGGACGGCGGCCACGTCGGGCAGGCGGTGGGTGGCCGCCGTGTCGCGGGGCGGGCCGACGAGCACGCCGGTGCCGCCGGCCTCTCGTGCGGCCTCGAACCCGTCCTCATCGGTCACGTCGTCGCCGAAGAAGATCGGGCGGCCGGCGCAGAATGGCTCGCGCGCCATCAGCGCGGTGACGGCCGTGCCCTTCGACCCGCCGGGCAGCCGCAGCTCGACCATCATCTTGCCGGGTTGGACCGCGAGGCCGGCCCGCTCGCCCCACTCGGCGGCGAGCGCGTGGGCGGCGTCCTCGTGCTCGGGCACGCGGCGGAAGTGCAACCCGGCGGCGAGCGCCTTGCGCTCCACGATGACGCCGGGCCGCCGGTCGGCGAAGCTCTGGAAGACGGTCTCGATCTCGTCGAGCGCCGCCGGCCGATCCGGGCGCTCGGTGGCACCACCGGGCAGGCGAAGCTCGCTGCCGTGGGTGCCCGACAGCGCGTGGTCGCCGACGCCGGTGTGGTGAAGCCACTCCACCGACCGCCCGCTGACGATTGCCAGCCGACCGGACAGCCGCCGCGACACGTCGGCGAGAAGCGCGGGCAACTCGTTGAGCACATGAACCTCGTCCGGCCCCTGGGCGAGCTCAACCAGCGTCCCGTCGAAATCCAGGAATAGGCTGGCGTCGGAGGCGAGCGGCGGAGGCGGGGGAAGCTGGGGGGCGTGCACGAGTGGGGCCTTGCCCGACCTTCTCCCCTCCCGGCAAGGGAGGGGAGTGCAAGCCCCGCGCTGGAACAATCCTCCCGCCCCTGCTACCCGGCACCCCACGCATGGCCACGACACCCGACGAGCGCCCGGAGAACGGCATCGAGGACACGCCATTCTCCCAGGCGCTGTCCGAACGCTACCTCGTCTATGCGCTGTCGACGATCACCGCGCGCTCGCTGCCGGACCTGCGCGACGGGTTGAAGCCCGTTCACCGCCGGCTGCTGTGGGCGATGCGGCTGCTGCGGCTCGACCCGGCGCAAGGCTACAAGAAGTCGGCACGCGTGGTCGGCGACGTCATCGGCAAGTACCACCCGCACGGCGACAGCTCGGTCTATGACGCGATGGTCCGCTTGGCCCAGGACTTCGCGCTGCGTTATCCGCTGGTCGACGGACAGGGCAATTTCGGCAATATCGACGGGGACAACGCGGCCGCCTACCGCTACACCGAAGCGCGCCTGACCGCCGTCGCCATGGACCTGATGGCGGGGCTGGACGAGGGCACGGTCGACTTCCGCCCGACCTACAACGGGGAGGAGTCGGAGCCGGAGGTGATGCCCGGCCTGTTCCCGAACCTGCTCGCCAACGGGGCGAGCGGCATCGCGGTCGGCATGGCGACCAGCATCCCGCCGCACAACGCCGCCGAGATCCTCGATGCGGCGCTGATCCTGATCGAGGACCCCCACGCCACCGACGCGCGGCTGATGGCGGCGGTGCAAGGCCCCGACCTGCCCACCGGCGGCTGGATCGTGGACTCGCCGGAGTCGATCGCCCACGCCTACGCCACCGGCAAGGGGTCGTTCCGGGTGCGCTCCACCTGGGCGATCGAACAGACCGGGCGCGGCCAGTGGATCGTGGTGGTGACCGAAATTCCCTACGGCGTCACCAAGGGCAAGCTGATCGAGGCGATCGCCACCGTCATCACCGACAAGCGCCTGCCGATCCTGGCCGACGTGCGCGACGAGAGCGCGGAGGACATCCGCATCGTGCTCGAACCGCGCAGCCGTACGGTGGACGCCGACACGCTGATGGCCGGGCTGTTCCGGCTGACCGAGCTTGAGAGCCGCGTCAGCCTGAACATGAACGTGCTGGACGCGAGCCGCACGCCTCAGGTGATGAGCTTGCGCGAGGTGCTGACGCACTGGCTGGCGCACCAGATCGACGTGCTGCAGCGTCGCTCGCGGCATCGCCTCGCCAAGATCGACGACCGGATCGAGCTGGTCGGCGGCTACATCGTCGCCTTCCTGAACCTCGACCGGGTGATCGCCATCATCCGCGCCGAGGACGAGCCCAAGCCGGTGCTGATCGCCGAGTTTACGTTGACCGACCGCCAGGCCGAGGCGATCCTCAACATGCGCCTTCGCTCTCTGCGCAAGCTGGAGGAGATGGAGCTGCGGCGCGAACGCGACACGCTGGACAAGGAGCGTGGCGCACTGGTGGCGTTGCTGGAGTCACCGTCCAAGCAAAAGGCGCGGCTGAAGCGGGACATCGCGGCCCTGCACAAGAAATACGGTCCCGACACGCCGCTCGGCCACCGCCGCACCCGGATCGAGGAGGCGGGCGAGACGATCGAGGTGCCGATCGAGGCGATGATCGAGCGCGAGCCGGTCACCATCGTGCTGTCGAAGCGCGGCTGGCTGCGCGGTATGAAGGGCCATCTGACCGACGAGCAGGTGGGCGCGCTCAAGCACAAGGAGGGCGACGAGCTCGGCTTCGCGCCGGTGCGCGTGCAGACCACCGACCGACTGTTGATCGTGACCGACGCCGGGCGCTTCTTCACGATCGGCGCGAACGGCCTGCCGGGCGGGCGCGGCTTCGGCGAGCCGGTGCGCTCGATGGTGGACGTGGATCCCGACAGCCAGATCCTGGCGCTGATCCCCTACCGCGCCGGCGCCCGTGCGCTGGTGGCGTCGAGCGACGGGCGCGGCTTCGTGGTCGCGCTCGACGACACGGTGGCGGAAACGCGCAAGGGCAGGGTGATCCTGACCCCGCGCAAGGGCGAGCGGCTGGCCGTCGTGCGCCCGATTGCGCCGGGGGACGACGCGGTGGCGGTGGCGGGCGAGAACCGGAAGCTGCTGGTGTTCCCGCTGGACGAGCTGCCCGCGATGGCGCGCGGCGTGGGCCAGAGCCTCCAGCGTTATCGCGACGGCGGGTTGGCGGACGCGATCACCTTTGCAATGGCCGACGGCATCAGCTGGCCGATGGGCGGCGACACCGGCCGCACGCGCACGGAGGCTGACATGAGCGAGTGGCGAGCGGTGCGCGGTGCGAGCGGCCGGACGCCCCCCCGAGGCTTCCCGGCGAGCAACCGGTTCGGGGGGTAGTGGGAGCGAGCGACGGGAGAGCTGCGGGCTGTCCGATCGGTCGGGGGCCAAACCCCTCCGTCAGCGCGTGCCGCGCTGCCACCTCCCCCTTCCGGGGAGGATTGCCGACGGAGGCTCTCGACCACTTGCGGACGTCAGGCTCTCGCCTACTCCCCTCCCGCTCGTCCTGAGCTTGTCGAAGGCGTTATCATACTTGACGTACCCAACGGGGCGGGGTAGGTTTTGGGCATAGGAGTTAAGCCCATGTCGTCCGCCCTTTCTGCCCCGCACTTCCACAACGAAGAAGCCGCCTACACCTACATCGAGGCGCGCATCTGGCCGCAAGGTCCGGTATGCCCGCGCTGTGGCGGGATGGAGCGCAACGGCAAGCTGGCGGGCAAGAGCACCCGCGTCGGCACCTACAAGTGCTATGAGTGCCGCAAGCCTTTCACCGTAAAGATCGGCACCATCTTTGAGGCGTCGCACGTCGCCATGCATATCTGGTTGCAGGCTATGTATCTGGTTGCCGGAAGCAAGAAGGGCATCAGCAGCAACCAGCTCCACCGCATCTTGGGCGTCACTTTGAAAACCGCGTGGTTCATGTCGCACCGTATCCCCGAAGCTATGCGCTCCGGCGATCTTACCCCATTCGGCTCCGATGGCGGCGCGGTGGAGGTCGATGAAACCTTTATCGGCCGCAAGAAGGGCCGCAAGGTCCGCCACGGCTACGAGCACAAGATGAAGGTGCTGGCGCTGGTCGAGCGCAACACTGGTAAGACCCGCATGATGGTCGCTGATAATCTCACCGCCGCCTACATCGCACCGATCGTGCGCGAGAACGTGGCGCGCGAAGCTGTGTTGATGACTGACGAAGCGCGCCATTATGTGAAGGTCGGCCGCGAGTTCGCTGCCCACGGTGTTGTCCGGCACATGGTCGGTGAGTACGGACGCGGCCCCATCAACACCAACACCATTGAAGGCAGCTTCTCTATCTTCAAGCGCGGTATGCGGGGCATCTACCAGCATTGCAGCGAGAAGCACCTTCACCGCTATCTGGCAGAGTTCGAGTTCCGCTACACCAACCGCGTCGTTTGCGGCATGAACGACACCGACCGTGCCGACGCCATGTTGCGCGGCGTGGTCGGCAAGCGGCTCACTTATGAAACGACTGGTCGGGGAGCATGAAGGCAGTGGCAAAGAAACCAAGCAAGAGCGCCGAAAAGCCGCAGATCGAGCGGTTCCGCGAAGCCGTGCGCGATATGGTGACCGCTGGCGAGCTAAACCCCACAGAGGCCGATAAGGCGTTTGACCGGCTTTTGTCACAACAAGCACATATTGTGAACGCCGACACGCAGGACATTTAACTGGACGTTTATTACTAAGTGAACTTCGTCAGGTCTATCAGATTGCGGAAAAAGAAGTCGGTCTGTATCTATATCAAGTCGTGACACAAGATGATCACTTTCCATAAGACAGAACAGTATGGTTTCGGGTGGAGGGTATTTCTGCTGTTCTGCTAAGTCTGGCATTCTTAGTGCATCAAGCAGAAGTTTTATGCGATTGTCTATATCACCACCCTGAGAGATCAAAGCTCCTGGATCGGCTTGTCGAAGGAAAAGAACTTCAATTTCGCAAGAGAGGTCTAAGGATTCACGGACCAAGGGTCATAAAACTTTTCTCCAACTTGGATATTGCCGCACAAATCCTTCACAGCATTCGGAAACATCGCGGAAAGCTCTCGCATAGAGGCAGCAGAACCGCCCTGATTTGTTGCGCGTATTGTTCCCCCTGCTAAATTTATAGCTCCATCTCTTTCTAGAACCTTCAGAGCGTTATGAGTTTTCCATAGATGTTTTAGTTGCGGTGATAGCTCGCGACGTATGCGCATCACCTCATCTGGTCTACTCTTGTTCCCGCTGCCCCTTAATGAGCCGCTGTAAATTAAGTGAAAGCGCATGATGCCTCTTGCCGAGGTTGGATAGGAGGCACTCACTTAGCACCCCCGTCCGCGCTTGGGTACGGGAAATATAATAACGCCTTGTCGAAGGACGTTCTTGATCGGCAGGATTGCCGAGGCCGGGGAGCAGCGTCCTTCGACAGGGCGATTAGGTAGTTTGCAAACACGCTGTCATTTGCGGGTTTCCGCGCACGTGCACATACCGTTGGCGTCAGGCTCTCCGCACTTATGGCCGCACTCATAGTCGCCACTCGGCGCAAAGGTCTGAAGGGTAGCTTGAGCGGCGGCTTGGCACTGATCAAATGTCTGAAACCCGACGACCTTAACGTTCCTGATAAGTTCGGGGGCGTCAGGATAGACCCATGCCGTCCGTACGTTCGGGCGAGCGTCACAAGGCACAAGCGCTAGAAAAGAAGCGAGTGCCGTGCCCCTCATTCAGGTTTAGCCGGTGCGGGCTTTTGCCCCGCCACCTTCTTCAGTCGCTCATCCCAGCGGGCTTCATCGTCGTCGCATTCCAGTTCGCGCGCGGCGGCTTTGAACTTGTCGGATTGGGACTGCCCTGTCTGTTCCATGGAACCGTGTACCACTAACTGCCGGCAAGCACCATAAATGCGGGCATCCTCGACGCGCTTGACTCCATGCGTGCATCGGCGGATAGGTCCACCACGCATTGGAAGAGAGGTTGCACGCATGGCGGAGATCACGGGGCGAGCGAAAGGCGGCGTAGCTCGGCGTGACGCGCTTACACCGACTCAACGGAGTGAGTCGGCGCGAAAAGCCGCTCAAGCGCGCTGGGCGGCTCCGCGCGCGGTTTATGAGGGCGATTTAGAGCTTCCGGGCATCGTTCCCCTTAGAGTAGCGAACTTGGAGGACGGGACGCGGGTGATGATCAGCCGCGCATTCCTTGAGGCTTTAGGTCGCCCTTGGAAGGGAACGTACCAGCGTACCGAGAGACCCAACTTCATCGACGCGAAGAACTTGGATGACTTCATAACGGATGACGTATCAAAGTATCTTGAGCCTATAGAGTTTATAGGGTTGCGTGGTCAGAAGTCACAAGGCCATGACGCGAGACTATTACTCTTGGTTTGCGAGGTGTACCTCCGTGCTCGTGACAAGGGCGCTATTTCTCAAAAGCGGCAAATCGATATCGCTGATCATGCAGAAATGGTCATGCGGGGCTTAGCCACGGTTGGAATATCTCAGCTCATTGATCAGGCCACTGGATTTGCACACGCGCAAGCGCGAACTGATCTCCAAAAGGTGCTCTCTGCTTACATCTCCCCTGAGTTGCTGCCATGGACTCCCCGCTTTCCGGACGTCTTTTATGAACAGCTTCACCGCGTCAGAGGCTGGCCATATCAGGCCGGCAACAACGCACGAAACAGTTATATCGGTAAATTAATAAAAGCACTCATCTATGAACCACTTCCACGCGGAGTTCGAGAAGAGCTTGAAACAAAAAATCCCTACATTCCAGCCCTTCGAGGTCGGAAGCACCGCCACCATCAGCTTCTAACTGAGAGCGTCGGTCATCCTCATCTTGAGAAGCAGATTACGTCTGTAACTACTCTGCTTAGAATATCGGATGATTGGGATGAATTCCTAAAGCACTTCTCAAGGGCTTTTCCGCCCGCCGAAGGGCTCTTTCAGTTGCCAGCGGCCCCTGCTGATGCGGCAAACTAAAAGAGGGGCCGGAGCGCAAACTCCGGGCTCTAAGTGTGGGGGTGGGTTGGTCCGGGTCCAGGCTTCCTATCCACGTTCCTGAGCTGCTGCTGGTTTCGTGGACACCGAGATAAGGTGTTTTCGGAACCGGAGGGTGCAAATGCAACGACGGAAGTTCAGCCGAGAGTTCAAGCTCGAGGCGGTGAAGCTGGTCTTGGAGCGAGGC
>JAABUN010001534.1_pt1 | contig 20899 bp, 16 predicted proteins | sample 5559311 | NCBI WGS metagenome assembly JAABUN01 (sample SAMN10711877, study PRJNA513370) | rock metagenome | isolation source: Antarctica rocks | place: Antarctica: Victoria Land, Siegfried Peak sud
GCTCGAGATAACGGAGACGCTCGTACGGTCCGGTGCCGTTGATGTGATCGTGATCGACTCGGTCGCGGCGCTCGTGCCGAAGGCAGAGATCGAGGGCGACATGGGCGATAGCCACGTCGGCCTCCAGGCTCGGCTCATGAGTCAGGCGCTGCGCAAGCTCACCGGCGCGATCAGCCGGAGCAAGTGCTGCGTGATCTTCATCAATCAGCTCCGGATGAAGATCGGTGTCATGTTCGGCAGCCCGGAGACGACGACCGGTGGCCAGGCGCTGAAGTTCTACGCCTCGGTCCGAATGGACATCCGCCGGATCGAGGCGATCAAGAACGGGACTGATAGCGTCGGGATGCGAGCCCGCGTCAAGGTGGTGAAGAACAAGGTTGCGCCTCCGTTCCGTCAGGCTGAGTTCGACATCATGTACAACGAGGGAATTTCCGTCGCCGGAAGTGTGCTCGATGTTGGGACCGATCTCGGGATTGTCCGGAAGAGTGGTGCGTGGTTCTATCTCGGCGAGGAGCGGCTTGGGCAGGGCCGTGAGAACGCCAAGGAATTCCTCAAGCACAACCCCGATGTTCTTGAGGACGTTCGCAACCGGATCAAGGCCGCGTCGCCCGAGCTGTCGGGTCGGATCAGCTTCGACGGTGGAGAAGAGGTCGCCGCTGATCCTTCCCTGGTACCGGTGGAACCAAATGAGGGCGAGCCGTTCTAGCTGTCATCCGCTGTCCCCAACTTCAGTCCCAGAGACGACCGTCCTGGACCGCGCGATGAGCGCGGGCCGGGGCGGTTGGCCTTTGCTGCTCGTGGAATGGGTACTGCGGTCGTGTTGAGAGATGTCGACACCAGTGAACGGTTGTGACGATCTGGGCGACTCATTTGGCGTAAGCGACTATACTTATGGGTAACCGATGCGGGCGTTCGATGGCCGTGTCGCAGGAGGAAAAACACCATGTTCTTTACCAAAGCCAAGGCTTCGATGGTCGCCCCTGAGAACGCGCTTCCCGGTCGTGACAACCCGGGCTTCACGATTCCGACCTGCCACGCCGTCAACGGCCAGCCAATCCAGGGGCCATTTCCTGAGGGCAGCGAGACGGCAATCTTCGCCCTTGGCTGCTTCTGGGGTGCCGAGCGCATCTTCTGGCAGACCCCCGGCGTGATCACTACGGCGGTAGGATACGCCGGCGGCTTCACACCAAACCCAACCTACGAGGAGACCTGCTCGGGCCGGACCGGTCATGCCGAGGCGGTCCTGGTCGTCTTCGACCCGAAGCAGGTGAGCTACGCCGACCTGCTCAAGACGTTCTTCGAGGAGCACAACCCCACCCAGGGAATGCGGCAGGGCAATGACAGCGGTTCCCAGTATCGCTCGGCGATCTACACGACCAGTGATGCTCAACGCGCTACGGTTGATCGCGTGCTGGCGGCCTACGATGAGCGCCTCCAGGCGAGCGGCCACTCGGCGATCACCACGGAAGTTGCTCCGGCTGGACCGTTCTACTATGCCGAGGACTACCATCAGCAATACCTCCACAAGATTCCAAACGGGTACTGCGGGTTGCAGGGCACTGGCGTGAGTTGTCCGATCGGTCTCGGCGTCGCGGTCTCGTAGCAGACGAAAGGAAACCTCGACCACGATGGTAGACACTGACAAGGACCTGAAGCCAATCGCCGCGACGGATGCCGAATGGCGCGAACGACTCAGCCCTGAGGAGTACCGCGTTCTCCGGCAGGCCGGTACGGAGCGAGCCTTTACTGGCCGTTACCTCGACGCCGACGACGATGGCATCTACCGCTGTGCCGCGTGTGGCAACCCGCTCTTCGACAGTGGAACCAAGTTCCACTCCGGCAGCGGCTGGCCAAGCTTCACCGAGGCGATCTCCCTCGAAGCGGTCGAACTTCACGTCGACCGATCGCTCGGGATGACCCGGACCGAGGCTCGCTGCGCCAGGTGCCACTCCCACCTCGGCCACGTCTTCGACGATGGTCCGGTCGCGGCCGGTGGACTTCGGTTCTGTATGAACGGCGCAGCGCTCGACCTCGAGTCGCGTTAGCACCAGAACGTTCCAGGCGAATCGCACCTATGTGGAGCTACGGTCGCCGTCTCGATCGAGACGGCGACCGTAGGGCTTTGCGTGCGGATCGAGATGACCATAATACTGCACCCAAAGGATTACCCATAGAATCGATAGGTGACGACGAGATTCTCCTACGATCGAGCGACGAGGATGTCGAACGGAACTATCATGAGATAGCGAGAGCGTTGTCAGCCCTCGGCGACGGCGTTATAGTCATCATTACTGACGGCGCGGTCAGGAAGCCCTGACGGTAGCGGCAGAGACGAAGGAGACGTTCGCTATGGAACGGCCGATCGTACCCATGCCCAAGATGCTACGCAGAGGACGGCTCGGCACGGCGCTGACCGGGACGCTTTTAGCCGCGCTGGTCGCCCTGTCTGCCTTGACGGGCTTAAGCTCCACCACCAGTGCTCGGCAACCGGTTGTCCCTCCGACCGCCGGAATCACGGTCATTGGGTACGGTGCCGCCAGCGCACCGGCCCAGTCCGCGGAACTCCAGATGATCGTCAGCCGCGCCGATTACGGCCCACCAATGGCACCAGATGCGGACGCGACCCCGGGCGCTGAGCAGCGAGAGCTGGTTGCTTCGACAGTCGACGCGTTGATCGCGGCAGGGGTGGTAAAAGACGATATCAAACTCATCGTCAGTTCGGCCTTCAGTGGTGTCTATGGTCCGGGCGGCAGCACAGTCGCCCGTGTGGACGTGACGATCCTCGACCCTACGATTGAGCGAATCAGTGAGCTCGTCGACGCAGCGACCCTTGGTGCGGCCCAGGAGCGACTGGTTCTTGGTCAGATCGGTGTCGGTTACGAAACGGCCGACTGTGCGCCACTTCAGCGACAGGCCCGGGAGGCTGCGTTGGCGGACGCCCAGGCCCTTGGTGATCTTCAGGCCGAGCTGGTCGGTGTCGGGCTTGGTGAGGTAGTAGGGACCACCGATATCCCGGTCAATGCCGCTGAGTCGCTCGCCTCATACTACGGTGGCTTTGCTCCGACCACCTCCGCTTGTGCTCCCCCGGCGCCGACGCCGGCAACCGGGGCGACGGTCTCTGTGCCGCCATACGACCCGGCCGCCGATGCCACTGTAACGGTCTTCGCGCAAATCTCGGTCACCTACGAGATCACGCGGGAGACCATGGCGACTCCCGCGTCGTAATACCCGCTACTTGCCCAGAGACAGGACAGCGGTCGGGCCGATCGGCCCGACCGCTGTCCTGTCTAACGACCAGTCTCGCTAATGAGCAGTCGCCGCAAGACCAGGCAGCGCGACGACCTGTCCCGTCGCAGCGGACTCGACGGCGCCAAGGACGATTGCCAATGAGCGGACGTTGTCCTGAGCGCTGGTCGGCGGAAGCTCGCTCGTTGCAACCGCGCGGACGAAGTCGGCCAGGAGACCGGCCTGGTCCGTCGGCACGCCGTCGTCAAGCGAGAGGCTACGCGGAGGTGCGTTGAAGGGCATGAGATCGACAACGTTGGACTCGCCCTCGGTCCGCCACCGGATCCGGCCCTTGTCCCCAGCGATGTCCCACTCGCCGTCCCACGACGTCTCCGTATCGAACCCGGCCCAGTTGCCATCGTAGGTCACCGTCGCGCCGTTGGTCAGCGTCATCACGACGGTTGCCGCCGGGTGATGCTCGTACGTCCCGCCGGGCACGTGCCAACTCCGGCCGTAGAGTTCGGTCACGTCCTCCCCGGTCATGGCCCTCAGCATATCGAAGTGGTGGACCGCCATGTCGATGATCAGCGGCTCCACCATGCTGTACCGAAAATCGCCGACACCGAAGACGGTCCGGGTGTCCCGGTGGAAGCGGATGCCGACCGAACGAACGGTCCCGATCTCGCCGTCCCGGATCGCCGCCTGGACCGCCCGGATGTTGGGTCGGTAGCGGTAGTTCTGCGCGACCATCAGGATCCGACCGGTCTCGTTCGCGGTGTCGACCAGCGCCTGCCCGTCCTCCAGCGTCGCCGCCAATGGCTTCTCCAGCAGAACATGGCGACCGCCGCGCAGGAGGGTCTCAGCGATCGGCCGGTGCGTTACAGGTGGGGTGACGACCACTGCCGCGTCCCAGTCGTCTCTGGCGAGCGCCTCCTCGACCGACCTCAGGCAGTCGGCTTCGCTGAAACCGAGCTCGGTGATGGCGTAGTTGCGGTTGGTCGGAGCCGGCTCGACCACCGCGACGTACTCGATGCCGGGCGCGGTCCGCAGAACCCGTGACCATGTTCGTCCCATCTTGCCAACGCCGACCTGGATGATGCGCATCGTCTCTCCTGAATTCCTCATGAGGCGTCCGTTCCGCCCAGACAGCCGACCTGCCGGACAAGGGCGATCGATACTGGGACGATCACCGTGGCGGATCTACTCCTTGGTTGCGCCAGCCGTGATCCCACTAACGATGAACCGCTGAAGCGCGGCGAAGACGACGAGGATCGGGATGGCAACGGTGGTCGCGACGGCCATGATGTTGTTCCACTCGGTGCCGTACTGGCCGATGAAGGCGTTCATCGCCACCGTGATCGGCTGGACGCTCTCCTTGTTGTTGAGGGACAGGGCGAAGACGAATTCTCCCCACGCCATCAGGAACGAGAAGACAGCGACCGTTACGAGTCCCGGCCGGACGAGCGGCAGAACGATCCGGCGGAATGCGCCGAAGCGAGTGTCGCCATCAACCATGGCGGCGGCCTCGAGCTCCCGAGGGATCGACAGGAAGAACGGCCGCAGGATGATGACTGCGAATGGCAGCGTTGCGGTCGTGTCGGCGATGATCAGGGCTGGAGAGGAGCTGACGAGCCCAAGCTGGCTGAAGAGGACGAACAGCGGTGTCGCAATCACGATCGCCGGCAGGAGCTGGGCCACGAGCAGGAGCAGCAGGACGATCGTCCCACCCGGGAGCCGGAGTCGGGCCAGGGCGTAGGCGGCTGGTGCCGCGAGGACCAGGGTGACGAGCATCGTTCCGGTCGCGATGATTGCGCTGTTCCGGATCGCCGTCCGAACCACGTTGTTCTCGAAGACGGCCTCGCGATAGGAATCAAGGGTGGGGGCGCTCGGGAGGAATTCCGGTGGGTAGGCGAAGATTCCGGCCGTCGTCTTCAGGGACGAGATCACCATCCAGTAGACCGGGAACAGATAGATCGAGACGATGACGATCCCGATTGCCGTGAAGATCCAGCCGCGTCCCCGGCTCATGCTGTCGCTCGTCATGACTCAGCCTCCTCGCGGCGGGTTCGCCAGAGATAGAAGCCTGCGACGATGAGCAGCAGCAACAGGATGACCGAGTTGGTGGCTGCGCCGGTGCTGAAATTGAAGAACTGAAACGTCTGCTGGTAGGCCTGAATCGGCAGCACCGTCGTCGCGTTGACGGGACCGCCGGCGGTCATGATGTAGATCAGGTCGAAGACCTTGAAGGTGTAGATCAACCCAAGCAACACGACGCTCAGCGCGACCGGCATCATCAGTGGAAAGGTGATCGAGCGGAACCGACGCCAGGCGTTGGCGCCGTCGACGCTGGCCGCCTCGTACAGGTCCCGGTTGATTCCCTGCAGACCGGACAGGAGCAGGACCATGTTGAACGGGATGCCGACCCAGATGTTGGCGAGGATGGTCCCGGCCAGCGCAGTGTCCGGATCGACGAGCCAGTACCGGGGCTTGTCGATCAGGTTGAGTTCCTGCAGAGCGTAATTCAACACGCCGAAGTCGCCGTCGAGGATGAACCGGAACAGACCACCGGTGATGACCGTCGGCAGCATCCAGCCGACCAGCAGGAACGCTCGCAGAACCCCATTACCGGGGAACGGCTTCGAGAAGAACAGCGCGAGCGCGAAGCCGATCGTGAGTTGCCCGATCAGGGAGAAGACCGTGAAGGAGACCGAGAGGCGGAGCGAGTGCCAGAAGGCATCGTTCTCGACGAGAGCCCGGTAGTTTTCCAGACCAATCCACGTTGCATTACCCGACAGGAATGTGGAGATGGTGACATCCTGAAAGCTCATCCTGAGGTTGTAGAAGATCGGGTAGACCATCGTGACGAGGATGTAGAGGACCGCTGGCAGCACGAAAAGGTAATTGAGCAGGTCCCGGCTCACCCGGCGGCGACGTGGGGTGGTCCTGATCTCGGCACGCATCGTGGAGGAGCCCTGAACCATGGTCGTAGCCATCCTCGCTGGCGGATGACATCGCCGACCGGACGAACTGCCCGGCCGGCGATGTCATGTCTTTCCAGGCGTGAGCTAGGCGGGAGGCAGGAGCGGGGTGATGGCGGCCTGGGCGGTCGCCGCGGCGGTCGCGACGTCAGTCTGACCGCTGACCGCGCTCTGCATCGCCGTTTGGATCGCGGCGGAGATTTCCGGATACTTGTCCCCATAGGCACGGGCCCTGGCAACCTTCAACTGCTCGATGAAGACGTTCAGGACAGGGTCGCCGGTCCAGGCGGCGTCCTCCGCAAGGTCGGAGCGGCTCGGCAGCTTGCCGGCCTCGATCAGGTACGGCTTGAGGTTGACCGGGTCGTTGCGCCAGGCCATGAACTCCCAGGCCGCTTCGAGCTTCTCGCTGGACGCGGTGATCGCCATGTTCTCGCCGCCGAGGACTGACGCAGACGTCGCCTGCGCCGGCAAGACGGTCACACTCCACTGAAGATCAGGGCTCTCCTCGGTGATCGTTGGGATCTGCCACGGTCCATTGATCATCATGGCCGCCTGTCCGTTCTGGAACTGAGCGAGGACGTCACCCTGCGTCCAGCCCAGGACGCCTTGCGACATCGAGCCCTCCTTGACCAGATCGACCCAGAGTTGCAACGCCGCCCGGCCACCCTCGCTGTCGAAGGTGTCGAGGTCCGCGCCAGTCGCCCAGAGGAATGAGAGGAAGTGGAACGTCCCTTCTTCGCTACGAATCCCGCTGAGCGCGAGCCCGTACCGGCCCTCGGTGGTCAAGGCCGAGGCTGACGACCGGAGCTCGTCCCAGGTCGTCGGCGGAGTCACACCCGTCTCGGTCTGGAACTGAGTGTTGTTCCACATGACGATGCAGTTGCTGTTGTCGGGCAGGCCGTAGGGCTTGTCCTGCCACCGTGTCGAACTGAGTGGTCCCTCGAAGTAGTTGCTCGTCTGCCCCCAGGTGGTCAATCGGTCGGTGATGTCGGCGAAGATACCCAATGAAGAGAACGCCTGATGGTCGGGATTGTCGATCATGACCATGTCCGGCAACTGTCCAGCGGTAGCACCCTGAAGCAAGCGCTGCTTCAGGTCAGCGAACGCGAACGACTGGCGCTCGAGCTTAACGCCGGCAATGGCTTCATAAGCGGCGAACTGGGTGTCGAGCGCGACCGAGTTGGGGCCTTCCTGGTAGTCCCACCAGGTCAGGGTGACCGGCTCCTGGAAACCGTAGGTGCGGCGCGGCATGGCGGAGGCGACGGCGACTCCAGCGGTCGCGGCGGCGACCCCCTGGACGAGCGATCGGCGATTGAACGAGAACGTCCGTTTGGTGACAGTCATGACACTTGCTCCTCATCGAACACGAAGACCGACGGGTGACCAGAGTAGGGGAAGGTGGCCGGATGTCGCCGGTAGCAACGAGAGTGCGCTGTTACGTCAACGTTAGCGGGAACTGGCTCCCGGATCGGGCGACTGCCGCAACTGGGCCCGAAACGATAACGGTATTCCAGGACCACTGCCCGCAGCGACCGCGGCGGATGTCGCATGGAGATCGGGCGGATGTCATTCGGGGCCTCCTCCTCGAGGTCGTTCAGGACACGTGATTGGGACGATCCAGCAACCTCGGGCGGCGGCGCTGATCACCGCCCCGACGTGACGTTCGCGGGCGCCCAGGCGGTCGTTGCCCGGACAGTCAGAGCACCCTTGAGCAGATACTGAGCGGGTCGGCCACGGGCGCCATGCTCCAGTACGTCGATCAGCATCGTCGCCCCAAGTCGTCCCATCTCGGCTGCCGGAAGATCGACCGCCGTCAGTGGTGGCGATGCCGCTTCCGCGACCATCGGCGAGGCCAGAGAGATGATCGACAGATCGTCCGGGACACGCAGCCCAGCATCACGGGCGGCATGGAGCATCCCCGGAACGAGCTGCGGGCTGTTGGCAATGATCCCGGTCAGGGTCGGGTCGGTCGCGATCGCTCGACTGACGGTGTCATAACCGCCAGTGGCGGTGCTGGGGCAGACGAAGAGATCGCCCGTTAGACCGCGCGCCGCAAGGCCAGCGTGGAAAGCCATCCGCGTCCGGATCGCGGGACCATATGTCGCCGTTCGAGTCGGGATGAGCGGCAGGGCCAGCCCGATGCGCCGGTGGCCAAGGCCCACAAGGTGGTCGAGGCTCTGTTCGACCGCATCGGCGAAGTCGAAGTCGACGAAGTTGATCCCGGTATTGTCTTCCTGATGGCCGATCAGGGCGAACGGAAACTCACGGGCTTGCAGCAGGGCCACCCGTGGGTCGGCCAGTTCGACCTCCATGACGAGGACCCCGTCCGCGAACCCTCGCCGGGCGGCTCGCTCGGTCTCTTCGTACGGATCGTCGGAGACCGAGATCATCACGCTGTAGCTGCGCTCGCGAGCGGCCTGGAGCATGCCGTAGACGAACTCGATGTTCATTCCGCCGAGGTCGTGGGCGAGGGCGGGAAAGAGCAGGACGATCGTGCGGCTCCGGCGGCTGGCGAGGGCCTGGCCGCGGGCATTTGGGGCGAAGTTGGTCGCCTCGATCGCCGACAGGACCCGGAGGCGGGTTTGTTCGGAGATCGAGCGTTTGCCGCTGAGCACGTAGGAGACGGTACTCAGGGAGACGCCAGCATGTTTGGCAACGTCAGCCATGGTCGCCATAGGACGGAACCTCTGCGGCAGTGCAGGTGGAGGACCGCGACCGGAGCGACCCAGAGCGTAAAGCGCGATCGAAGGGACGTTGTCGAAGCGCTTCGATTGTGGGCAGCCTACGACTGGTCGCTCCTCCTGTCAACGGGTCGAACATCGCATCGGGACCGGGTCGTCGAAGGCCTGACCCTCTTGCAGTGAATGGATCTCATGATTCCCGCTATCCAGGATCGTCCTCACCCCTTACCCAGGCGGAAGACGCTGGAAAGCACCAAAGGGGGGGGATTTCTGGCCATCATTGACGCGTTCATGGAGGCTGTCGTACGATTGCGTCACTTCTGGTAGGACCAGTACAACCAGTCGATGCGAGAGGGAAACCGCAAGCCGGGTCCACGCAGTGGAATCGATGCGATGACCCTTCAGAACGACCGGGGATCGGGGGACGGTGTCGTCCCGCTAGTTCGATCGAGAGTCTGACCGCCCGTCCATTATGGGCCGCGAGCGGGGATGGTTCGGCGGATCGGACGCCGCCTGTCAGTCAGACCGCCTTGGCAGTCGTTGACGACTGCCTGACTCACATCGAGGAGAATTACCAATGTCGGGTAAGGAAATCGAGTCCGCGTTGACCCATCGGCTGAACCGTCGTCAGCTCGTCGGCGGCGCCGCGGCGACGGCGGGGGCACTCAGCCTGGCGCGTCCATCGTTCGGCTCGGCTCAGGATGCGGTCAGCCTCACGTGGGGGACCTGGGGAAACACGGGTGAGATCCAGCGCTTCAAGGAGTACACCGACGCGTTCAACGCAGCGAACCCGGCCATCAAGATGGAACTCCGTCCGTCGCCCAATGATGGCTACGATGAGCGGCTCCTGACCCAGCTCAACGGCGGTTCGGCTCCCGACTGCTTCTACGTCGGTGATGGCATCATCGCCCAGCTCCGCAGCAACAACGCCATCCTCGACATCACCGACCAGCTCTCATCCCCGGCCAGCCTTTCCAAGCCCGAGCAGTTCGCCGGCGATCTCTGGGGCGCGTCGATCTCGCCCGAAGGCCGGTACTTCGGCACGACCGTGGACTGTAACCCACTGGTGCTCTGGTACAACAAAGACCTTCTGACCGAGGCCGGCGTCACCACGATGCCCGCTGATCTCTATGAGGCCGGTGGCTGGACCTGGACGGCCTTCCAGGCGATGTGCGATCAGATCAAGACTGCCGGCAAGACGCCCTACGTGCTCCCTGACTGGTGGGCGGGTCGCTATGGCTGGGTGACGACCAACGGCGGCATTGTCTACGAGAACGGCCAGTTCGTCGGCCATCAGAACGCGCAGACGGTCGCGGGCTTCCAGTTCGTCGCGGATAACATGGCGTCCGAGAACTTCGTCTACGCCGGTGGCTTGCCGGAGGGCCAGGGCGACACCGTCCTGATGATGTCCGGCCAGCTGGGCTTCACCTCGCTCGGCCGCTGGGGGCTGCCGCTGTTCAAGGAGAACCCGGCCCTCAATGTCGATATCGTTCCGTACCCGACCAACACCGGCAACAAGATCGAGCCGGCTCCTGTCGCGGTGGCCTACATGGCCGTCAATGCTGCCACCAAGGCTCCTGAGCAAGCGTTCACGTTCCTGACGAACTTCGTCTCGCAGGCCGGGCAGCAGTTCCGCCTCCAGGGCGGCGGCAATGCGGTTCCGTCCATCCAGGGCGTGGAGGCCGTAGTAACGGAGGAGGGAGTGCCCGAGCACGCCCAGTACTTCATCGATGCCCGCGCGGTAGGCTACGCCTACTTCTCAGATGAGGCGGGGACCCCAGGGTTGTCCACCGCGATTGACGATCGGATGGACCTCTTCTGGCTTGACGGGGGCGACGTGCAGGCTGTCCTGAATGAAGTGGCGGAGATGGCGAACACCGCCATCGCCAACGGCGGAGTCTGACCTTAAGGAGTTTCGCCTCGTTGGCGGGACTCGACGAACCGGGCCTGGGCAGTGATGCCTGGGCCCATGGGGACTCCACTATGGCGATATCGGTTCTGGGTAGTGAGGATCTCAAGACCTCGGTCACTCCGTCGGCCCGCCGGCTCTTCGGGTCCAAACGGTCCCGCTCCGCCGCCCTCTGGGGGTTGTTCTTCGTTGCTCCCCAACTCCTGGGACTACTCGTCTTCTCGGTGATTCCGGTTGGCTGGGCGATGGTGCTCAGCTTCATGGACTGGAATGGCCTCGGGGACCGCACGTTCATCGGTCTGGCCAACTACCGCGAGACGTTCCAGAGCCAGGAGTTCCGGGACGCCCTCTCACACACCATCCAGTTCACCCTGATCGCGGTTCCGGGTGGCGTTGTCGTCTCCCTCTTTGTCGCCCTCCTCGTAAACAACGTTCGATTCAAGACTGTCTACCGGGTAATCTTCTTCCTCCCAACCGTCACCAGTTCCGTTGCCATCTCACTGGTCTGGTTGTGGGCGCTGAACGGCGATTTTGGTCTTCTCAACACGTATCTGCGCGAGTGGTTCGGCGCCAACCCACCGAACTGGCTGATCGAGCGAGATCTCGTCGTGCCGATTATTGCCCTGATCTCTATCTGGGCGGGTCTCGGCTTCAATATGGTGATCTTCCTGGCCGGCCTCCAGAGCATCTCCCCCTCGTATCACGAGGCGGCGCAGCTAGACGGAGCATCACGGGCCCGTCAGTTCTTCAACATCACCCTGCCGTTGCTCTCGCCGACCGTGTTCTTCGTCACCATCATCTCGCTGATCGGCGCGTTTCAGGTCTTCGACCTCGTCTACGTCATGACGGGCGGCGGGCCGGGCAAGGCGAGTTCAACCATGGTGTTCCATATCTATGAGACGGCGTTCGTGGACTTCAGCTTCGGGTTGAGCGCGTCGGTCGCGATGATCCTGTTCGGCATCATCCTTCTGGTCACGCTGTTCCAGTTCTGGGGTCAGCGTCGGTGGGTCCATTACGACGATTGACGGAGAAGCGACGCGCGCGGTCGCATTGGCTACTCGTCCGTCAGGTAACAGGAGCTCACCATGGCCAGTACTCCCTTGATTCCCACTCAGTCCAACGGTGGTTCGTACCGCAGCAGCCGGAAGATTCAGGCGCGGGTTCTCGAAGTGTTCACCCATATCTTCCTGATCCTCGGCGCACTGCTGATGGTCGTGCCGTTTCTGTGGATGATCTCGACCTCGCTCAAGGACTTCGGGCAGGTCTTCGTGATTCCGCCGTCCTGGATCCCGAATCCGGTCCAGTGGGGGAACTACCCGGACTCCCTCAATGCGCTTCCGTTTGCTCGGGCATACTGGAACAGCACGTACATCGCGGTCGTCGTCGTCGCGAGCCAGTTGCTGACCTGCTCAATGGCGGGCTACGCCTTCGCCCGGATCGAGTTTCCGTTCCGCGAGCAACTGTTCATCGTCTTCCTCGCAACGCTGATGATCCCGGCTCAGGTCACGATCATCCCGACGTACCTGATCATGCGGAACCTCGGCCTGATCGACAATCACCTGTCCCTGATCATTCCGGCGGCGCTATTCAACGCCTTCGGAGTGTTCCTCCTGCGGCAGTTCATCAAGGGGCTGCCTCAGGAGCTCGAGGAGTCGGCCGTCCTCGACGGAGCCAATCGCCTCAGGATCTACTGGCAGATCGTCCTGCCGCTGATCAAGGCGCCCCTCGCGGCCCTCGCGATCTTCAGCTTCCTTGGGCAGTGGAACAACCTCTTTACCGCGAACATCTTCCTCAGCTCTCCGGACAAGTACACGGTCCCGCTCCTTCTGAACCAGTTCAAGGGGCTCTACATCACCGACTGGACCTTGATGATGGCGGCGGCAACGATCGCGGTGCTCCCGGTACTCGCCGTCTACCTGATCGGGCAGCGGTACATCATCGAAGGCGTGGCGCTGACCGGTATCAAGCGCTAGCGAGCGGCAGAACGGTTCTGCTGGCGTGCCACTCACGGGGAGTATGCTCCTTCCACGCGCCAGAGGACTTCATTCATGCTGATCCGGACTCGTGACGAACTCGCGACGACGCTGGAACACCGCATCATCTCGGGTGGCTTGATCGCCGGGGACTTGCTTCCCTCCGAGCGCGTCCTCTCAGAGGAATTTGGCCTGAGTCGCTCGATGGTTCGAGAAGCCATTCGCACGCTCGCCGAGCGCCGCCTCATCGACGTAGTGCCTGGCCGCGGATCGTTCGTTCGTCAGGCGACGGTTGAGGATTCGGCGGATCGATTGACTGATGTCTTCGACCAGCGCCAGGTCACAGCCCGGTATCTGATCGAGGCCCGGACGATGGTCGAGATTACAACGGCGGCGATCGCCGCGGAGCGGGCCGACGAGGAGGAGATCGATCGGATTCGAACGGCGCTCGAGATGTTCGATTCAGCGAGGAGTCTGCTCGATCGGGTGCGCGGCGATCTGGCCTTCCATCTTGCCATCGTCCATGCGGCGAAGAATCCGCTGATCGAGACCATGTTTCGGGCGATCCAGCCTTACACTGTCGAGTCGATGGTCCGCAGCCTGACGGATGACGTCGTGACGGACGAGAGCATCCCCTTTCACCGGACGATCCTGGACGCAATCGTCGCGAGGAAGCCTGCGGTAGCGTCCGACGCTATGTGGAATCACCTCGCGGTCGGTCTGGTCACGTACGGTGATGATCTGGATCGCAACCTGGACGTGATCACCCGCCAGTCGATGAGCAGGTTGTCCGATGGCGAGGTGACGCTGCAGGAACTTCTACACATGGCACGCGACACCCACTCAGGGAGTCGGCTGTCCGTCACGTAGCTGGCCGGACCAGGCGCGCAGGCTTTCCTCCTGCGACGAGGATGCCCGGCGTGCCTCATTGACATTCGTGACAAGCCGGCCGGGAACGGTCAGGCTGAGAGGAGGCGTGCGTGAAGGTCACGCAGATCGAGACGATCAGGGTTGACGAGTTCCCGAACATCCTCTTCACCAGGGTCCATACCGAGGACGGGTTGGTTGGTCTCGGTGAGACCTTCTATGGAGCGAGGGCGGTGGAGGCGTACATCCATGAGACGGTCGCACCGTATCTGCTTGGCAAGGATGCCCTCGAGATCGATCGCCACGCCCGAGGGCTCTACGGCTACTTCGGTTATCGAAGTTCGGGTGCGGAGATGCGCGGCAACTCGGCGATCGACATCGCCCTGTGGGATCTCTTCGGCAAGGCAACAGGGCAACCGCTGTACCAGCTGCTCGGGGGCAAGGTGAGGGATTCCGTCCGGGTCTACAACACCTGCGCCGGTTACCAGTATGTTCGCAACCAGCCACGCCAGGCGGTCGAGAACTGGGGACTGCCTACCGTGGAGCAGGGACCATACGAGGACCTCGAGGCATTTCTGACGCGGGCTGACGAGCTCGCCGAGAGCCTCCTCTCGGAAGGCATCACCGGGATGAAGATCTGGCCGTTCGATCCCTACGCCGAGCGGACGAACGGGCAGTACATCTCGGCCCCGGATCTTGACCTCGCGCTGGAGCCGTTCCGGAAGATCCGTGACGCGGTCGGCAACCGGATGGACATCATGGTGGAGTTCCACTCGCTCTGGAACTTTCCCACGGCTCGCCAGATCTGCTCCGAGCTGGAGCCGTTCAGGCCGACCTGGTTCGAGGACCCGATCAAGGCCGACAACCTCGATGCTCTGGCCGAGTTGGCCGCCCAGACCCGTGTGCCGATCGCGGCATCCGAGACGCTGGCGACCCGCTGGTCCTACCGCGAGGTGCTGGACCGCAACGCCGCCGGGATCGTCATGGTCGACGTGAGCTGGACCGGTGGGGTCTCCGAAGCCCACAAGATCGCCAGCCTGGCCGAGGTCTACCAGCGTCCGGTGATGTTCCACGACTGCACCGGTCCCGTCGTGTTGACCGCGTCAACGCACCTGTCGATGAATGCGCCGAATGCCCTCGTCCAGGAGATGGTCCGGGCCTTCTACTACGGCTGGTACGGCGAGCTCGTCACGCAACTCCCGTCGATCCGTGATGGATACATTACTCCGCCAACGGGCCCGGGCCTGGGGATCGAACTCCGTCCCGATCTGACGGCGCGGCCCGACGCGACTGTTGTCATCAGCAGCGACCGGACGCGAACGTGGGGCTTCAACGCGACGGGTTCTACCGGGACTCAGCACCGAGCGTCCCCGGCTGGGGGAGTAGCGGCCGGCCACGCGGTGGACCTCCTCGACAAGGGCGGTGGAAGCAGCTAGTGCAACAGGGGCCGGTCACTTTTCGTGTTCCTTGACGGTGGAAGCCGGTTCACCCAGTTCCCGTTGCCCTATGCCTGTCGAAATTCCTCATGTGGTGAGTCCCGGGAGGTTCCGATGACGGTCGAGACGCCAATGAACTCCGTATCCTCGCAGTGGCGAACATCGATGATCCTGTTCGATCGCACCGGCCGAATCGGACTCGAACTCGACCCAGCGACCGGGCTTCTGGTCGCCCTGCTGGATCGCTCCGGTCGTGAGCAGCGTCGGCTGCCGGTCGCCCTGACGCTACAGCTCGACACGGAGGGACGGGAGGTCGAGCGGCAACCGTTTGGGCTCGACTATGCCGATCTGGCGGTACTTCGGGATGTGCGCCTGCGATCTGAAGGGGCCACCCATGACCTCCTCGGGCAGGACGAGGTCTTCACGGTCGCGACCAACATTGGAGCGTGGCGAGTCGACATCGAGTATCGCTTCCGGATCGCGGCGCCGCGACTCGAGATCCAGCTTGTCATCGCCCCGCCCGACGGTGGGTCGTCGGCGACCCTCCGGAATCTTCACCTGCGGTTCCAGGTGGAACCCTCGGACCTCTCGGACTGGCGCCTGTTCGCACCGACGAGCGACCTGAGAGCCGGTGTCCCGCTGGGCCAGGTCACCGAGGAGACGCGAACGGGTGATGCTGAGTTCGGCGGCTCGGGCATGGTCGTGATCGATAGCCCATCCGCGCGGTCCGCTCTCCTGCTCTGGCCGCTCTCGGCGACCGAGCAGGCCAACGCCTCGATCCAGTCCCATGGGTCGGTGGTGACCTTCGACGTGGAAACGCGGATGGCGGGGCGGGTTGCCACGGGGCAGCGCCTGCGCTGGAGTGGTGTCGAGTTCGACCTGTTCGATCTGCCCTGGGAGGAGCTGCTTCCTTCGATCCAGTCGTGGTACGGCCCGCTCGGCATCGCCGCGCCGAATGATACGGCCAGCTGGATTCCTGGGGCCAGCCTCTACGAGGTTCAGATCGGCACGTCCGTGTTCTGGGGCGGATGGGAATACAGCCCCTATCCGACAGCCCATGATCTGTACGAAGATGTGGGGCGGATTGCCGGGCTGGGTTTCGATTGCATCCAGATCATGCCGCGGCAGCCGTTTCCGTCCTACAACGTCTACGACTACAACGACATCACCGTCTCCTACGGCGACGAGGACGACCTGCGGAGGGTGGTCGAAGCCGCCCATTCCCACGGAATGCGGGTCATCCTCGACATCCTGATGCACGGGGTGATCGACGAGAACATGATCACGGCGACGGCCGACCGGGTCCGAAACGGGCCGTACTTCGAACGCCTCAACGAAGGCGTCGGCCTCCAGCCCAATGACGATTTCACCGCCTACAAAGGATACGACTACCTGGTCTCGTGGGCGCGGCACATCCTCGACTTCGAGCCGCACTGGGCCGGCGGCTCACCGGGCGATCACCCAATGGCCGCTGAGCACCCCGAGTGGTTCATCCGCGACTCCAGCGGGAAGATCATCGGTGTCTACACCAAGGCGTTCGACACCAACAACGTCGCGTGGCAGGAATACTTCACGGGAATCTGCCTGATGCTGATGGAGCGACTCGGAGTGGACGGCTTTCGGTTCGACGCCCCGACGTACAACGACGTCCCGAACTGGTCGCCGGCCACGGAGCAGCGGGCCAGTGCCTCGCAGTTGGGCTCGGTCGAGCATTTCGCCAGGCTGCGAAGCGTGCTGAAGTCACGCTACCCCGACGCGTTGCTGTACACCGAGCCGTCCGGGGTGCTGTTCCGACAGACGATGGACATCGTCTACAACTACGACGAGCACCCGTTGATTCCCGCCGTCATTCGGCCGTTGGAGCTGGGCGATCCTGCCCGGCAGGGGATGCGGTCGTTGCGCGATCCTGGCGAGCTCGGGATCAGGACTGCCCGCGATCTCGCGGAGTGGTTCCGGAACAAGGCGGCCACCCTTCCGAAGGGCTCGATCACCGCTCGCCACATCGATTCGCACGACTCGTTCTGGTGGCCATTGCCGGGCTTCAAGTGGCGCCGTGAACAGTACGGGATCCCGGCGACGCGAGCGCTGGTCGCGACGTGGTCGCTGAGCGGCGGCGCCTTCATGATGTTCGTCGGCGGGGAGGTCGGGATCGAGGAGGACATCCGCCGGGTCAACCGGCTCAGGCACGCCATCCCCGAGATCCGGACAGGTGCCGCGGACTACGACGGCATCGTCGTTGGTGACGACCGCATCTGCGCCGTAGCGAGAGTCCTCGACGGGCAGCGATCGCTGGTGCTGGTCAACCTGTCCGGCGAGGCGGTCTCGACATCCGCCGGTCTCGTCGGACTGGATGGCCTGAACAGCCCGACTGGCTACATCCTCCACGACGTCTGGCAGGAGGAGAGTCTCGCCACTACCGAGGGGTACAGCTGGAATGCCGCACAGCTCGGAGTGATCGATCTGACGTTCGCGCCCTACCAGGTTCGAGTGCTGACGGTTCGTCCAGCACGGCATCTCGTCTGAGTGACTGGCTGATCTCCCGACTTCCCGACCTCCCTCCTGGCCAGTGACGGCGAATGAACAACGGCCCTCACCGGAAAGTGAGGGCTGTTGGCGGTATTCATTGCAACTGAGTGGTGGCGGAGCGGACCTCTCCCCCAGCCCCTCTCCGGCTCACCTGCTTGCTCAGCCGCTGAAGCGCCTTCGGCTCCGCAGGTGCCCGGAGAGTGGAGCAACGCCGCCCACTGAGTTCAGGCAAATCATCCGACGGCCGCTGTAGAACGCCGCTTTTGGCGGTTAAGAATAGCCAATCGTTCGACTCTAGAGCGGGTCTCATGAAGGTTGGCGCTGGCAAGCGGCCAGCCCGACCCCCCGACCCCCTGCCCCCTCTCGCTCCGGCTCCGTCGCCTGCGGGCGACGTCGCGCGGACCGGATGGAGAGGGGGAGCCAACACCGACAACTCCTATGAGCCACGCTGTAAACCGTACACAAACGCATGGATGAGTCCGTCACGGCCTACCCGAACTGGTCGACTTGGCTCGTCCTCCTCATCCGCTCGTTCACGCCCGCAAAGAGAGCGGCATGATCCAATATCAGGCTTGGCAGCACCACCGATGAGATCGTTCCATCGTCGTTGGCAGCCCGTTCGACATAGATCGTTTCGAGGCGCGTGAACAGCGCCGCGGTCTCGAGTTGCGGATCGACGAGCTAGTACTCGCCAGCGCCGGCCTGGGCGTAGCGCATCGGTTTCTCCACCGAGTCACGGCTGCGACTGGTCGGCGAGATGACTTCGACGACCAGTTGCGGAGCGCCATGGACCCGTGCGCCACGGACGTTGGTCAAGTGCTCCTCGTCCAGGTAGAGGATGTCGGGCTGGACGACATCACGGCCGTCCAGGACCACGTCAACGGGGGCATATATCGTATCGCCGGCACCGAGTTCTGACACCCACTGATCGATGAGACGGAAGATGCCCCGCGAAACCAGCTGGTGTTTCCAGGTTGGGGCGGCGGCCATCGTAATGACTCCGTTCAGCAACTCGTAGCGATTTCCGTCTTCCGGGATGGCGTCGAGGTCGGCGATCGTGGCCTGACGGGCGTTGGCAACCATGGTGACCTCCATCTCTGCCGATCGACGTGGAAAGCGTACCAGCCGGAATCGAGACGATGGCCGCCGGAGAGTTTCCGGCGGCCATCGTCTCAGCCCATCCGCGGATGGATACCGGAGTCGATCAGGCGTCGTTTGCCAGCTCCTCGAGCCGGTCGACGTAGCTGGCCAAGATGTCGAAGGCGGCCTGAACCGGCTCCGGTGTGCTCATGTCGATCCCGGCCCGCTGGAGCTGGTCGATCGGGTAAGAAGAACCGCCCTCCCGAAGGAAGTCACGGTAGCGGTTCACCACCGGCTCACCACCAGCGAGGACCTGCTGGGCAAGGTCGGCGGCCGCGCTGATCCCGACGGCGTACTGGAAGACGTAGAAGTTCATGAACAGGTGCGGGAACTGCGCCCACGTCACTCCGACGCGCCAGCGATCCTCCCCCTCGACGACGACCTCGCCGCCGTAGCCCTCGATATAGAGCTCGGCCAGCTTGTCGTTCATGCTGTCGGCGGTCAGCGCGCGGCCGGCCTCGATCTCGCCGTGCGTCCAGAGCTCGAACTGCGCCAGGATCGGCATGATGAAGAAGTAGCGGAAGTGGTTGGCCATCCGCTCCTCGAGGATCGCGAGCAGCCACGCGCGCTCCGTGTGATTGTCGAGCAGGTACGTGCCCATCAGTGCCTGGTGGAAGTTGCTTGCGGTCTCAGCCGAGGACATCGAGTAGCCGGCGTACGTGATCGGCTGGGCCTGATGGACATGGTAACTGTGCAGCGAGTGGCCCAACTCATGGGTCAGCGTGCTGACGCTACCGAGGTCGTCGTGCCAGTTCATGCTGATGTAGGGCATCGTGTCGTACGACCCGCTCGAGAAGGCGCCGCTCCCCTTTCCGAGGTTTGGCAGAACATCGACCCATCGGTCCGCGATGCCCGTTCGGACGGTTTCGACATACTCCTCACCCATGGGGGCAAGGGTCTCGAGGATCAGCTGGACCCCCTCGTCCCAGCTGATCACCGGCGCGTTCTCCCCGAGCGGCGCGTGAAGGTCGCCCGGATGAAGCTGATCGACGCCAAGCAATTGCCGCCGGACCCGGAAGAACCGGTGCCAGGTCGGGTAGTTGCGCCGGACGGTGGCGATGAGGTTGTGGAAGACGTCGGCCGGGAGGTTGGTTGGGGAGAGCGACGCCTCCAGGGACGTGTCGAACCCGTGAGCACGGGCGTAGAAGACGTCACTCTTGACGCCCGTCTGGAGGATCTCGCCGAGCGTGTTGGCGAAATTGAGGTGGGCATCAGCGGCGGCGGTCCAGGCGGCCCGCCGAACGGCCGGCACGGAGCTGGCCAGATACCGCTCGACGTTGCCCTGGCTAAGCGGGACCGTGTTGCCATCCTCGTCGGTGATCGTGCCGAACGGGAGCTCGGTGTCGGTCAGAGTCGAGGAGATCGTGTAGGGCGCGTCGGCGATCTCATGCGCCTGGGCGAGGACGGCCTCGACCTCGGCCGAGCGGACGTGGGCCTTCTGCCGGATCAGATCGTCGATCGCGAACCGGTATGGACCGAGGTCAGAAACTTCGGTGAAGAAGCGATCGATGGTCGCGGGATCGATCGTGAGGATCTCGGCATCGATGTATGCCGCCGCGGCGCCGAGACGGGCGCTGAGGCCGCCAGCCCGGGAAGCGAGGGCGGCGTTGGCGCCGTTGCCCGCGTCCTCGCTGAACCGGAGCGACGCGTAGACTCCCACCCGGTGGACCTCGCGGGAGAGTTCGTCCCGCAGCCGCAGTGCCGTGAGGAGCGTTCTGGCGTCGTCTCCGAGATGGCCCTCATATTGACCGATTGCGGGGATGTGGGCATCGGCTGCCGCGAAGGCTGCGTCCCACGCTGCCTGGGTCGGGAAGATATCGTCCAGATCCCAGGTCATCTCGATCGGGAGGGCGGTTCGTGGTGGAACGCCGCCGTGATGCTCGGTAACGGTCATAAGTCAACTCCGTGATGGCGCCGCGGACCGGCGCATGGGCCGTGGACGAAACAGGGCCGTCGGTCCGCCATGGTACCCGCAGTGAGCCTGTCTCGTCGCCGCCACGATGATCAAGGTCCTGATCCTGCCGGATCAGCTGTGACTCGTTAGAGCGGTTCTCACGGTACATGTCCGGGGACGGCGTAGCCACAGTGGCGATAGTAGGCGGTCAACTCGGCCGACGTCACGCGGTCGAGTGCCGCCCCAATCGCGTCATCGACCGCCGCCGGC
>JAABUN010004058.1_pt1 | contig 20892 bp, 16 predicted proteins | sample 5559311 | NCBI WGS metagenome assembly JAABUN01 (sample SAMN10711877, study PRJNA513370) | rock metagenome | isolation source: Antarctica rocks | place: Antarctica: Victoria Land, Siegfried Peak sud
TGGATCCGGGGTCGTAGGTCATCACGGTCTGGCCGTGGCTGGGCGCCTCCGAGATGCGCACCGACCGAGGGATGCTGGCACTCAGCACCAGGTCAGGGAAGTGCTCGCGCACCTGGTCGGCCACCTCTGCCGACAACCGGGTGCGCCCGTCGTACATGGTCAGCAGGATGGTCGAGACGTGCAGCGCCGGGTTCAGGTGGGCCCGCACCAGCTCGACGTTCTTCCACAGCTGCGAGACCCCCTCGAGGGCGTAGTACTCGCACTGGATGGGGATGAACACCTCGTGCGCGCTGACCAGGGCGTTGACCGTGAGCAACCCCAGGGACGGCGGACAGTCGATCAGGACGTAGTCCAACCGCGGCAGCCCGCGCTCGTGCCGGTCCCGCAGGTAGCCGTCCAGCGCCCGCTGCAGGCGTGTCTCGCGAGCCACCATCGAGACCAGCTCGATCTCGGCGCCGGCCAGGTCGATCGTCGCCGGCGCGCAGGACAGGCCCTCGACGTCCGGGCAGGGCGCGATGACGTCCGCCAATGGCATGGCGTCGATCAGCACGTCGTAGATGCTGGGCACCTCGGCATGGTGCGCGATGCCCAGGGCCGTCGAGGTGTTGCCCTGAGGATCCAGGTCCAGCACGAGCACCTGCAGACCGCTCTGGGCCAGGGCCGCGGCCATGTTCACGGTCGTGGTCGTCTTGCCCACGCCGCCCTTCTGGTTGGCCATGGTCATCACCCGGGTGTGCGGTGGGGCAGGCAACCGTTGGCCGTGCAGGGCCCGGCGACGACGGGTGTCGCTGGCCAGCTCGCGAGCCAGTGGGGTGTCGGCATCTGGATCCAGGTCGGGTTCGACGTCCGATCCCGCGTTGGAGCTCGATGTTTCACGGGAAACATCGGGCCACCCCACGCCCGCCGGTTCGGTCAGGAGCAGGTCGGGCCAGCCCAGACCACCGGGGCTGCTGTTCACGTCGCACCTCCTGTGCTCACTGCTCGGATTGTGCTCACTACTCGGACGATGTTCGGCGTGGTTGGCTGCGCGATCCTGGTCTGGCCGGCGAGGGACGCCTACCAGAGGCACCCACTTTGCTGTCACTGACTCCGAGGTCACCGACTCTAACCCGGACCACCGTCGTCGCCTCGCCGAGAAGCTCGCCGCCCACGGCCAGGATCTCGGTGGACACCCCGCCGGCGCGCCACACCTGCGCTGCGGTCTCGGCGACCTCCTGCTGCGCGGTCCGCCCCTTGATCGCCAGCAGCGCACCCCCCGGGCCCAGCAGCGGCAGCCCCCACCGAGCGAGTCGGTCCAGTGGGGCCACGGCTCGGGCAGTGACCACGGGCACCGCCGACTCACCAGCCAGCTGCTCGGCGCGCGCCCGGCGCACCTCGACCTGCCCTAGCGCCAGGTCGGCGACCACCTGCTCCAGCCACTGCGCCCGGCGCAGCAGCGGCTCGACCAGCAGGATCTGCAGGTCCGGCCGGCACAGGGCAAGCGGCAGACCCGGCAGACCCGCGCCCGACCCGAGGTCGATGACCCGCGAACCCGGCGGCACCAGCTCACCCACCACGGCGCAGTTCAGCACGTGCCGCTCCCACAGGCGCGGCACCTCACGCGGGCCGATCAACCCCCAGTCCACCCCGGTCGTCGCCAGGTGCTCGACGTACCGCACCGCCAGGGGCAGCCGGTCGCCGAACAGCCCGCCGGCCAGGTCGGGTACCACCTGGTCATGTTTCACGTGGAACGAGGGGTGGGCAGGGTCAGGCCGGCAGGACCACGACGCAGCGACGCGGCTCGACACCCTCGGACTCCGAGCGCAGCCCGGCCTCGGCGACCGCGTCGTGCACGACCTTGCGCTCGAACGGCGACATCGGGGTCAGGGTCAACGGCTCACCCGACTGCTTGACGGTCTCGACGGCCGCGCGGGCGTCGGCGACCAGGGTCTGGCGACGAGCCGCCCGGTGTCCCGCGACATCGAGCATCAGCCTCGAACGCTCACCGGTGCTGGCCAGGACCGCCAACCGGGTCAGCTCCTGGAGGGCCTCGAGGACCTCTCCGTCGCGTCCGACCAGTCGGCGAGGCACCCGGCCCTCATCGGAGTCGACGATGGCCACCGCCGCCCGGTCACCGTCGATGTCGACGTCGAGATCGCCGTCCAGGTCGGTCACGTCGAGCAGGCGCTCGAGGTAGTCGGCGGCGATCTCCCCCTCACGCTCGAGGCGACTGGTCAGCGACGGACGTGCCGACTCGGTGCCGGGCGAGGCTTCGGTCGACATCGGCTCGGTCGACATCGGCTCGGTGGCCGCCGGGTCGACCGGCTCGACGGGAACCTCGGCAACGGATGTCGTGCTGGTGGTGGTGCGCTCGGTCATCAGTACCTCCGGGACGTCGGCGCAAGCGCCGGTCGCGCTCGTTGCGCGGTGGGTCGAGACGGGATGAGCGGCGCCTGGGCGGTCGAGCAGCGCTCAGCTGGACGGCGGTGAGGGGGGCTTGCCCCCCCGAGGACCCGCCTTACGGGTGGCCGAGGCGCGGACCTGCCCACTCGTCGGCGCCGGCTTGGTGGACGCACGCTTGACCGGTTGGGGCTTGACGAGCTGAGGCTTGACGAGCTGAGGCTTTACCGGTTGCGGCGGGGCCGGCTCAGCTGGCGTGACGGGGGTGGCACCGTGGGGAGTCGGCGGGCGCGGGGTGCGCTTGCTGCGCGGTTGGCGCTTGGGCTGCTGCCGACCCCGGGGGGCCTCGTCCAGGACCCCTTCGACCGCTGGGTCGACCTGGACCGCCAGGTCACCGGCGACGGGCTGGCCCTTGCGGCGCCTGCGGTCCTCGAGCGCCTTCTCGGCGAGTGAGCCCGGCGCCGGCATCCGCCGGATCACGTAGAACTGCTGGCCCATCGACCAGGCGTTCGTGGTCAGCCAGTAGAGCAGGACGCCGATCGGGAAGTTCACGCCGGAGACCGCGAACACCAGCGGCAGCACGTAGAGCAGGATCTTCTGCTGCTGGGCGAACGGGTTGTCCAGCGCGGCGGCCGGCATGTTCTTCATCATCAGCTGACGCTGGGTGGTGAACGTCGTGGCAGACATCAAGATGATCAGCACGACGGTGATGACCTTGACGTTCAGGTTGCCGCCCGCCTGCAGGAACGTCGCCGACAGCGGGGCTCCGAGCAGGGTCGAGCTGTCGGCCATCCTGGCCAGCTCGGGGGTCAGCGGGCCGATCCCGGTGCCCTTCTGGATCTTGTCGTTCAGCACCCGGAACAAGGCGAAGAAGATCGGCGCCTGCAACAGGATCGGCAGGCACGAGGCGAACGGGTTGGTGCCCGTCTCCTTGTACAGCGCCATGGTTTCCTGCGTCATGGCCTGACGGCTCTCAGGGTCCTTCTTGTCCTTGTACTTGGCCTGGATCTTCTTCATCTCGGGCTGGATCAGCTGCAACCCGCGCGAGGCCTTGATCTGCTTGACGAACAGCGGGATCAAGATGATCCGGATGACGACCACCAGGCCGACGATCGACAGCGCCCAGGTCCAGCCCGAGGCCTCGGGCAGGCCGATCGTCGTCAGAGCCGCGTGGAACTGCACCATGATGAAGGCCACGGCGTACTCGAGCGGGTACAGGACGGTGTTCAGCATGGGGCGTGTTCCTCGCTGCTGCTCAGGTGGGGGTGCGAGCCGGGGCCTGGCGGGCCGGAACTGACCGGCCCCTGCCTGGAAGGGACGAGATCGACGCCCCCAGGGTTCCACGGATGGCAGCGGGCCACGCGCCGGACGCTCAGCCAGGTGCCACGTAGCGCACCGTGTCCCTGCAGCGCCTGCAACGCGTAGGCCGAGCACGAGGGGTAGAAGCGGCAGCGCGGCCCGAGCAGCGGCGAGACCAGGACCTGGTAGCCGCGCACGAGCAGTGCCAGTACACCCGTCACGACATCCCCCCCGGTAGCACCCGGTGCAGGGCTCGATCCAGGTCGGCCCCCAGGGTCGCCGAGGTGGCGCCGGCCGCAGCCGGGTTGGCCCGCACCACGGCCAGGGCACCGCGGGGCAGTCGGTGCACGCGGCCTGCGGCCAGGGCCCGGAGTCGACGCTTGACGCGCGTGCGGGTCACGGCCGTCCCGACGGCCTTGCTGACGACCACACCCACCCGGGCCGGCCGATCGACGTCCGGCGGCATCAACAGATGGACGGCGACCAGGGCGCTGCCGGCGCGACGACCGCGTCGGACGGCGAGGGTGAAGTCCTCGGCACGGCGCATCCGGTGCGGGGCGGGCAGCACGCCCGCGCCCTCAGGCCGACAGCTCGGCGCGGCCCTTGCGGCGGCGCGCACCGAGAATGGCTCGACCGGCCCGGGTGCGCATACGCAGGCGGAAACCGTGCGTCTTGGCTCGACGTCGGTTGTTCGGCTGGAAGGTGCGCTTGCTCACTCGGGTCTCCTGGATCTGGTCAGGTCCCACCCACTGACACGGTCGGCGCCGGCCACCATCGGACGCCGACGAGCGGATGCGCTCGCAGGCATGCCACAGCAGCCGCCACGGTGGGAACCCCCTCACGGTACGGCGCCCCCGCGGCGAGGGTCAAACGGACCGACGTAGGTCGGCGAACAAGCCCAACTCACCAGGATCGGCCGGGTCTACCCGGATCCATCGCAGACACGCCGAGGGGCTGCCCAACGGCGGTCTCGGTCGTGTAACGTCGCGGCCCATCCTGACCCGGTCACCCGGCCGGATCGTGCTTGGTTATGCACAAGCTGTGGACGGGCATGTGGATGGCCGGGCGTACCGTGGTCCCGGTGTGACGCCCGGCCCCGCCGGCGCGCGAGGTGTGGGCGGGTCACCGAGCTGGGAGGAACTGCATGCCGGACAGCGAGCTGGACTACGCCTCGATCTGGCTGGGGACGCTCGCTACCTTGACCGACGCAGGGCTCCCCGCCCAGCAGAAGGCCTTCCTGCGGCTGGCCCGATTCGTCGGCCTGATCGACTCGACGGCGTTGTTGGCCGTCCCGAACGACCTGACCAAGGACATCCTCGAGCAACGGTTACGGGCCCAGGTCACCGACGCGCTCGGGTCCCAGCTCGACCGTGAGGTCAGGCTGGCCGTCACCGTCGACCCGGCACTGGCCGGTACCGACAGCGAGGCCGCCCGCGAAGGCGCCGGGGGCGCCAGCCAGGGCGAGGAGGCTGTGCCCGGTAACGCGGCCGCCGGCGCACCCGCCGGACCGCCCGCTCGGGAGCTGTCCGCCCCGCCCGAGCCGGTGCAGAACGGGTCCTCGGCACGCACCAAGGGACCCGTGGAGCCCTCCCGGCTGAACCCCAAGTACACCTTCGACACCTTCGTCATCGGCTCGAGCAACCGGTTCGCCCACGCGGCCGCCGTGGCCGTGGCCGAGGCGCCGGCCAAGGCGTACAACCCCCTGTTCGTCTACGGCGAGTCCGGGTTGGGCAAGACCCACCTGCTGCACGCGATCGGGCACTACGCGCGCAACCTGTACCCCGGCGTCCGGGTGCGGTACGTAAACTCCGAGGAGTTCACCAACGACTTCATCAACTCGATCCGCGACGACAAGGCGCAGAACTTCCAGCGCCGGCACCGCGACGTCGACATCCTGTTGATCGACGACATCCAGTTCCTGCAGGGCAAGGTGCAGACGCAGGAGGAGTTCTTCCACACCTTCAACACGCTGCACAACGCCAACAAGCAGGTGGTGATCACCTCCGACCTGCCGCCCAAGCAGCTCGCGGGGTTCGAGGAGCGAATGCGCAGCCGGTTCGAGTGGGGCCTGCTGACCGACGTCCAGCCGCCGGACCTCGAGACGCGGATCGCGATCCTGCGCAAGAAGGCGATCCAGGAGCGGATGACCGCCCCGGACGACGTGATGGAGTACATCGCCAGCCGTATCTCGACCAACATCCGCGAGCTCGAGGGCGCGCTGATCCGGGTCACCGCGTTCGCCAGCCTGAACCGTCAGCTGGTCGACCTGCCACTGGCCGAGATCGTGCTGAAGGACCTGATCCCCAACGAGCACGGACCCGAGATCACCGCGGCCATCATCATCGGCCAGACCGCGGCGTACTTCGGCTTGACCATCGACGACCTGTGCAGCGCGTCGCGCTCGAGGGTGCTGGTCAACGCCCGGCAGATCGCGATGTACCTGTGCCGCGAGCTCACCGACCTGTCGCTGCCCAAGATCGGGCAGCAGTTCGGTGGGCGTGACCACACCACCGTCATGCACGCCGAACGCAAGATCCGTCAGCTGATGGCCGAACGCCGCAGCATCTTCAACCAGGTCACCGAGCTGACCAACCGGATCAAACAGCAGAGCCGGTAGCTCCCTCGCCGCGGATCACTCCACATCCTGTGGACAAACCTGTGTACGGCGAGGGGCTGCCCCCTGTCCGGGACGGGGCCGCCGACCCTGTGTGCCTGGCTGTGGGCGACGCTGCCCCGGCGGTCGATGACGGGTGGATGGCGGTGGACGCCGCCAACCCGTCCCCACTCACGGACCTCGGACCACGGATCCGTCCACAGCCGGTCCACACCCGGGCGACCCAGCTGACCTGGCCGAACCCCGGTAATCCCCAGGGTGCACAGGACCGATGACGATGACGAGTCCCCCTGAGTCCAGGATCTGCCACGAACAACCTGCTGGCCCCGCGTTGTGGACCGACCGGACGCCGGTCCGGCCCGGTTCGCCCTGCTGGTACCGCAGCCGCCCGGTGACGGCTAGGGTCGTCGGGCACCGACCGCAGACCTGCGCGTGCACCGTCTCGATCAGAAAGGTCCGGTGGCCGGTGAAGTTCCGGGTTGAGCGTGACGTCCTCGCCGAGGCGGTGACCTGGGCTGCACGCGGGCTGCCCACGCGCCCACCCGTCCCGGTGTTGGCCGGGGTGCTGCTCGAGGCCGACGGTGCCGGCACCGTGACCTTGTCCGCCTTCGACTACGAGGTCAGCGCCCGGGTCACCGTCGCGGCCGATGTCGGTGAGGCAGGCACGGTGCTCGTGTCGGGACGGTTGCTCGCCGACATCTCGCGCAACCTGCCGGCCCGGCCGGTCGACGTCGAGGCGGTCGGCAGCAAGGTCTCGGTCACCTGTGGTGCCTCCAGGTTTACCCTGCTGACGATGCCGGTGCAGGACTATCCCGAGCTGCCGCAGATGCCCCAGGCCGCCGGTTCGGTGGCCGGCGAGGTGTTCACCCTGGCAGTGGCCCAGGTCACCACGGCGGCCGGCCGGGACGACACGCTGCCCATCCTGACCGGCGTCCGGGTCGAGATCGAGGGCTCCACGATCACCCTGTTGGCCACCGACCGCTACCGGCTGGCGATGCGCATGCTGCAGTGGAACCCCGATGCCGCCGACGCCTCGGCGGTCGCCCTGGTGCCGGCCCGCACCCTCAGCGACACCGCCCGGGCGCTCAGCGCCAGCGCTGACGTCCAGCTCGCCCTGGGTCGCACCGGTGGCGGTGAGGGGCTGATCGGCTTCGAGTCGGGCCAGCGACGCACCACGTCCCGGCTGCTGGACGGCGAGTACCCGAAGGTCACCTCGATCTTCCCCACCACGACCGACACCGCCGTGGTGCTGGAGACGGCTGTCCTGGTCGAGGCGGTCAAGCGGGTGGCCCTGGTGGCCGAGCGCAACACCCCGGTGCGGTTGCGCTTCACCGACGGACAGCTGACCATCGAAGCCGGTCAGGGTGAGGATGCCCAGGCCGTCGAGGCCGTCGAGGCCAGCATGAGCGGTGGCGAGATCGAGATCGCGTTCAACCCCCAGTACCTGCTCGACGGACTGGCCGCGCTGCACCGACCGTGGGCCAGGTTCGCGTTCACCCAGTCGACCAAGCCGGCGCTGTTGACCGGTCAGGACGACGCTGACGCCACCACGGATGACAGTTTCCGCTACGTGCTCATGCCGGTCCGACTGGCCGGCTGAGCAGACAAGGACGGGCCATGCACCTCGGACTGATCGGCCTGGGCAAGATGGGCGGCAACATGCGTGCGCGGGTGCGCGCTGCCGGGCACGAGGTGGTCGGGTACGACCGCAACCTTGAGGTCAGCGACGCCGACGACCTGGCGGCGATGGTGCAGGCGCTGCCCGCGCCGCGCGTGGTGTGGGTGATGGTGCCGTCCGGTGAGCCGACCCGCGCCACCATCGCCGACCTGGAGCCGTTGCTGGACTCCGGCGACCTGGTGATCGACGGGGGCAACTCGCGGTGGACCGATGACACCGTGAACGCCACCCTGCTCGACCAGCGTGGGATCGGTTACCTGGACTGCGGCGTCTCGGGCGGGGTCTGGGGCAAGGAATACGGGTACGGCCTGATGGTGGGGGGTTCGCCCGCCAACGTCGAGCTGGCGATGCCGATCTTCGACGCACTGCGGCCAGAGGGCCCCCGCGATGAGGGGTTCGTCCACGCCGGCGAGGTCGGCGCGGGCCACTACACCAAGATGGTGCACAACGGCATCGAGTACGGCCTGATGCAGGCGTACGCCGAGGGTTACGAGCTGCTCGCCGCCAAGGACCTGGTGACCGACGTCCACGGGGCCTTCAAGGCCTGGACCCGCGGCACCGTGGTGCGCTCCTGGCTGCTCGACCTGCTCGTCAAGGCGCTGGAGGAAGACCCCGAGCTCGAGCGGATCAGCGGGTTCACCGAGGACTCCGGTGAGGGTCGCTGGACCGTCGAAGAAGGCATCGCCAACGCGGTTCCGATGCCGGTGATCTCCAGTGCGCTGTTCGCCCGGTTCGCCTCGCGCCAGGACGACTCCCCGGCCATGAAGGCCGTCTCGGCGCTGCGCGGCCAGTTCGGCGGCCACCCCACCAAGGCCGCCCAGGCGGGGCCGTCGTCCGGCACCGGTTCGACCAGCTGACCTCACCTGCCCCGTGCACGTCGCGCACCTGTCGCTGACCGACTTCCGCAGCTACGCCGGCGCCGAGCTCGCCCTGGAGCCCGGGGTCACGGCGCTGGTGGGGCCCAACGGGCAGGGCAAGACCAACCTGGTCGAGGCGGTCGGGTACGCAGCCACCCTGACCAGCCACCGGGTGTCCACTGACGCGCCGCTGGTGCGGCTGGGCGCCGAGCGGGCCATCGTGCGGATCGCGGTCGTCCGCGACGAGCGCAGCACCCTGCTCGAGCTCGAGATCACCCCCGGCCGGGCGAACCGGGCGCGGATCAACCGCGGGCCGGTGCCGCGAGCCCGCGAGGTGGTCGGGTTGCTGCGCACCGTGCTGTTCGCTCCCGAGGACCTGGCGCTGGTCAAGGGCGACCCGGGTGAGCGCCGCCGGTTCGTCGATGACCTGCTGGCCGCCCGCGCGCCGCGGTTCGCGGCCGTGCGAGCCGACTACGAGCGGGTGCTCAAGCAGCGCACGGCTCTGCTGAAGTCGGCGGGGTCGGCGATCCGGCGTGGGTCCGGTGACGTGCGCACCCTGGACGTGTGGGATGCGCACCTGGCCACGGCGGGGGCCGAGCTGCTGGCCGGGCGGTTGCGGCTGGTCGATGACCTCGCGGCTCCGGTGGCCTCGGCGTACGAGCGGGTCAGCGCCGACCAGGGGGACGCGGTGGTCACCTACCGCTCGGCGCTCGGCGAGGACCTGGTCGACGCCGTGCGCGCGGCCCCGGGCGGGGGACGCGAGCTGCTGCAGGCGCGCCTGCTCGAGGCCCTGGGTCGGCTGCGCTCCCAGGAGCTGGACCGGGGGGTGTGCCTGGTGGGCCCGCACCGGGACGACCTGGTGCTCTCGCTCGGGCCGTTCCCGGCCAAGGGGTACGCCAGCCACGGGGAGTCCTGGTCCTACGCCCTGGCGCTGCGGCTGGCCTCCTACGACCTGCTGCGCCAGGAGAGCGGGGGTGACCCCGTCCTGGTGCTCGACGACGTGTTCGCCGAGCTCGACTCCGGACGCCGTGACCGGCTGGCCGCGCTGGTCGGCGGCGCCGAGCAGGTGCTGGTCACCGCCGCCGTGCCGCAGGACGTGCCCGAGGCCCTGGCCGGGGCCAGGGTCGACGTCATGGACGGTGCGGTCACCCGTGTCCGATGACCCGCCGGACGACGTCCCCGCGGCGGCAGCGGACGACGAGCCGGTGCGTGCCGAGCAGGCGGCCCGCTCGGCGCTGATGCGGGCCCGTGCGGTGGCCCTGGGCCGCGGTCTGCGGCCCGGCTCGAGGGTGAAGCGCTGGGTGCCGCCGGTCGCGCCGCAGGTATCGGGGTCGGGTGCCGACGACCGTGACCCGCAGGAGCTGGGCGCGGGCCTGCACCGGCTGGTCAGCGAGCGCGGGTGGACCACCGACGTCGCGGTCGGGGGGGTGGTGGGTCGCTGGCCGGTCGTCGTGGGTGAGGAGGTGGCCCGGCACTGTGCCCCCGAGACGTTCGCCGACGGCGTGCTCGTCGTCCGAGCCGACTCCACGGCGTGGGCCACCCAGTTCCGGCTGCTCGTGCCGACCGTGCTGCGCCGCCTGGCCGAAGAGCTAGGTGAGGGCGTCGTCGACCAGGTGCAGGTGCGGGGGCCGGCCGCACCGTCCTGGCGGCGTGGCGGGTTCCGGGTCAGCGGACGCGGACCTCGCGACACCTACGGCTGACGTCGGCACCGCCGATGACGAACGCCGGACAGGGCCACGCAGGGACCGATCGGCGTGGGGGGAGTCGGCCCAACCCCTGTCCGCGGCTCCACGGCGCGCTCAGGCGCCGGGATCGACCGGATCTGCACAGCGCCGGGCCCTGTCGCCGCACCCGATGTCCCCCAACAGGTAGACTCGAGGCAATCCGCGACCGCAGTTCCTGGTCGCGCCGCGCGCACCCAAGGAGACCAGCCCCTCGTGCCCGATCCCAGCGAGCTGCCCGACACCAGCGGCGCCACCGAGCGTGACGACCTGGTCCCGCTCGAGGAGGGGGAGGTCCCCAGTATCGCGGACGCCCCGGCGTACGACGCCAGCGCGATCCAGGTGCTCGAGGGACTGGAGGCGGTGCGCAAGCGCCCCGGGATGTACATCGGCTCGACCGGCTCCCGCGGGCTGCACCACCTGGTCTACGAGGTGGTCGACAACTCCGTCGACGAGGCGCTCGCCGGGCACGCCACCCGGATCGAGATCACCCTGCTCGCCGACGGTGGCGTCAAGGTGGTCGACGACGGGCGCGGGATCCCCACCGACCTGATGCCGGGCGAGAACCGTCCCGCGGTCGAGGTGGTGCTGACCGTGCTGCACGCCGGCGGCAAGTTCGGCGGCGGCGGGTACGCGGTCTCGGGTGGGCTGCACGGGGTCGGCATCTCGGTGGTGAACGCGCTGTCCGAGCGGCTCGACGTCGAGGTGCGCCAGCGCGGGCACGTCTGGCGGCAGAGGTACGCCCACGGTGTGCCGCAGGCCCCCCTCGAGCAGGACGAGGTCAGCGACCTGACCGGCACCACCGTGACGTTCTGGCCCAGCGAGGAGACCTTCGACACGGTCGAGTTCGACTTCGAGACGCTGCGCGCACGGTTCCAGCAGATGGCGTTCCTCAACAAGGGCCTCACGCTGACCCTGCACGACCAGCGCGAGGGCCACGGTGTGATCGACGGCGACGAGAACGTCGGTGCCGGTGCGGCCATCGACGACGACACCGAGGCTGCGTCGCGCTACGTCGAGTTCCGCTACGACGGGGGCCTGGTCGACTATGTGACCCACCTGAACACCAGCAAGCGGGCCGAGGTCGTGCACCCCGAGGTGATCGCCTTCGAGTCCGAGGACGTCGCCCGCCGGCTCTCGCTCGAGGTGGCGATGCAGTGGACCGGCGCCTACTCCGAGTCCGTCCACACCTACGCCAACACGATCAACACCCACGAGGGGGGCACCCACGAAGAGGGGTTCCGGGCCGCGCTGACGACGCTGGTCAACCGGTACGCGCGGGAGAAGGGCCACCTGAAGGAGAAGGACGACAACCTCTCCGGCGAGGACATCCGCGAGGGCCTGACCGCGGTGGTCTCGATCAAGCTGGGTGAGCCGCAGTTCGAGGGGCAGACCAAGACCAAGCTCGGCAACACCGAGGCGAAAGGATTCGTCCAGCGGGTGGTCACCGACGAGCTCGGCCACTGGCTCGAGCGTCACCCCGCGGAGGCTCGCGAGGTGATCCGCAAGTCCATCCAGGCCGCGGCGGCGCGGATGGCGGCGCGCAAGGCTCGCGACGCGACCAGACGCAAGGGGCTGCTCGAGTCGTCCTCGTTGCCCGGCAAGCTCAGCGACTGCCAGCTCAACGACCCGGTGCGCTGCGAGATCTTCATCGTCGAGGGCGACTCGGCGGGCGGCTCGGCCAAGGGTGGCCGCAACCCGATGACCCAGGCGATCCTGCCGATCCGCGGCAAGATCCTGAACGTCGAGAAGGCCCGGATCGACCGGGTCCTCGCCAACACCGAGGTGCAGGCGCTGATCTCGGCGTTCGGCACCGGCATCGGCGAGGACTTCGACCTGAACAAGCTGCGGTACCACAAGATCGTCCTGATGGCCGATGCCGACGTCGACGGCCAGCACATCCGCACCCTGCTGCTCACCCTGATCTTCCGGTTCATGCGGCCGCTGGTCGACGGCGGCTTCATCTACCTGGCCCAGCCGCCGCTCTACCGGTTGAAGTGGAGCCAGGGCGCCCACGACTTCGTCTACTCCGACCGTGAGCGCGACGCGGTGGCGGAGGCGGGTCTTGCGGCCGGGCGCAAGCTACCCAAGGACAACGGAGTCCAGCGGTACAAGGGCCTGGGTGAGATGAACGCCCAAGAGCTGTGGGAGACCACGATGGACCCCGACCACCGGGTGCTCCTGCAGGTGACCCTCGAGGACGCCGCGGCCGCCGACGAGGCCTTCTCGATCCTGATGGGTGAGGACGTCGAGTCGCGCCGCTCGTTCATCCAGCGCAACGCCAAGGACGTCCGCTTCCTCGACATCTGAGCAGTTCGCGACGACACGTCCCCCGAACGTTACTGACGAAGGACACCTGTGACCGACCTGCCACCACCCACCACCGACCGCATCGAGGCGGTCGACCTGCAGACCGAGATGCAGCGGTCCTACCTGGACTACGCGATGAGCGTCATCGTCGGCCGGGCGCTGCCGGATGTCCGTGACGGGCTCAAGCCGGTGCACCGACGGGTGCTCTACGCGATGTACGACGGCGGCTACCGACCCGACCGCGGCCACAACAAGTGCAGTCGCGTAGTCGGGGACGTGATGGGCCAGTACCACCCGCACGGTGACTCCTCGATCTACGACACCCTCGTGCGGCTGGCCCAGCCCTGGTCGCTCCGGTACCCCCTCGTGGACGGGCAGGGCAACTTCGGCTCACCGGGCAACGACCCCGCCGCCGCGATGCGCTACACCGAGTGCCGCCTGGCGCCGCTCGCGATGGAGATGGTGCGCGACATCGACGAAGACACCGTCGACTTCAAGCCCAACTACGACGGCAAGACTCAGGAGCCGCTGCTGTTGCCGAGCCGGTTCCCCAACCTGCTGGTCAACGGCAGCAACGGGATCGCGGTCGGCATGGCCACCAACATCCCGCCGCACAACCTGCGCGAGGTGGCGGCCGGCGTCCAATGGTTCCTGGAGAACCCCGGCGCCGACCGCGAGCAGCTGCTGGACGCCCTGCTCGAGCGGGTGCACGGGCCGGACTTCCCGACCGGCGCCCTGATCATGGGCAAGCGCGGCATCCAGGACGCGTACCGCACCGGACGCGGCTCGATCACGATGCGCGCGGTGGTCGAGGTCGAGGAGATCCAGAACCGGCAGTGCTTGGTGATCACCGAGCTGCCCTACCAGGTCAACCCGGACAACCTGGCGCTGAAGATCGCCGACCTGGTGCGCGACACCAAGATCGGCGGCATCGCCGACGTCCGCGACGAGTCGAGCAGCCGCACCGGCCAGCGGTTGGTCATCGTGCTGAAGCGCGACGCCGTGGCCAAGGTGGTGCTGAACAACCTCTACAAGCACACCCAGCTGCAGGACAACTTCAGCGCCAACATGCTCGCGCTGGTCGACGACGTCCCGCGCACCCTGCCGCTGGACGGGTTCATCCGGCACTGGGTGTCCCACCAGATCGAGGTGATCCAGCGGCGCAGCCGGTACCGGCTGCGTAAGGCCACCGAGCGGGCCCACATCCTGCGTGGTTACGTGAAGGCGCTGGATGCCTTGGACGCGGTGATCGCGTTGATCCGGGCCTCGGCGACGGTCGAGGTCGCGCGCACGGGGCTGATCGAGCTGTTGGACGTCGACGAGCTGCAGGCCTCGGCCATCCTGAACATGCAGCTGCGCGCCCTGGCGGCGCTGGAGCGGCAGAAGATCATCGACAACCTGGCGGAGATCGAGGTCGAGATCCGCGAGCTGGAGGCGATCCTGGCCTCGGACGAGCGCCAGCGCGAGATCGTGGGCGAGGAGCTGGGCGAGATCGTCGAGAAGTACGGCGACGAGCGGCGCTCGCGGATCGTCCCCTTCGACGGCGACATGTCGATGGAGGACCTGATTCCCGAGGAGGACGTAGTCGTCACGATCACCCGCGGCGGGTACGCCAAGCGCACCCGGGTCGACCTCTACCGCTCGCAGCGGCGCGGCGGCAAGGGCGTCAGGGGGGCCACGCTGCGCGGCGACGACCTGGTCGAGCACTTCTTCACCACGACGACCCACCACTGGTTGCTGTTCTTCACCAACCTGGGCCGGGTCTACCGGGCCAAGGCCTACGAGCTGCCCGAGGGCGGTCGCGACGCCAAGGGCCAGCACGTCGCGAACCTGCTGGCCTTCCAGCCCGGCGAGCAGATCGCCCAGGTGCTCGACGTCCGTGACTACGAGCAGGCCCCCTACCTGGTGCTGTCGACCAAGGCCGGTCTGGTCAAGAAGACCCGGCTCACCGAGTTCGACACCAACCGTAGCGCCGGCCTGATCGCGATCAACCTGCGGCCGAACGGGGAGGACGAGTCGACCGACGAGCTGGTGTCGGCGCGGCTGGTGTCGGCCGACGACGACCTGCTGCTGGTCTCCCGCAAGGGCCAGTCGGTGCGGTTCAACGCCACCGACGCCGCGCTGCGTCCGATGGGGCGGGCCACCAGCGGGGTCACCGGGATGAAGTTCCGCGACGACGACCACCTGCTGGCCATGGACGTCGTCCACCAGGGCGAGACCCTGGACGTGTTCGTCGTGTTCGAGAACGGGCTGGCCAAGCGGACGCCGGCCGACCAGTACCGCCTCCAGGGGCGCGGCGGCCTGGGCATCAAGGTGGCCCGGCTCTCGGACAAGGGCGGTGACCTGGTCGGTGCGCTGATGGTTGGCGACGACGACGAGGTGCTGGTGGTGATGGAGAAGGGCAAGATCGTCCGCTCCAGGGTCGACGGCGTCCGGGCCACCGGCCGGGACACCTCCGGGGTGCGGTTCGCGGCCCCTGACCGCGGTGACTCGATCATCGGCATCGCCCGCAACACCGAGCGGCTGGCACTGCCTGATGTCGCAGCGGACGAGATCCCCGACGATGGCGTACCGTCGTCGCAGCAGGTGTCCACTTCACCGGATGCCGACGAGCCCGCTGAGCCGGGAGGCGAGCAGTGACGACACCCGACCAGGCGTACGGCGGCGGTGCGCGCCCGTTCGCGGCGACCACCACCGCGCCGCCGCAGCACGTCCCCGGGGCGTCGGCCGCCACGGCAGCGCCCGGGACGCAGGCTCGTAGCGTGGCCGGCGGCCCCCGGCGGGTGCGGCTGACGGTCGCCCGGGTCGACCCTTGGTCGATGATGAAGATGTCGTTCCTGCTGTCGGTGGCCGTCGGCATCGCGCTGGTCGTGATGGTGGCGGTGCTGTGGACGATCCTGGACTCGATGGGGGTCTTCGCCAGTGTCAACAAGACCATCGGTGAGGTGCTCAGCGACTCGTCCAGCGCCTTCAACCTGATGGACTACATAGGTTTGTCCCGGGTGCTGTCGCTGGCGACGGTGATCGCCGTCGTCGACGTCTTCCTGCTGACGGCGCTGTCGACCCTGGCGGCGTTTCTCTACAACGTGTGCTCCAGCCTGGTGGGCGGCCTGCACCTGACGCTCACCGACGACTGAGCGTTTGGGGCCCGTCGCACTGCTGAGGTACCCTCGACCGTCCCCGCTGCGCCCGGATGAGTGTGCGTGACGGGCCTATAGCTCAGTCGGTTAGAGCGCTTCCCTGATAAGGAAGAGGTCACTGGTTCGAATCCAGTTAGGCCCACGTCGGTTCAGCCCTTGGAGGCTCGTGTGAAGAAGCTCGTGGTGGTGCTCGTCGCGGGCGCCGGGGCGTTCGCCGCCTGGCGCAAGGTGATGGCCGGCAAGGCCGAGCAGGACCTCTGGGCCGAGGCGACCGACCCGGTCGGCTAGACCCCCTTCACGCACCCGGGGCCATGGCGCAATTGGTAGCGCACCTGCTTTGCAAGCAGGGGGTTAGGGGTTCGAGTCCCCTTGGCTCCACCGCAGGTCGAGGCCCCTTTCGGGTTTCGGGAAAGGGCCTCTGACGCGTGCGAACCCCAGCGAAGTACTGCAGCGGTCTTCTTGCCGGCTTTCTGGCGCCAAGGTTCCCCCGGCGCGCGCGACCACTGCCCCATCGCCGATAGGGACGCACGAACCCGCCCCGCCAGCTTCTCTTCGCGTGCTCTGCGAAGCTGCAGCGCGTGCCCTACCCCCTTTGGAACTACTACCCGCGGAACGCGCGTCCTCCGGAGTGGGTGTCGGGACTGGTCAAGACCGTCGTGAGAGCCGAGGGCCCGATCTCCACAGTCGAAAGGAAGACAGGACCCAGCAGCGACGCCGTCCTCAAGCAGCTGGGTTGCGGGCCAAGGGCTGCCCCCCCGTCCAGCAGAGAAGCAGTCAGGAACGAGCCGACGCCTTGCTGTCGGGCAGCTCGTTCTCCTCGCGCAGAACCCCTCAGCTCAAGGGCGCCGATGCCCGGCCATCAGGGCCAGCATGTCGTCAAGCCCAAAGTAGGTCGCCACCTCGTGGGCGCTGCGCGGCCCGTAATGCGGATCGGCCCCGGCCGCGAGCAGCGCCGTGACGCTGTCGGCCGAGCGACGGAAGGTGGCCGCACCGAGCGCAGTCTGCCCACGGTCGTTGACCCGCCCGGTGTCGGCACCTCGGTCGAGCAGCATCTGCACGGTCACCGCATGCCTGTAGTACGCAGCCAGCATCAGGAGGCTGTCACCGGCGGCATTGGTCAAGTTCACTGGCAGGCCAGCATCGACCAGCTCGCCCAGCAGGTGCGTCGACCCCCTGCGGGCGAGGTCGAAAGCGCCCTGCAGGAAGGCGATCTCGTCGTCGGTGAGGTCGTCCACGACGCCAACGGTAGCGGCGTGCAGCCGTTGGAGCGCAGCGGTTCCGGCTGCACACCTCGCCCAGCGTTCGAGTTGCGGACTCGGCGGCCCGGGTGGACTCTTCGAGGGTCGGCTTGACCCGCGCTCTGCTCCAAGGACGGTCCTGTGTCGGACTCCATTGAACCCATGAACGATCCTGCGGCCGTCGGCCCCGACCCGGCCTCTGACGGCGGCGTCAGTCGTCGCCGTTTCATCCAGGGCGCGAGCGCGGGGGCGGGGGCTCTTGCGGTGGCGGCCGCTGCCGGTGTCGCCAACGGCTCGCCTGCTGCGGCTATGGACACCGCGGCCCCGGCAGCGACGCCGGCCCTGGCCGGCCGCGACGTCCCGGTGGCCGTCGGCAACCGGCTGACTACCAACCAGGGCCTGCGCATCGCGGACGACCAGAACGCGTTGCGTGCCGGCGTGCGAGGGCCCTCGTTGCTCGAGGACTTCGCCTTCCGCGAGAAGATCACGCACTTCGACCACGAACGCATTCCCGAGCGCGTGGTGCACGCTCGCGGGGCCGGAGCGTACGGCGTCTTCCAGCTGCACACGTCGCTGGCGCCGTACACGACGGCGAAGGTGCTGACCGACACCAAGGCCCAGACCGAGGTCTTCGTCCGGTTCTCGACGGTCAACGGCGCCCGCGGTTCCGCCGACACGGTGCGCGACGCCCGCGGTTTCGCCGTGAAGTTCTACACCAGCGAGGGCGTGTGGGACTTGGTCGGAAACAACATCCCGGTGTTCTTCATCCAGGACGCCATCAAGTTCCCCGACCTGGTGCACGCTTTCAAGCCCGAGCCTGACGTCGACATCCCGCAGGCCTCGACGGCGCACGACACGTTCTACGACTTCATGTCACTGACCCCCGAGGCGATGCACATGCTCATGTGGGTCGCCTCGGACCGTGGCATCCCCCGCAGCTTCCGCACCATGCAGGGCTTCGGGATTCACACCTTCCGGCTGGTCAACGCCCAGCGCAAGAGCACGTACGTGAAGTTCCACTGGAAGCCGCGGCTGGGCACCCAGTCACTGGTGTGGGACGAGGCCCAGAAGCTGAACGGTGTCGACCCCGACTTCCACCGCCGTGACCTGGCCAGGGCCATCACCGAGAAGGACTTCCCGCAGTGGGACTTCGGGGTGCAGCTGCTCGCCGAGGGTGACGTCGGCAAGATCGGTTTCGACATCCTCGACGCCACCAAGCTGTGGCCCGAGGAGGTCGTGCCGGTCAAGCTCATCGGCACCCTGACCCTGAACCGCAACCCGTCCAACTATTTCGCCGAGACCGAGCAGGTGGCCTACTGCCTGTCCCACGTGGTCCCGGGCATCGACTTCACCGACGACCCCCTCCTGCAGGGGAGGCTGTTTTCCTACCTGGACACCCAGCTCAGCCGGTTCCGCGGGCCCAACTGGCACCAGCTGCCGGTCAACCAGTCACGTGCACCGGTCAACAACTTCCAGCAGGACGGGCCGATGCGTTTCGCGAACCGTCCGGGGCGGGTGAACTACGAGCCCCAGACGCTGGCCGCGCAGGTGCGCGAGTCCCCGGCCTCGCAGGGCGGATTCGTCAGCTACCCCGAACCGGTCAGCGGCACCAACGTGCGCCAGCGCAGCAACAGTTTCGGCGACCACTTCAGCCAGGCGACGCTGTTCTTCCAGAGCATGACCGAGCCCGAGAAGCAGCACATCATCTCCGCGCTGCAGTTCGAGCTCGGCAAGGTGCAGGTGCGGGCGGTGCAGGAGCGGATGCTCACCCTGCTGGCCAACATCGATGCGCGCCTCGTGCGCGAGGTGTCCGGGTCGCTGGGGCTGCCGGTGCCGTCCGGCAAGCCCAACACCGGCATCGGGACGTCGCGCGCCCTCAGCCAGCTAGCGACCGCGCCGCGAACGGCCCGCAGCCTGCGGGTCGCCGTCCTCGTCGCCGACGGCGTCTCGGCCGGGGACGTCAACGGGGTGACGCAGGCTCTGCGGCGAGCCGGGGCGCACGTCGAGGTCGTCGGCACCCGGCTGGGGGCGGTGCGGGCCGCTGGCGGCAGCGTCACGGCAACCGCGACGTACCTGACGGTGCGGTCCGTGCAGTACGACGCTGTGTTCCTGCCGGGCGGTGCGGCCGCGACGCTTGCGTCGAACGGGGACGCGGTGCACTTCGTCGAAGACACCTATAAGCACTTCAAACCCATCGCCGCCGCAGGGGACGGCCAACGCACCCTAAAGGCCGCAGTGCCCGGTGCAGTCGGTCAGCCCGGCGTCGTCACCGGGGCTTCCGGCCCGGCCGTCGCGGGCGGACTGGTCACCGCCCTGGGGGTCCACCGGTTCTTCGACCGTGCGGCGACACCAGCGGTGTCCTCCTGACGGCCGCCACGGCACTCTCCCAACTCGGCCGCCAACGCACCTAACCCCGCCGGACGCCGAAGCGTCTCGCGCGGGCCCCAGCAGAGCCCGATCCAAGCGACCGCCGTGAACAGGGACCGACCGCGACGGGCCCTCTCCTGTGCCGCGTGTGCAGCGAGAACACGAGAACTTGAGACAAGTGGTGGCTTACTCCCGTCGTAGTCGCCCGGAGCTGGTCAGCTCTTCGGCGATCACTGCGAGCTTGAGCTGGGCATGCTGGCTGGTGCGGACCAGGACGTTGAACGCCGTCTGAGCGTCAAGCTGGTATCGCTCCATCAGGATGCCTTTGGCCTGTACCGATGACGTCGCGGCTGGTCAGGGCCTGGGTGAGCTCGCTTTCGCGGTTGGCGCCACCGCGGCACCCGTCAACGCGCCAGAACTCAGCGCTGCGGAAGTTCTGCGTTAGAGCAGGAGTCAGGCCGCGTTTCGATCATGTCGGAGACCAGCGCCCGCTCGAAGCTGTGCGTACATTGGCACGCGTCTCGCCTAGCATGACATCCGGTACCACCGGCTGACCGGTCCACCGTCAGGAAGTCCGCTTCGTTTGTTCCAACTTCTGGGCGTGACTCCTGGTCTGGACCATTCGTCGGGCGGTCACTGACCGTCCGGACCGTGAGGGCACGGGAGGTTCAACCATGGGTGGTCGGGAGATCTACGTCGGAATCCACGACGGCTGTCCCGGATGGACGCGCGTTCTGGACCAGGAGCGGATCGACCACCGCCCGGACGACGACGGGTCGGCACCGGTCATCGTCCTGGAGGGTCGCCTGCCGACCTGGGCCTCTGACTACGTCGAATCCGGCGGCGTGGTCGTCGTGAGCGGAGCCCTGCCCGGAGACCAGCTACTGCCTTCCGGGTCCATCGCCTCCGTCAGCGGGTTCACGGCACCCGAGAGGGGCGAGCGGGTTTGGGCTCCCGCCCTGGCGACCCTGTTCGAGGGCACGGGGACCGGTGAGGTCCGACTCCACGAAGACCGCGTCGTGAAGTACGGGCTCGATCCGGACGTGTTTCCCGCGGTGATCGCTCGACGCTACGGACGCGGTGCAGTCGTCGCCTCCGGCCTACCTCTGGCTTCCCTGCTGCACGCACCCGGTGACCGCCTCCGCCGCTTCTCCCGGTTCAGCGAGGTGACCGAGCGAGTGGCCTCGGTCGACAAGGCCGACGTGGTGGACACACTGGCCTGGATGCTTGCCCGCGCCTTTGAGTTGGCTGGCCTGCCGCTCGTCACCCTCCCGCGCTTTCCCGACGGT
>JAABUN010004059.1_pt1 | contig 20888 bp, 12 predicted proteins | sample 5559311 | NCBI WGS metagenome assembly JAABUN01 (sample SAMN10711877, study PRJNA513370) | rock metagenome | isolation source: Antarctica rocks | place: Antarctica: Victoria Land, Siegfried Peak sud
GGTGGCGATGAGGAACTGGATGTAGTCCTCGGCGTCGGCGCGGGCGGCGTTCATGCCGCGCAACCTACCGGCCGGGGAGATACCGCGCAAGGGGAAACCGCGGCCAACTGCGTAACTCCTACCAATTTAACCTATTTCCGTGCGCCTGTGTTCGGTTGGGCGTGACCCCTTCGGGGTCGGGCTGCTCCGGGCTGCGCTCGCGCTCCGATCCTTCGGATTGAACCCTGCACATCCCTCACACGGAAGACGAAGAAGGGGCCTTGCCCCCGCTGCGTCAAGATTCCCCTTCGGCTCTGTCGCCGGTCTCCCCGAGTTTCGCCCCGGGGCGGGCCTGCCAACTCGGGTGATCCCCCTCCGGCGACTTCGATCTGGACGCGGCTCCCCGCTGGTCGCTCCGCTCTGGGGGTCACGGTCGTGAAAATCAGCAGCAGCCGCTGCTTTTACGAACCGTGTTTAACAACATAGGAGTTACGCAGTTGGGGACGTGAACTGCCGATCTCTCGACATCAGGCAACGAAACCGCGCGGCTATAGGCGAATTAATGGCGCGAAAACCGACCAAACCAACCGAAAGCGATGCGCTCGTGCACCAACTGCGTAACTCCTACAACAGTGAGTCGCTCGTGTCGGTCAGCCGCCGCTCGGTCGCCTCTTCTTCCTGGGCCGGACCCCTGGGCCGGCCTCAGCCGACTAGCACCCCGCCGCGGAACGTCGGGTCGAAGCCGAAGAAGTCGTCCACGCCTTGCAGCCCGTCGGCGGCCAGAACCCCGACCCGCGGGCCGCCCCCGGGGCCGGCCCCGACGATGACCCGCACCTGCCCGTCGGCGGTCGGCCCGACGGCCACGCTGGCCCCGCCGGTGAAGTCCGGGCCGAACACCGGGACCGACCGCTCCAGAGTGGTAGCCGCCCCCTGGTAGACGTTGACCACCGCCGGGCCGCCCGGGCCGGATGCGGTTACCAACTGGGCTGTCGAGGTTCCGTCCAGATACCCGCCGGCTACCGACACCCCGCCCCGGGAGGACGGGTCGTAGGCCATGAACATGTCCCGGAGGGTTCCGTCGGGCAGGTACACGGCCACCACTGGCCCGCCCCCGACCCCGGCCCCGACGATCACGTCGTCCCGGCCGAGGCCATCGAGGTCGGCGGCGGCCACGTTCACCCCGCCCGTAAACGCCGGGTCGAGGGCGAAGAAGTCACCGATCCGGCCGGGGAGCTGGGCCACCCCGCCGACAGCCCCTGGGGACCAATGGAACGTCCGCACGCGGGGGCCGCCCCCGGCCCCGGCCCCGACCACGAGGTCCAGCCCCGGCCCGCTGCCCAGCCGGGCCAGGGCGACCGTCGCCCCGCCGGTGAACTCCACGTTGAACGCGAAGAAGCTGGCCACCAGGGCCGCCGGGTCGATCTGCCCGTCCGCGACCACGTTGTTCAGCTTGGTCCCGTCGATCACGATCACGCGGGCGTGCCCGCCGTCCCCGGCCGCCACCACCACGTCGGGGACGCCGTCCCCGGTCACGTCCCCGACGGCGACGTTGACGCCGCCCCGGAAGGCCGGGTCGAACGCGAAGAAGTCGGCCACCAGGGCGTTAGTCTGGCGGTCGTACACCCGGACCCTGGGGCCGCCGCCCACCCCGGTCCCGACGGCGTACAACGGAGATGCGTTGGACGCCGGGGCGGCCAGCACCCCGACCCGCTCGCCTGCGGCCTCGGCCGCGAAGGCGTCCCCGGTCTGGGCGGCCACTACCGCGGCGATGTCCATCGTCCCGGCCGCCGCCGCGGCCAGCATCGGAATGGCTCCGGTCCCGGCCGCGATCTGAATCTGGTCGAGGTGGGTCAGATACCCCGACCCGCCGGTCTCTGGGATGGCCTTGATGCGGGCGTTGATCCCGGCCAGGACGGTCGCCCCGCCGCTCACCAAAGCGGGGTCGAGGGTGACTCCAAGGCGGTCCGCCGTGCCCTGGATGAGCCGTTCGACGACGGCCGGGTCGGTCAGATCGACCGGCGCGCCCGCGGTCACGATCATGGCGGCCAGCTCGGCGAACACGGCCGACCCGTCAGCTACCGACGGCCCGATCAGTGCCGCGATGCCGTTCGCCAGGCTTGCCACCTGGACATCCGCGTCGAACGCCAAGACAGCGTTGTCGACCCCGCCCAGGGCTTCCTCGATCAGGTTGTCGTTGAGCGGATCGACCGAAGTCGGAATCCCGAGCGCGACTTCGACGTAGGCCGTCGCGTCGACTTGAGACAGCCCGGACTGGGCGGCCCGGATGGCCTGGATCAGAGTGGACACGGGGGACACCTTGGTGGCACCCGCCGGGGCCGTCAGAACTAACTTGTTCGGCAGGTTGGTGCCGACGTTCGTCCCCCCGACCAGGACGAGTTGGCCGCCACCCCCGGCCGGAACGTCCAGGGTGAACGTACCGTCGCCGGCCGTCACCGCGGACGGGTTGCTCGGGTCTCGGACCCCGGAAAAGTTGGGGTCGTAAAACACGATCGCCCCGGCGATGTCGTTGTCCCGGCCGCCGAAGAGCTTCCGGCCGAAACTGAACACCGCCCTCGCCCCACTGGCCACCGTGTTGCCGATCGCCTTGGCCGCGTCAGCGACCGCGCCGCCGACCGCCGCCGTGGCTGCGGACGCCAGCCCTTCGGATGTCACTTCCCCACTGAAAGTGATCTTCAGCAAATAGCGACTCCCGCTGCGTGAGGTGCCCTCGATTTGCGTGAAGCTGTTCATGTTGTCGCCCGAAATCACACGCACGTCTACTTGAACACTCCCCAGGTTGATGGACGGCCCGCTGCCCAGCAGACTCGCGGGGAAGGGCAGCTTGATCTTCACGATGGCTTCGACCCTGCCGGTTAGGTCGAACTGCCGTTTGGCCCCGTCGTATTTGAATTGCAGACTCACCTTGCCGAGTGACACGAAGGCCGCCTGGACTTCGCCCGACACCGTCGCGTCGATGCTGGTGACGACCCCGTTGGTAATCACGATCCCCTGACCGCCAACCCCGTCCCCGAGTTGGATGGCGAACGACCCGAGCAGGAGATCGACGGACGCCCGCCCGCGGACGGTGAACGTGCCGGTGGCGGCCACGTAGGAGAAGTCCAGGTTCTCGACCTCGAAGGTGTACTTCAGGAACGTGATGTTCGAGTTGAGCCGCAGGTCGAGGCTGACCAGAGACCCGTCCCGGATCACCAGCCCCGGCTTGTTGTCGAACCCGAACGTCGCGGACACGTTACCGAACTGCGGGACCGTCAACACGGTCGTCCCGGTCAGAGTGAACTGGTCAGTCGCCGCGACGTAGCTCAGCTCCAGCCCGGCGGTCGTGATCCGGACCCGTGACACCGTGACATCCGAGGTGAGCGTCACATCCAGGCTGACCAGCGACCCGTTCTGGATCACCAGCCCAGGCTTGCCCTGGAAGCCGAACGTTAGGCCCACGGTGCCCAGCTTGTCCACCGTGGCCCGCGCCGTCCCGGCCAGGGTGAATTGGCTGGTCGCCGCGGTGTACGTCAGTTCCAGGCCGGTCGTCGTAATCCGGACCGCCGACACGGTGATGTCCGCGTTGAGCGTCAGGTCGAGGAAGATCAACGACCCGTTCTGGATCACCAGGCCGGGCTTGCCCTGGAAGCCGAACGTCACACCTACGGTGCCCAGCTTGTCCACCGTGGCCGTGGCCGCCCCGGTGAGGGTGAACTGGCTGGCCGCCGCGGTGTACGTCAGCCCCAGCCCTTTGGTCGTGAGCTTGACCGCCGACACGGTGATGTCCGAGTCGAGCGTCAGGTCGAGGCTGACCAAAGCCCCGTTGGCGATGACCAGGCCGGGGCGGCCCCCGTTCCCGAAGATCAGGTCCACGGTGCCCAACTGCGCGATCGTCGCCTTGGCCGCCCCGGCCAGGGTGAACAGGCTGGTCGCCGCGGTGTAGGTGAACTCCAGCCCGGTCGTCGCGATCGTCACCCCGGACACGGTAATGCCCGAAGCCAGGGTGGTGTTCAGGCTGACGAGTGCCCCGTCTTTGATCACCAGGCCGGGTTTACCGGCGGAGCCGAACGTCAGGCTGAAGTTGCCCAGCCCGGCCACCGTCGCCCCGGCCGCCCCGGCGAGGGTGAACAGGCCGTCGTTGGCGGTGTAGGTCAGGGCCAGCCCGGTAGCCGCGATCTTGACCCCGGACACGCTGAAGTCCGATGTCAAGGTCAGTGCGAGGCTGTCCAACGCCCCGTTGTTGACGACCAAGCCGGGTTTGCCGGCGGAACCGAACGTCAGGTTCAGGGTGCCCAGATTGTTCACCGTCGCCGTGGCGGCCCCGGTCAAGGTGAACAGGCCCGTGGCCGCGGTGTAGGTCAGTTCCAGCCCGGTCGTCGTGATCTTGACGGCCGACACCGTGATGTCCGAGTTGAGCGTCAGGTCGAGCAGGGACAGCGCCCCGTTCTGGATGACCAGCCCAGGCTTGCCGGCGAAGCCGAACGTCACGGCCACGGTGCCCAGCTTGTCCACCGTGGCCGTCGCGGCCCCGGTGAGCGTAAACAGCGCGGTCGCCGCGGTGTACGACAGGCCCAGCCCGGTGGTCGTGATCTTGACGGCCGACACCGTTATGTCCGAGTTGAGCGTCAAATCGAGGCTGACCAGCGACCCGTTGGCGATGACCAGCCCGGCCTTGCCCGGCGAGCCGAACGTCACGTTCAGGGTGCCGAGTTTGTCCACCGTCGCCGTCGCATTGCCGGTGAGGGTGAACAGGCCGGTCGCCGCGGTGTACGACAGGCCCAGCCCGGTCGTCGTGATCTTGACCGCCGACACCGTGATGTCCGAGTTGAGCGTCAGGTCGAGGTTGACCAGCGACCCGTTCTGGATCACCAAGCCAGGCTTACCGGCGAAGCCGAACCCAACGTTCAGGGTGCCGAGTTTGTCCACCGTCGCCGTCGCGTTGCCGGTCAGCGTGAACAGCCCGGTCGCCGCGGTGTAGGTCAGCACCAGGCCGGTGGTCGTGAGCTTGACGGCCGACACCGTGATGTCCGAGTTAACCGTCACGTCGAGGCTTGCCAGCGACCCGTCTTGGATGACCAGGCCGGCACTCTTCGTGTCGCCAAAGGTCACGCCCACGGTGCCCACCCCGGCGACCGCCGCCGTGGCCATGCCGGTCAGCGTGTACTTGCGGTCGGCGGCGGCGTAGACGGCCCGCAGCCCCTGGCTGGTGAACGTCAGCCCGCCGACGGCGATCTTCGAGTCCACGGTGAAGTCGAACGACCGGACCGACCCGCCGGTGATGACCAGGCCGGGGGTCGTCGCGCTCCCGGCGGTCACCGCCACCGTGTTGCCGGCGAGGGCGAACGAGGCCTTGCCCGCGAGGGTGTACGTGCCCGGGTCGCCGTCGGCGTAGGTCGCCCGCAGCCCCTGGCTGGTGAACGTCAGCCCGCCGACGGTGATCTTCGAGTCCACGGTGAAGTCGGCGCTCTTGACCACGCCCTTGGCGAGGACCAGGCCGGGGGTGGTCGCGCCGCCGAACGTGGCCGCGACCGCGGCGTCGCCGTTCTCCAGCCCGAACGTGGCCGTGCCCTTGAGGGTGTAGGTCTCGTCGGCGTCGGTGTAGGCCGCGCGGAGGTCCTTGGCCGCGAACGTCAGCCCGCCCAGCTTGATGTCGGCGTTGACGGCGAAGTCGGCGCTCGTCACCTTGCCGCCGACGACGACCAGGCCGGGCGTCGCCGCGCCGCCGAACGTCACGCCGACGGAGCTGCCCTTGAGGTCGAAGCTGGTCTTGCCGGACAGCGTGAACTTCGGTACGGCTGCGTCATAGGTGCCGCGCAGGCTGTCGGTGGAGAACGTCAGCCCGCCGAGCTTGACCGTCGATGTGACCGCCACGTCGAGCGACTTCAGCGCCCCGCCCTCGAACGCGGCCCCAGGGACGAACTTGGCCGGCACCGCCGGGTCGTACTGGCCGATCGTCACCGACACCGGGTTGCCGGCGAGCGTGAAATTGGCCTGCCCGGCCACCTCGACCCGGTTCGTCCCCTGGGTGATGCGGGCGTACCCGCCGACATCCGGCAGGGACGGGTTCGGCTGCGGCTGGAAGGTTAGGCCGGCGACGCCGAACGACGGGTTGGCCCCGAGCCGGAACCCGCCCTCGATGGTGGCCGCCGAGAACGACACCCCGGGGTCGGCCGGGGCGGTCACGAACTTGTCCGGCCCGGCCGGCAGCGTGAACTTGCCGAAGTCGGTCACCCCGAGGTCGCCGCCCACCCCGAGTTGATTGGCCGACCGGACGCGGAACGCGGTCGGGGCCAGGCTGAACGGCCCGACCGACGCCGGCTGGCCGCCCTTGTGCGGGACCGCCGTGGTCGCGGTCGGGAGCGTGTCGGCGATCAACTGCGTCTCGCTCGACTTGCTGAACAGCGTCAGTGCCGCGCCCGACGTGACCGCATTGACCCGGTCCTGCCAGGTGAACGTCGATGCCGCCGGGTTGCTCGATATTGCGTTGATACTTCCGCCGTCGGCCAACTGGAACAGCGGGACGAACGCCGCCCCGCCCTGGGGCACCAAACCGACGGCGATCGACTCACTGCTTTGATAAGTGACGCCGCCCGAGATCAGACTGGCGTTGTACTGCCCCGGAACCTGGAACCGCAGCCCGCTGACATCTTGCATGGCCGGGACGATGCGGTCCTCCAAGGCCAAGATGCCGAGCCGAGCCTGACTCGGCCGGGCACCGCGGGCGAACAGCGACCGGGCGAGCGTGCGGGCGGACAGCGTGCGGGTCATGGTGCGTTCGCTAGGGGGAACACAGGCCGCGGCCGACAGGGCGGGCCGGGGCAGTGGGGAGTCTGGGTACATGGCAACCGTGGCGGGGCGGGGGGCCGATCGAACGCGCGGCCGGGATTTTCTCTCAAGTTCTTCAACCGGCCGGCCGGCGCGACCCGAGCCGTCGTGCCGCCGCGGGCGAAATACGTTTGATGCGCGACGGAGCCGCCCTCGGCCGGGTCATGGTCGGGCGTGGCGAGCATGTGCCGGAGGTGGAAGCCGTCGGACGTGCTGCGAGAGATGAGGCAGCGGTTCGACGGGCGCAAGGGCGATCAGCCCCCCTCGGCCGTCCGCCCGGCACGGTGCGGGGAGAGTAGCCGGGACGGGCCGGTAGCACGCGGAATGACGGAGCGGTTGCACCGAGTTCGCCGGCGGGCCGGCGAACGGCGGGCGGGCTGAGCGGCGGCCGGTGGGGCGGTCCAGCCGAGCATGGTGACGACCAGGGGGACAACCGCGAGGAAGCGGAACGTGGGAGACGCCTCGTGTGGTAAGCTGTGCTGACCGATGTTGGTGGCGGCCGGCCGGGACCGAACGCCTGGGCCGCGAGATTCGCCGCCCGGAGGCCATCCGCCGGGCCGATTATGCCGTCGAATCAGCACCCGCTCGGGCGTGCGAAACGTCGCCGTCCGCCTCAAGTTTGGCCGACATCTCAGTTTTCCGTTCGGTCCCGGTTGTCGGAGGCCAAGTGTGGACGCGGCTGACACCCACGCCGCCGACCCGGCCGGGCTGCTCGCTGCCGCCAAGGCCGGCGACCGGGTCGCCCTCGGCGCGTTGATGGAGCGGTTTCGGCTGTATTTGCTGAAGGCGGCCGGCGAACACCTGCGGCCGGGGGTGCGGGCCAAGGTGTCGCCGTCGGACGTGGTGCAGGAGACGTTGTTCGAGGGCTACAAGCTCTTCGAGCGGTTCGACGGGGCCGGGGCCGACGAGTTCCGGGCGTGGCTGGCCGGCATCCTCCACAACAAGGCCCGCGAAGCGGTCCGCCGATTCCACGGCACCGACATGCGGGACGCCGGACGGGAAGTCGGGCTGAGCGGTGCCGGGGCGGCGGACGGTCCCAGCCCGAGCGGCCAGGCGGTCCGCCGGGAGGAGGCCGAGGCGGTGCTGGCCGCGCTGGAGCGCCTGCCGGACGAGTACGCGGCAGTGATCCGGCTGCGGACCTGGGACGGGCTGCCGTTCGCCGAGATCGGGGCAACGACCGGCCGCACCGAGGACGCCGCCCGGATGCTGTTTGCCCGCGCCATGAAGCGGCTCGAAGAGGAGTTGGAGTATGACCCCGGCTGACGACCCCGACCCGACCTACTGCGACTACCTGGCGGCCGCCACCGAGGCCGGCTGCGCCCTCGACACCCCGGTCGATCTGCCCCCGGCCCTCCGCCGCGCCCACCACCTGCTGGCGGCGGTGCGGGCGGCGGGTCGCCTGTCGTCCTCCCCGTCGCCGCCCCCGGACCCCGTGGCAATGCCGCGCCGGGTCGGCCGGTTCGAGTTGGGCAAGGAACTCGGTCGCGGCGGGGCCGGGGCCGTGTTTGAGGCCCGCGACCCGACGTTGGGCCGGACCGTCGCCCTGAAGCTGTTGCACCCGGCCCTGGCGCTGCGGGCCGACTGGGCCGCGCGGTTCCGGGCCGAGGGGCCGGCGCTGGCGAAGTTGCGGCACCCGAACGTGGTCCAGGTGTTCGAGGCCGGCGAGGCCGACGGCGTCACGTTCCTGGCGATGGAACTGGTCCCCGGCCCGGACCTGCACACGCGCCTCGACGACGGCCCGCTGCCGGCCCGCGCCGCCGCCGAACTGGTGGCGGCACTGGCCGCCGGGCTGGCCCACGCCCACGCCGCCGGGCTGTTGCACCGCGACCTGAAGCCGCACAACGTGCTGCTCGACCCGGCCGGGGGGCCGAAGATAGCCGACTTCGGGCTGGCCGCCCCACTCGACGGCGGCGGCACCGGGCTGACGGCCACCGGCGAGGTGGTCGGCACCCCGAACTACCTGGCCCCGGAGTCGCTCGACGGGGTCGCCGACGCCCGCACCGATGTGTACGGGCTGGGGGCGGTGCTGTACGAGTGCCTAACCGGCCGCCCGCCGTTCGTCGGGGCGAACCCGGCAATCGTGCTGATGCAGGTCCGCACCGCCGACCCGGTGTCGCCCCGGGCGCTTAACCCGGAGGTGCCACCCGACCTGGACACCGTCTGCCGGAAGTGCCTGGCGAAGCGCCCCGACCGGCGCTACCCGACGGCCGCGGCGCTGGCGGCGGACCTGCGGGCGTTCCTGGCCGGCCGGCCGGTGACCGCCCGCCCGCCGGGGCCGGGCGAACGCTTCGTGCGATGGGTCGTCGGCCGCCCGGCCCGCGCGGCCGGGGCGCTCGCCGCGCTCGTCGCGCTCGTCGCCGTGAGTGCCGCCCTCGCCGGGTGGGCGCTGCACACCCGCCGCCTGTCCGCCGCGCTCGACGCGGAACGGGTGGCGCTCACCCTGGCCGACCGTCGCGGCCACCAGTTGCAGGAGTCGAACGCCGCCCTGGCCGGGGTGTTCGCGGACCTCGACATCCGGGCCGAGCGGCGGACGGGTGAGCCGCTCCCGGCCGTCCTCGCCCGGCGGCTGGTCGAAGCCGGCCAGCGACTGGACGCCGCCGCGGACCCGGCCGGGACCGCGCGGATGCGGGTGACGTTGGGCGCGGCGCTGCGCAACCTCGGTCACCCGGCCGAGGCCGTCGTGCTGCTCGAGCAAGCCAGGCCCGTGCTGGTCGAAGAACTCGGTTCGGCGGACGCGCTGGCGATCGACGCGACCGTCTCCCTGGCCAGCGCTTACGACGACGCCGGCCAGACCGACCGGGCGCGGCCGCTGTTCTTCGAGGCGGCCCGGCTGGCCGACGCCCGGCTCGGCCCGGACCACCGCTCGACGCTCGCCGCCTGGTCCGCCGTCGCCGCCACTCACATGAACGACGGGGAGTACGACCGGGCCGCGACGGTCGCCGAGCGTGTCGCCGCCCGGTGGGAAGCGACGGCCGGGCCGAACGCCCCGGAGACGCTCGCGGCCCTGGGGAACCTGGCGACGTGCTACGGGGCCGTCGGCCGGCACGCCGAGGCGCTGGACCTCGGCAAGCAAGTCCTCGCCCGCCGCCGGGCGTCGTCCGGCCCCGACCACCCGGACACCGTTTACGCCTTGCAGTCGTTGGCCGCCTGCCACCTCGACGCCGGCCACGCTAAACAGGCGGTGGCGACGTACCGGGAGGCGCTCGCCCTGTCCCGGAAAGTCCTCGGGGACGGGCACCCGGACGCGGTCACCTGCGCGGCTGAACTGGCGGACGCGCTGACCGCCGCCGGCCGGGCGAAGGACGCCGTCCCCGTGGCCGCGGAGGCCGTCCGGCTGGCGGGCGTTCGGCTCCGCCCGGACCACCCGTCCGCCCTGGCCGCCACCGCCGCCCTAGCCGCGGCGTACTCCGGAGCCGGTGACCCCGGCCGGGCCGTCACCATGCTCGAAGGCGTCGTCCGCACCCGGACGGCGGCCGCCGGCCCGGTCCACGCGGACACGGTCACTGCCGTGAGCCTGTTGGCGGAGGCCCTGGAGGCCGCCGGCCGGCCAAGTGACGCGCTGCCGCTGCACGAGCGGGCCGCAGCCGCCGTCGAGTCGGGTCGGTTCCGCCACCGGGCCGCCATTGACATCGTCCGACATGCCGTCGCGGCTTATGAGGAGGCCGGTCAGTCCGCTAAGGTGGAGGGGTGGGGGCGCAAGCTCATCGAACTGGTCCGGACGCGGCACGGCGCGGACTCGCCGGACTACGCCGAGGATCTCTCCGACTTCGGAGATTGTCTGGTTCTGCTCAAGAAGTACGAGGAGGCGGAGCGGACGTTGCTGGCCGCCCACGCGGCCGCCGCGAAGCTGTCCAAACCCGGTCGCCTACCCGCCACCGCCGCAGCCCGGCTGGCCGACCTGTATGCCGCCTGGGGCCGGCCGGCCCCAGGCGGCCAAGTGGCGGGCCGGCCCCCCGGGCGGGTGAGGCGAACTCACTACCGTACGCGATGAGCAAACTCGCCTGACTGACCGCTTTCCCACGCATCACCCCTCGGTCGCCAGACGAGTGAACAGTCCGACCCGCAGCGAGGACCGATACAGGGACCGCCGGCCGCCGCAGGGCTGCCATACTACGAACTCGTGACGGCACACGGGCTTGAGACCACACCGGGGCATCAGCAGGAGGATGCCTATGCCGGCGTTGCCACTCACGACCGTGTTCGATGAACTGCCCGACCCCCGGCAAGAAACTGGGACCCAACTGCACCGACTCACCGACATCTTGGCCATCACCACGTGTGCGGTCATCGGCGGCCGAGACGTGGGAGGCGATCACCGAGTACGGGCGGACGGCGATGCGGTCGGTTCGCTGGTCTGCCGACGCGACCGCCGTGTCGCAGTGGCGGTATCCACCACTCAGCCCGGCGGCTCGGATCCAGCGCGTGACCGTTCGGCGGCCGCGGGCCAGGACGGCCCCCACGAGCAGCCACGCCAGGCGCAGGGCCGACCGCCGGTCGAGGGCGGCCGCGAGGGCGGAGAACCAGGGGCACGACGGGGGCGAGGATAGCATGGCCGAGTCCGTCCGGGGTCACATGGCAATGCCATCGTCCCGGACGGGCCGGCCTTCGGCAAGGGGACCGCTTACCGGGTCAACGACAGGAAGTCGCGGAAACTACAGAACAGACAAGACAATGGCGAACGAAACATCGAGACAACGAAACGGAAGACTGGCCCTGGAGCAGGTGCGGGAATCGGTGGGTGTCCTCACCGAGTACCTCGACGACGAACTCAAGGAGTACTCCGTCGGCGAAACCGTCCCCGAGGACCATGTGGCGTTCCACGTCAAGCGGCTCAACCGCTGGCTGCGCCAGCCGCACGAGCCGGCCGACCCCGAGGGCCACTGCGGGTTCCGCAACTACGAGACGTGGCTGGCGGCCCTGTGGATGACCAGCGACGAGTCGCTTTACGGCTACTGGAGGAGGGGGGCCGTGGACGCCTCCACACGTCCCGCCGCCCGGGGGGCGAGCCGGCACGAGCGGCGGAGTGAAGCCGTCTCGGACCTGGCGAGGTGTATGAAGGAGGAACTTGAACCGGACTCGGTTTCGCACTTCATCCCCAGGCACGGCTTTTACCGAGACCTGCTTCTCGCCGCCTTCGCGGCGGTGGACTGGCGGGAGGTGGCCGCGGGTTTCATCGACGAGGTAAGGAAGTAAATGAGGAACGCCGACCGCGGGGGTCGGCGTTCCTCGGCCGAAGCCGGCCAGACTACGGGGCGAGGAGGCCTTCCTCGACCAGAATCGGCCCGAGTTCCTTCAGGAGATCGCGGGCCTTCCGCAGGAACTCGTGCTTGTCGTTGGTCCAGTCACCGGGTTCGATCGGTCCTCGGATCAGCGGGCGGTCGTACAGCTTGGAGTTGTAGACGCCGTAGGCACCGGAAATCATGTTGATGGCGTTGAGGCCTTCGATCTTGTCGGCGGTGGCACCGAGACTCACGAGCACCCGGTACGACATCGGCAGTTTCTCGTCGGTGCGTTGGACGTGCAAGTAGCGAGCGCTCCCACCTTTGTCGAAACTCGTCGGCTGGAAGTAACTCTCGACGAAAAAGTGCCCAAGGTACTTTTTGACCTCGTCGGACTTGGCCTTCACCCGCAGTTTTTCCTTCTTGGCCTTCTCCTCCTTCGTCACGGCCTCATCCAGCGAGCGCTTCGCTTCGAGTTTCTTCTCGGTCTCGACCACGACCTTCCGGGCTTCAGCCACGCGCTCGTTGCCAGCCTTGACCGCTTCGGCCTCCTTCACCGTGATGACCGCCAGCTTCTCGTCGAAGAGTTTCTTCTTGAGCGAAGCGAGCGCGGCCGCCAGGGTCGGGGCGGCCGGGGCCGCCTTCGGGTTGGCGTCGAGGAGGCTCGTCAGCAGCCCGCTCGCCTGCTCCAGTTTGACGGCCTCCCGGACCGCGTCGCCTTCGAGCCGGGTGATGTCCGCCGTCCAGTTGTCGGACGCCAGGTAGCCCCGGTCCTGCCCCTCCTTCGCCGCCTTGGGAATTGCTTCCAGCAGCCGCAGCCGCTCGCGGAGCCGGGCCAGCGACCCGTCCGTGGCGTACCCGTCGGCGGGGTCGGCCACTTCGAGGTACGTCCGCACCCCGACCTCGGTCGCGGCGAGCCGGCGGCCGTCGTCGTTCGTCTCGATGCCCTTCGTTAGCGCCCCCCAGCCGGCCACGAACCCGGCGAGCCGGTCGAGCTTCGCCCGGCACCGGTCGCACTGCCCGAGCGCCGCCTCGACCCGCGACATGGCGACGGCGAGTTCCTCGGCCGACGTGTCGCGGGCCGGAGGTGCCGGCCTGACCGCCGCCGGAGGGCCGGCCGCGGCCCCTCCAGCGTTAACTGATTCCGACCCGCCCCGCGCCCCCGGCGTTACGTCCGGCGTGGGCTTGTAGCCCACGTACTGACTGAGGAGGCCGAGGGCCACTACGAGGGCCAGACCAGTCACGCCGTAGGTAACCCACCGCGGTGTCTGAGACGTGTTCCCCATACCAGCCCCCCCGGAAACGACCGCGGTTCGGGTGGCACCGGTGCCGGTCACGCGGGTGCCGGGTCGGGTGCCACCGGGAATCGCCGCAACACCTTGCGGCGGAGTGTGTTCGCTCGCGGGTAGTGTACCAGGTAGGGAACCCGGAGAAAGCACGCCGCACCGGGGTTCACCGGATTCGGGTCGGAGGGGACCGGGATGGGCGGGCCGCACCGGAAAATGGAGTGGGTGAACGGGCGGGCCTACGCCGTCCTCGACACCCTGTCGCGGAAGAACGGCACCCGCTTGAAGGTCGGCCACCGGGGCCGGGCCTACGCGCTGTTGATCCTGCCCGCCGGCCCGGCGACCCGGGACCACGTCCGGGCCTTCGAGAGGCTCGTCGAGGGGAACGGCAACTACCCGCGCGTCCTCGACCGGGAGGACCGGGGCGGGGAGGTCCGCCTGCTCACGTCCTGGGTCGAGGGCCACACGCTCCACTGGTACCTCGCCCGCGGCCGCGACCGCCCGCGCGAGTGGCCGGGCCTGGGCCGCACCGTGACGCTCGTCCGTGGACTGGCCCACGCCCTGTTCCTCACCCACCACCGGGCCAGTTTGGTTCACACGGACATCAAGCCGGCGAACCTCGTCCTCGCCCGGGGGCCGGACCGGCTGGTGCTGATCGACTTCGGGTCGGCCCTGACCGCCGAGCGGGCGACCCGCCGGGCCCACACCTCGGGGGCGACGGCCGAGTACGCCGCCCCCGAGGTGTGGGCCGCGACGCCCGACTTCCGGGCCGACATCTTCTCCGCCTCGGTCATCGCCTACGAGATGCTCACCGGCAAACTCCCCTTCGAAGGCCTCGGCGGCAAGATCGCCCACCCCGATTACGCGGCCGCCGACCCGCCCCGGCCCGAGCCGCCGAGCCGGTCGCTGAAGCACCCGTCCCCGCTGCCGAAGTCCGCCCTCCGGGTTCTCGACGCCGCCGTGACCGGCGGCCTCGCCCTCGACCGGGACCGGCGTTTCCCGGCACCCGGGGATTTCCGCGAGGCCTGGTCGAAGGTGGCCGACGCCCTCCGCGACGCCGAACGACCCGGGTGGCTGCACCGGCTGGTCGGCCGGTTCCGGCGGCCGGGCTAGCCGCGGAGTCCGAGCCGCACCGCTTGTTCGTGCGGCGGGGTCTCGCCGAAGCGGTCCCCGCAGTGCGAGTGGTAGAGGTGCCCGTCCAGCCCCCGGGCGGCCACCAGGGGCAGGGGAATCCCGCCGGCCGTGAACGGTTGGTCCCCCTCGGGCGAAATACGATACGGCCGGCCGTGCGGGCAGCCGCGGCAGAGGGCCGGCCTGGGCTTGGGCGGCTTCTTCCCCGCCCCGGCGTCCCGGATCGCGGCCCGCGCCCGGTCAAGGGCGACGCCGAAAACCGACCCGGCCCCGCCCGGCGGGACGAGGACGGCGACCCCGCGCCGGGTCCGCGGTTCAGGAGGATGCCGAACGGGGCCTGGCACCCCTCGCAGGCTTCGAGGAGGTGGCAGTAGGCGGCGAGCCGGACCCGGTGTTGCAGTTTGACCGGCCCGTCGTCGTCCCGGCGGAACACGGGGACGCGCCGGCCGCCCAGCCGCAGGACCCGCCAGGGCCGGCCGGCCAGCCCGAGGCCGGGGTCGACGAGCGCCTCCACGTTCTTGACCGGCTCGTACCCGGCCCGGCGGAGCGCCCACCAATCGACCGGCTGCTCCCCGGCCCCGGCCAGGTCCGGCTCGCCCGGGACCGCCCGGCGGGCGGCCCGCAGCCGCAGACCGAGGACGACGCAGTCGGACAGCGCGTGCAGGCAGCCGACGAGGCACGACGCGGCCGCGACGAGGGCGGCCCAGGGCCACAGGCCGGCTGGGTTCCTCTGGAGGACCAGGGCGACGCCCATCGCGGCGGCCGCGCCGGCGGCGAAGCGGAGCGCGTGGGCGGCCCGCCGGCGGACGGCGGCCCGCATCTCGTCCTCGTCGAGGTCCGGGAGGAAGTTCAAATTGGCGGGCGAATCCGGCTCGTCGTCCGTCACCGTCTCGCGGGTGCACAGCCCGGCGCGGGGGCAGAAGACGAACTCGGTCAGGAGGTGGACGCCGACCATCGGCTCGCTCACGGGGCGGACCCTTTCGCCCAGGGTTCGACGACCCGCTTCACGTCGTCGAACGACCGGGGGCGGAGCGACGGCCGGGGGGCCGACGCCGCGACGAGGAGGTCCCGGACCGCCCGGGGGAGGTTCGTCTTAGCGAAGGCCGCCGCCAACTCCGGAGCCGGCGGCAGTTCCTTCAGCAGCAGCATCGTCACGATCCGCGCCCAGGAATAGATGTCGGCGGGCGGTTCGGCGTCCCCGTCGTGGACCTCGGGGGTGCGGTACGGGTTGTGGGGCCAGTGCTTCGACACCGTCGGGGCACCCTGGCCGAGTTTCGCCAGCTCGAACTCGGTCAGCAGCAGCCCGGCGTCGCCGACCCAGACGGTGGCCGGGGACAAGTCCCGGCGAACGACGCCGGCCGCGTGGAGGGCCGACAGGCCGTCGGCCATCTGCCAGGCGTAGGCCGGGGCCTTCGCGCTCGGGTCTTCCGTCGTGATGACTTCGGCCAGGGTCCGGCCCGCCACCCACTCGTCCACCACCCACCAGACCGCGCCCGCGGGGTCGGCCGGGAAGTACCTCAGGTGCACGGGGATGCGGGCGTGACGCACCCGCCCGCACACCTCTGGGTGCCGGCCGAGCTTCGGCAGCCAGCCCGCGCGGGCCTCCGGGTTCAAGTGGGCGATGTCGTACCGCTTGCCCCGGCCGAGCCGCCCGGCCGTGTGCTGGTGCCGGAGGCGGTACACCCGGTACTGCAAGTCGTTCGGGGCGGTGATGACCGGCGTCAGCGTTTCGGCGACTTCCCACTCCCCGCCGACCTCCTCGGCTTCGGCCACGCCCTCCGCGTCGGGGTACCCCAGGACCAGCAACTCGAAGGAGAGATTGAGCTTGTCGCAGATTTTCCGCACCGTTTTCGTCTGGCACTGCCGGCCGGTGAGGAAACGCTGCGCGGCGTCGCGGCTCACGACCGTCCGCTTAACGAGTTCGCCGACGGACAGCGTCCGAACGCCTGCCGGCAGCGCCTCGACGGGCACCGTGACGTATCCCGCGACCGGTTCCGGCACGTTACCTCGGCTTCCCACGCCTTCCGGCGCGTCGTGTCGCTTGCGAACCGCGTCCGGGGGTACAGAATGATCGGTGTGAGGACCAACTTCATCCACACTCAGGAGCAAAACCCGTGCTCAAGCTCATCAAAGAGATGATGGCCGCCGCCGTCAACCGCGTGGCCGTCATCATCGTCAGCGCCGCCGCCAACAAGATCGAGGCCGCGGCCTCCTTGAGCAAGGCCGAGACCGACGCCGAGGTCGAAGGCGAGGCCCGCAAGCTCGAAGCCCAGGGCCTCGTCGTGCAGGCCCAGACCCTCCGCCTCCGCGCGGCCGCCATCCACGCCGACGCCCCGGCCGCCACCGCCCTGCCGGCCCTGGCCGACCTGACGGGTGCCGCCCCGGCCCCCGCCGCCCCCGCGACGGCCGTCCCGCAACTGCCCGCCGCCGCCGCCGTCGAGGACGCCCCCAAGCGCGGCCCGGGCCGCCCCAAGGCCGCCACCGCCGGTAACTAACCGAAGACGAGCCGGAGCCGCCGCCGTGACCGACGCCGTGATGACCCTCCTGACCGACAAGGCCCGCTTCGCCACGAGCGAGCAGGTGGCCGCCGTCCTCGGCACCGAGCCGGGGGCGACCGCCCGCAAGCTGAAGGCGCTGGCCAAGGCCGGGTGGGTCGGGGGCGGCACGGTCGTCGTCCGCCGCCCGCCGGTGGAGTGCCCGCTGATGACCGACGGGGACCCGGCCTCGGCGGCCGCCGCCGTCGCCTGGAAGCTCGAAACCCGGTGGGGCCACGCCCGCCCCCGGCCGGCCCGCCTCTGGTGGGCCACCCGCCGCGCGGCGCAACTCTACGGCGGGCGGTTCTCCGGGGTCCGTCAGCCGCTCCAGGTGGAGCACGACCTGCTCCTCCTGGACGTGCTGACCCGCCGCCCGACCGCGACCGCCGCCTGGGAGTGGTTCGGGGAGGACGACCTGCGGGGCCGCGCCCGCGAGTTCGGCGGCAAGGTGCCGGACGCCGTCGTCGAGAAGGCCGGCGTCCGGACGGTGGTGGAGGTCGGCGGCCAGTACTCGGCCGAGCGGCTCGAAGCCTTCGTCGCCGCCATGACCCGGTCCCGCTCCGCCTTCGAGGTGTGGTAACGCCATGACCAAGAGCGCCGACGGCCCGAAGCCGGGCCGCACCGTCCTGACGCCCCGCGACATCGAGATTCTTACCTACGTGGCCCAGCAGCGGATCGCCACCGTGGACGACCTGTACAAGCGATTCTTCGCCGGCCAGAAGCTGGCGGCCGCGAAATCCACCCTCCGGCGGCTCCGCGGCCGGCAGGGCGGGCAACGCTACCTCCGGCCGCAGCAGATCGACCCGAAGCGGGTCGGGTACGTCCTCACCCGCCGGGCGTGCCGCACGCTGAACGTCCCCACGAAGCGGTCCCGCAGCCTCGGCCCGAAGGCCACGATCCAGCAGTTGGCCGTCGCCGAGTACCTGCGCGGGGACGCCACCCGGCAGGTGCTCCGCGGGGACGCCCTCCGCGACTTCCTCGACCTGGGCACCGGCCGGCTCCCTCGGCAGTTCTTCGTCAGCGAGGTCGCCCCGGACGGCGTCCGCCTCAAGGTCGTCTTCATCCACTACGGCGGGATGCCCCGCGGCACGGCCATGCGGATCGGCACCGCCCTGACCCGGCTCTCGAAGCAGGCCTGGTTCGACGGCGTCCTCGCCGACCGCTGCGTCGACATCGTCGTCCTCACCGGCGTCGGCCCGGCGGTCAAGCCGCTCCGCGAGGCGGTCACGGCCGTCGTCGACCAGGCGCTCTACATCCCGGTCCGTAAGACGATCGGCCCCGAGAAGCCGAGCGCGGTCGTCGGCGTCGCGGTCGTCCACGCCGCCACCGTCGGACCCCTGGTCCTGGCCCGCGACCCCCGCCCCAAACCGGGACGGGGTGCGCCGTGACCGACCGCCAGACGACCCGGGCCAAAGACGCCATCTTCAAGTTCGACGCCATGCCCGCCGGCGTCTACGACCTGGACTACCGCCAGGCTCCCGTGCTAACGCCACTCGGCTGGCCGGTCGCGTCCGCGGCCCTGGCGAGCGCCTGCGTCGGGCTGCTGGCGGCCCCGGCGAAAGACGCCCTCGCCGCGGCCGCGTCGTGCGGCCTCGTGGTGCTGGGGGCCGCGGCGGGCGTCGCCGCCGGCGAGGCCGTGGCCGGAGTCGCCGTCCGCTGGCTGACGGCCGACCACCGCGTGCCGACCGAGGCCCTCCGCCGGAACCGCGCCGCGTGGGCCGGCCGGTGGAAGCTCGGCCTGAACTCCGAACACGGCACGGCCGTGGGCCGCATCCTTCTCGTCGCCGGTGCCGTCGCTGGTGCCGCCCACCTCGTCGGGTTCGCGGCCCCCGTGGCCGCGGGACTCGCCCTGTGGCCGGCCCTGGTGCTGTCGCTCGGACTCCTCGGGTGGCACGCCGGCGGCAGCCCGTCGCGGACACTCTGGTACCTGCGGCTCGCCCTGACCGGGCCTCCGACCGAGCCGACGCACCCCTGCGTCCTCGTCCCGTCGCCGCGGGCCGAGCGCGTGTGGGTCCTCTTCGGCCTGGCCGTCGTGCTCGTCGCCTTCGGCCTGGCGCTGTTCCCGTGGACGCTCACCCGCCTCCGGCCGCCCACCATCGACGGTTCCGGTGCATTCGTCGTCACGGCCCTCCAGGTGGCGGTCCGCTTCGGCGGGGTGTTCTTGGCCCCGGCCGCCGTCACAGTGGCCGCCGTCTACGCCGTCGCCGGCCCCGCCATCGAACGCCACCACGCCCGGCTCGCCCCGCCCTACGGCACCGAGTGCGACACGACCCGCACCCAGTTCGACGGGTACGACGACCGGCTCCGCAACAGCCGGAACGCCGTCGAGCGGGGCACCTTCTTCCACGGCGTCCACCCGACACTCGACCTGCCGATCCTGATCGACGAAAAGCACCTGTTCGAGCACAGCCATGTCTTGGGGCCAACAGGTATCGGTAAGACGGTTCTAGGATTGATGGGCCGGGTGATGCAGCACATCCGCCGCGACAACTCGGCGGTACTCATCCTGGACGGTAAGGGTGACGAAGCCTTGTTCGGCCTAGCTCGGGCCGAGGCCGCCAAAGCCGGCCGGGTTTTTAAGCACTTCACCACGGCCGTGGGCAAGAGTACCCATGTGTTCAACCCTCTGGACGCCCGTATACTCGGGGCCATGACTGTCGGGCAAAAGGTCGGCGTCCTCCAGAACGCTCTAGGACTCGTACACGGTGAAGATTATGGGCGGGGCTTCTTCACCCTGATCGGAAATACACTCCTCCGGCGGGCCTTCCACCTGACGGGCGGTTCCGCCGCGTCGGCCGGCAAGGGGCAGAAATCCCCGTCCTTCGACATCCGCTCGTTCGGCGACCTGTCGGCGGCGATCCGCCGGGTCATCCCCGAGAACAAGGCCTTCGAGGCGGGCGAGCAGACCGCCTTCCTCGTCGAGAAGCTCGCCGAGTTGGAGCAACTGAACCTGGCCGAGGCCCCGGGCCTGCCGGCCGACCACCCCGTGCTCAAGGCCGCGATCTCGTTCCCGGACGTGATCCGCGAGAAGCAGGTGATCTACATGAGCCTCGTCGGGGCGATCGACCCCGGCCCGACGGCGGAAATTGCGAGGCTCGCCATCTACTCTTTAATGGCCGCTTGTGAGTCACACAAGGCCGAGACCGGCCGCGTCGCCCCGACGCACGTCATTTGCGACGAAGACCAGATGATTATTGGAAGGCCAGTGGCAGCGCTTTTGGCCACCGCCCGCTCCTACGGCGTCAGCTTCACCCTCAGCCACCAGACCCTCTCGCAACTGGTCCAACCGGGAGGAACTGACATCCGTGAGATCGTCCTCGGCTGTACGGCGACCAAGGTCGTCTTCGGCTCCCGGGACGCCTTCTCCCAGAAGTGGGTCCGGGACTCGTCCGGCCTCACGCGGGCGGTGGACTACAGCTACCAGGCCACGCTCGACGACGTGCTGGCAGGCGAGGCCGACATCGAGAACACCGCCCCCGACGACTACGGGCGACACCTCGTGCAGGCGCGGGAGTCAATGGTCCCCCGGGTGAACATCCAGGACATCATGGAGGTGTCGAACGACCCGAACCTGTGCCTCACGACCCTGGAGGTCGGCCGCGGCCTCGGGCAGACCGTCGGCCCCTACCCGGTCCGGGTGGAGTGGCCGATGAGCGAGGAGCAGTACGAGGCCTACAAGGCGGCCCCTTGGCCTGAGGCCACCCCGGAGACGCTCGTGATCCGGCCCGGCCACCCGGCCCGGGTCGAGGAGACCCTACCGGCCGACGGGGCGACGCCCCACACGCCGGGGGCCGCCCGCAAGCAGCTCACCGACATCCGGGCGCGGCCCTAAACCCTGATCAGGTAGAGACCCGGAGTTTGTCCTCGAACTCCGGGTCGAGCTCGAACTTGGGCCAGAGTCGGGCGATCAGGCTGGC
>JAABUN010004060.1_pt1 | contig 20883 bp, 23 predicted proteins | sample 5559311 | NCBI WGS metagenome assembly JAABUN01 (sample SAMN10711877, study PRJNA513370) | rock metagenome | isolation source: Antarctica rocks | place: Antarctica: Victoria Land, Siegfried Peak sud
ATCCTGGTTATTTCTTCCATACAAAAAATAATACTCGTAAAATTATTATAGACATAAAAAATTAATATCTCATAAAATGCTAAAAGAGAAATACGCCAATTCCATTGCAAAACCTTACTGGCTTTGATTTTATACATTAAAGACAGACTCTAATTATATAAATGTAGGGACACAATAAAATTTAAAAGTTTATTTGAGGATATGATGAAATGTGATGTGGGTTCGGTATATTATAATATAGCACTCACTCAAATCAACTAATCCAACCTTATGCGTACCTCATTTCGGCCAATTCCTGGCTAAAATTTTCAGTATAAAATCAATGAACAAGGAGAAGTAAGATCGTTCAATCGTGACTCAATCGATTCCAGCGATAGACAAATTCGAATCTATGAACAACTTATAGTTATGCGAATAGATATAAGGACCGGATACCCCGTTGTCAAACTTAGCAAGTCAAATGGAAGATACGGTACTCAGTATCTTCTCAGACTTATTGCCAAGACGTTTATTTCAAATCCTTTCAATAAGAAATTCGTGAATCATAAAAACGGAAATAAACTGGATTTTTCAATTGTTAATCTTGAATGGGTAACCAAAGCAGAAAACCATCAACATGCGATAAGTAGAGGCCTAGCCAAGATACCTTCCGAAAACAAAACGCCAGTTATAAATTCTTGTACTGGCAAACTCTATTTATCAATAAAGGAAGCAGCTGTCGACAGTGATCTTTCTTACCATCAATGTAAGCTTATACTTTCGGGGAGAATCCTTAACAATACCTGTCTCAAAAAATTCGCTTAATTGTATACAAATAAAAAGCAGTTACGAATTTTAATTCATAACTGCTTAATTCCCAGTGGGACCAGCTGGGCACGATCCAGCGACCCCCTGATTATGAGTAAGATTTTGGGCTATAAACAATCTAGTACTAAATATAAACAAACCCCTCTTAACAACCTATTTTACAATACATTATACAAAATTATTTAATATTTCTTGATTTTTAATTTTTCGATATCCCCTATTTTTGTGTCGTGAATGTGTCATGAAAATTAATACTACAAATATGGTAGACCAAAAAGCAAGCACAGCAATCTTCATAAACAAATACTTTCCGAATGCAAAGGGACTTTGCTCAATATCAGTCAAGGTAACGTTTGATAGAAAAAGGCGATATTATCCCACGCCCCTCAGCCTGACACTCCCCGACTTCGAAAAAAGCCAGGGAATAAAACCCCGTAATGAATTCAAAGAAATTGCATTACAATTACAGGCTTATGAGAAGAAAGCAGCGGATACGATAGCAAAACTTCCAATTTTCACCTGGGAGTTGTTTGAAAGAAATTATTTTACTAATAGAAGTCTTAGAGGATCTATCGAAAATGCATTTAGTGAAATAGTTAAGACATTAGCTTTGGAGGGGCGGGCCGGTACATCAGAATCTTATCAATGTGCACAACACAGCCTTAAAAAGTTTTCGCCTAAAGCAACATTTGCTGACATCACACCTGACTTTCTTAAAAAATACGAAAAATGGATGCTTAACAATGAAAAAAGCGTAACCACGGTCGGTATTTATCTCCGCAACTTACGAGCACTTATCAACAATGCAATTAACGATGGAATGCTAATCAAAGAACTGTACCCCTTTGGAAAGAAAAAATATGAAATTCCTACAGGTAACAACATAAAAAAAGCACTTAGCCTGAAAGATATCTCTATGATCTATCATTACCAACCGCCACCAGGTTCAACCACCGAAAAATTAAAGGACTTTTGGGTTTTCCTATATTTATGCAATGGTATTAACGTCAAAGATTTTTGTTTACTTAAACATAAAGACATTAATGATGACATCATTGAATTTCAAAGGGCTAAAACCGCGCGTACTAAAAGGAAGGTAGAACCGATAAGAGTTACGCTCCTCGATGATATGAAGCGAATCATAGAAAAATGGGGTAATTCCCCGGAAGACAAAAATGATTATGTCTTTCCGGTGCTTTCTAAAGAATCAACTCCTAAGGGTGAAAGAGACCATATAAAATTAATCACCAAGCTTATTAACAAACACATGAAGTCCGTTGCCGATGCCTTAAATATTAATAGTAACGTTACCACTTATGTGGCCCGTCATAGTTATGCTACCGTTCTGAAAAGGAGTGGCGCCAGCACCGAATTTATTGGCGAAGCGCTAGGCCATTCGAATGTGAGAACCACCCAGGCGTACCTTTCGAGTTTTGAAGATAAACATAAAAAAGAAATGGCAAAGGCGTTGACTAATTTTGAAATTGAAGAGACCGACTGACGGGATTGCAGCCTTCTAGACTGATGATTGAATTGATTATCAGATATATATAAAACATTAAAACTCGGCAAATACTTAGTAATATATTGGTCGTAAACCTCTTAATGAAATTTACAATAAGTTTAAAGTAAATCTGTCTCGGTTGCACGTTCATTTCCAGGATTTCAATAATAACAACATGATTAGTTTCCCCTACTGTACCCGTCGGTTTAAACTAATGTATAATTTTACAAATTTTGTTTCATGTGGTTACCAATTTTCATTACGCATCATCCGGACACGTAGTTCCTCCAGTTGATTCAGCATATCCTCAAAAGCCGGCGATTCACCGTAGATCATTTCTGCCTGCATAGTTTCATAGTCTTTACGGTACTGTTCTGTCAACGCCAGCGGTGGTATAAAATTGAGAGATGCCATCTGCAGGTTATTATAATCAACGTTTTTCAACTTTACATAGTAACGGCGGTGTTCAACGATTGCAGTATATAGTTCAGGACTATCCAGCACCTGCTTTGCAATTCCTTTTTTCATCATTTGGAAAAGATCCACCAGATGCCGTGAATGTCTTTCACCTGCCGCGGGAGTTGGCAAGTTGCCGGCAAACTTTTCATGCAGCAGCAACATTTTTTCGATGAAAGTTTTTTTGGGTTCTGCTGCGCGAACGATGAATGGCTGTTCTGAATAAGTGGTTATACCGATTTCTTCCGCTATGATCGATTTGATATTCACGTTTGCAAACGGCTCTTTGTATGAACGTACACCTAACTCTACCCTGACTGCTTCAGCGATATAAGGATTCTGATCGAAAAAGGAGGGATAGGTGATCAACAATGTTTGCGGATCCTTGTCAGGGATAAGCGGGTCGACATCTGCAGCTTCTACAGAAATGATTCCTTGTGGCAGTCCCATTGCAGCGAGTTGCTGGATTAGTGCCTCTTTAATAACCGTGCTGGTATAAGCGCAACCTTTTCTTTTTAACCGTTTAATATAACTGTGACCAGGCCTGGGCTCATATGTTTCTCCGAAGGCTTCCGGTGCGAGTGCTATGTCGATGTCTTCAGAGAAGCGTTCGATTAATTTCCAGCCCTTGCTTAAAGAGGTGCCGCCTTTGAATATAAAATGTTCCCGCATCGGGAGAGAGAAAATGGCTTTCAGTACAACCGTTACCCACCAGTCCTTTTCAATCGCTTTTACGCTCATGCCGGTATCGGCACTAATCTGCTGGATGATGAACCTACGATCCCGTTCACTCAACGACAAGAATTCAACCATGGTGTTCGATTTTGTCTGCCAATTTATAAAGTGTCGCTGCTACTTTGCCTGGAGAAAGCCTGGCACCTTCGCGTATATCTTCCGGTGGTTGATTGCTTAATACTTTTAGCAAATGAACAAATATCTTTTCTGTAAACGCATCTTTATCCATGGCCATGAGGGCTTGGGAGGCCAGAAAAACAAGTTCATTTTTGGTTGCCAGCTTTTTAGGCGTTGTACTTTTGAACGTGATGCTTCCCTTGCCAATTTTTATCCTGCGGGGACTGCCGTCTGTAAGAAAAACAACTTTTGTCGGTACCTGAGTAGACAAGCCTAATTTATTTAAGGCATACGAACCTGTTGGACGTATAACGACCTTTTCATTTTTGGCGATCTGCTTGGCTATTTCCACAGTTGAAGGGTAAAGGATGCCAAGCTCGGGATCATGTTCTGGCTTAAAATAAATGCCTTTGGCCAGCCGCATCACTTTTTTATCTTTTGCCATACGGGAGAAAATTTTGTGGATAGAACTGGCACTACTTATGACAAGATAATCAGCCGGGAAAAAGATGGTTCCGGGTTTGGCCTGATCTATTTGGGCCTCTACTTTTGTATGGTCACTTTTTTCATGTTTCACTTGTCAGTATTTTTAGTAGAATCCTGACAAAAGTAGATAAAATTCTATATTGTCAGTATTTTTCGCAGAATCCTGACAAAAAAATATCATCTGCACCCTAAAAGCCTTTGTTTAGCCATTAACTGTGCCATTATATCTTGTATATTAAGTTGAAATTGTATGCACCGGTGCATTATATTTGGATAGCAATAATCAATCGGTAGTCCGTTTTATAGAAATCGTGTTCCATGGAAATCAGCCACGAGAAAAGAATAACTATGTTTTTCCAGTACTTTCTAACGGCTTGACACCCGAACGTGAAAGAGGATCATAAAATTAATGATTAAGCTGATCAATAAGCCATGAGATCCATTGCCGGAACCCTAAAGATCAACAGTACCTTTACTACTTATGTTGCTCGCCAAAGCTATTCCACCAATATGAAAAGAAGCGGCGCCAGTACAGAATTTATTGGCGAAGCACTTGGACATTCAAATGTTAGAGCCACTCAAGTTTACCTGTCCAGTTTTTGAAGATAAACATAATAAAGAGATGGCAAAAGGCATTGACTAATTTCGAAATTGACAAGACAGGATTGATGCAACTGCATCCTTCTGGACTGAGAACTAATTGATTACTAAATTTAAGATGTTGGTTCTTCACCAATTTAGGTGGAATGCCTATCAGCCAGCGCTATTCGTTTTTGTAACGATTCAGAACTTGCACTTCCTCAGACTATTAGATGGATGAAACACTCCGATTTGACTGCTGGCCCTCTAAAACAGTCCTAATGCCAGTTTTATCATAAAGTGAGTCGCCGGAGCGGCAGCGTGGGACAACAATTTCAATTGTTCGGCAGCAAACTTAGTTTGCTGCCAATTTATAGTTTACAATCTTTGGAAATAGACATTAAAAAAATCACTCGAAAATCCGAAATTACATATTATCAAACTTAGCATAAAAAATATTGACCAGTTCTACAATGGGTTAGACTCCCGGGTGAAACCCACCACTGTTAACTGGCGGGTATATTCGCTGGTTCAGTCCGGTATTCTTTCCGTATTGGCAGGGGTAAATTTACATTGGGCAAAAGCAGAATTTTCGTACCGGAGCTTTCCGCCGAAATCAAAACCCTGTTTAAGGATTTGCAAAAGCAGTTGCCTTTCATGCAAATCTGTATCTGGAATACTTCGGTTCTCAATGAGTTGATGCTGCACCAGCCGGGTAAGTTTTATACCCTCATAGAAGTGAATAAAGAAACCACCCAGGCGGTATTTCACTTTTTGAAGGAAACCAAAAAGAATATCTTCCTGGAACCGAATGCGGAAATTTTAAGATTATATGCCTCTGGCGAAAAAGAAACTATTATCATTAACTCGTTAGTTTTGGAGGCTCCGGTACAGCTGCTTCAAGGAGTGGTGACCACCACGTTTGAAAAATTGCTGGTTGATGTTTTTTGCGATGATGTGCTTTTTGCAGCCCAGCAGGGCGGCGAGATGGCAACCATTTTCAGGGAAGCATTTGAAAAATATACCATCAACGAAAACAAGATGCTGCGGTATGCCAACAGGAGGAGAAAGAAAGAAGATTTCAGTAATTTCAGTAATTATTTAAACAGGGTATCTAAATTCCGGCAGCAAACCCTTTAAGCTGCCAATTTACAGGGATTGATTAGTGAAGAGTCCCAACCTAATTTAAAAAAGGAGCACTTTCGCAGAAACAATTCCTGCCATTATGAATGCCGGTAGTGCAACCGCCTTGTTATCGGGCTTGTACTGTTTTCTATAGGTCATGATTGATTTCATTAAAACTGTACTGAACATTTACAATATTTTTAATATCTTTCTGTTAATCAAATCAACTAATGAATGTCAGCGGTAGTAGCAATCTTAAATAGGCAAGCTGTAGCAATCGCTGCTGATAGTGCGGTAACTGTTAATGGTAAAATTTATAACAACGCTCTAAAAATATTTACACTTTCAAAATATCATCCTGTCGGAGTAATGATATATAATTCGGGTTCATTTTTATCGACCCCTTGGGAGACAATCATAAAAATATATCGGGCTCAGTTAAAATCTACTAGTTTTTCTACCGTTAAACAGTATAAAGAAGATTTTATCAAATACTTACATGATAAGAAGTTCTTCGTTTCCGATGAAGAACAAAAACAATACTTACTTTCAAATCTGTTTTATTTTCTTTATAACAGTATTCATGAAGAAGTTTTAAAACAAAAAGGAGCAGTTTTACCAGAAGGAATTAACCAGGAGTGTGACAGGTTAATAGTCTTGGTTAATGGCAATCCAATAATCTGTGAAGAATTTAAAGACTTCACTTTTGAAAACTTTAATGATTTCCTTAGTGAAACTTTCAATCAGTCTATTGAGTATTATTACACACAACGAGGAACTGACCTTGAGGCCGCGACAACGGAGAAGCTATAGTAATAGACAGGTTAGTCTGGTTACCTATAGCCACCTGTTTTGGCTTAAATCCAACATAAGAAACAACCAGGGTATTTCTGACCTAACTTCCCACAGAATAAATTCACCTATATCATTATACCCATACAAATAATTATTGTGCTGGGAAAACAGAAAATGAGTAGTGATATCATTACTGAAACCGGATTGTACTACCACAGAAGGAAAATTGCTTTGTGCGACTGACAATTGGCATACGATTACCAGAAGAAAAGAAAAAAATAAGTTCGTTTTATTCATGCAAACATTTTTTAGCAGTAACAATACTGAGATATTTACGGATGAATTCCTCGGCATCTATTGATGCATAGTATGAGTTGAGATAATTTACCAGCAGGTCAACCTGTTCCTTACTTACATTTTTGGAATCCTGAGGAAGGTCGAGTGCTTTAGCTAATATACATAATTCAGGTAAGACGGTACTGAGCTGGAAAATTTTTATATTTAAGTCAGACACAAAGAAGGATTTGCCCAATTTTTTTTGAAAGAAATATAATTTTGTATTTAATAGTTCCGCGTTTCCGGTTTTTTTACCATCTACAAGCATCAAGCGTTGATCAAATGAAAGATAAAGTAATGAATGGCTTTTTTTCCATGGAATCTTTTTGTTGATTTCTTCTTGTCCTTTTTTGTAAGAAAGGTAAAAGAAGTTTGATGCCGTATCAGTAAAATAGATTTGGCTAGCTTCAACTAGCAACGTGTCAAGGATTAGCAGCGGCTTTGTCTTGTCACTGAATGGTTTAAAAAACGCTTCTGCTTCCACTTCGTTTGATATAAGTCCGGCACGGCTTTTCAGTTGACCCGTTTTTTGCGTTGGCAACAATCCATTCCTGAGCACTGACCAAAAGTCAGAACTTTTTTGCGTCCGGTTACTAAAGTCAGATTCCTGTTTCACCGTAAACGTACCTCCTTTTCCTGCAAGCCGTATTATAGTGCTGGGGATTGAAAAATGTATTTTGTCGTCCGGATATAATTTTAACCCCAGGGTTACTTCAATATTCACATTATCACGGAGCGCCAATGCTTTACCCTGAATATTTGCAACAACATAATACTCAGTCTGAGTAGTCACCAGTGATATCATTAACATAAGCCAGTACATAACTTCAAGATTTATCGTTTGAAATCAGCCACCTGTGAATATTTTTAAAAGTAAACGGCTTGTCCCTGAACCAGGCCCTGCCTTCTTGTGCTATTTCCATAACAGTAAGCCAAAGTGATAAAGCTATAATCTCAATAGTTTTATCAAACAAAAAATACGATATCAGTGAGAAAGTCAGAAGAAGTCCAAAATTAATTAACTCTTTTCCTAAAGCCTTACCAAAAAAGGCAACTACAATATCTTCTATCAAATCAACCAGTTTCTGCATTTTTATTCCAGCACCATAAAAACTAAAATAAGACAAGACTGTAAAAGATGCAAACAGATATAACACCCAAAGAGGAGTAATTGAATTCTGCGCATTTACCAAGGACAGGAATATATTCAGTAGTATCAACACACCTGGCATTGGTTCAATTGCGGTTTTATGGATGTCGTTCTCAAAGTCACCTATCACAATAATTTTATTTTGAATCAGTTCTTGGTTTGCTTTGCTATCCTGATAACTTAGAAGTGTCATCAGATCTGTAAGTGAATATACTCTTGAAACTTCGTTCGTTTGAAATAAATCATTGTTCCGGATCTGACAGTCCACTGTTGTGCTATTCAGATAATACCAGTTTCTACCACTAAAACTGAGAAAATTTCCCTTAGAGGCAAGACGTATACCTTCAATGGATTCTGCCATGAATAAAGGAAGACTTTTTTGCCCCTGTGCACCAACCAGCCTGAATTTCAAGAGTTCATCCGAAAGATGTTCGTTGTTACTAATATACGAATATTGCACATATCCTCCAGGAATTTGATTAAGCCACCAAATCCTTAGGAAAACCAATGTAATTCATTGAGAGTATAGTAACAGCCAGGGAGCTGTCCGATCTCGAAGGTGTATCAAATCCAATATCGCATAATACAAATTTGTAGCCGCCTGTAATATTAATCATCTTCAAACAGGAATCTAGCAAATTGCGGTCAGTCACTACCTGGTTTCTCAAGCTTAAGCTGTCCAGCAGGATGGTCTTTTCGTTTGAGACATCCACAAATAAAATATCGTTCAGACCATATTTTGATTGGTAATATTTATCTAGGAAAGTGGTATGCTTTATGGCAGATTGCCATTTAAGTAAAGTTCCTTCAATAAACCAGCCGATGCTAAGAGAATTCCATACAAATAGAAGTACCAGCATAGTTGTGGCATTTAGCGAAGCATAAACCCAGTGTATAACTCTCTTTTTGCGAATTGTAAAATATTTTTAAGTATTTCCTGGCTGTTTTATAGTTCCACTATTTGCTTTGTAGTAGTTTGGTATAGACAATTATAGCAGAACTAAATATAATCATGAATTTTTACCAGACAATAAATTTTAAATTAAAATCTTCCATTCTTGATGTAGGATGTTTCTGATCTTGCATCAATTCAACTACTCTGCCCTGAAAAACCATTCAAATTCTTATGCAGAAATACGCCGATCAAATTCAGACAAACAATTTGTTCTTTGATGCCACTGTTCTTAAATAAAATTCGGAAGAGGTTACAAACCCGCGGGTAAAAGCATCCATCGATGCAGAGTCATCAAAAGTCTTGACGCCATAGGAGTAACTTAAAATAAATTTATCCAGCTTGGGCAGGTGAACTATCTGTAAGCCTAGTGTCAACAGGCTCAAATCGCTGAGCAGAGATAACTGCTGGACTTTCCACAAGTTTTTGTATCACTCTTATTAAGAGCACTTGTATACCACATGGGAGCTTCTTTGAGCGCCACAGGTTATTTAACTGTTGCCCGGTCAAGGTTCTGATCAACCATTATTATAAATAGCTGCTCACGGCCATCACATCTTTTGTAAATAAACATTTTATTACTGCCCGCATAGTGAATATCCTTTAAAGGCTGCGTAACAAGATCAATGGTGAGCACATGTGAGAAAAACGGTGGCTTGCTGTAATGATAAATATAGCCAGGATTGTTTTCTGAAGGTACTGACAGCGGATCATGACACAAAAAAATTTAGACTTCGTCTAAACTGTTGAAACAAGGTTAACCATCTGAGGATATGCGCTATTAGACCATAAGCCTTTTTCTGTAATAAAAACATATTTAGAGGATGGGGTAGGTTGGTGGTTTACGTTATGCATATAGCAATTATTACAGGAATTTTATATAAAAGACCATGGTTTTCGATGGGAAAGATTAAAATGCCTCAACAATTAATAAAATACAAATCAATCAACACCAAAAGCAAAATAACCGTATGAAAACCTGCACGCAATGTGTAAAAACAATATTCCCAGATGGCAGAGGCTTATCAAAAGGAATCAAAATAATTTCCTCAGATATCTTTCTGAACTTTCATCCAGAGGTTTCAAAGGAACTTACCTTACCATTTATGATATTATTTTGAAACCATTTATACGTTCGAATTTTCTTTTCGGCCTTTAGTACAGTAAAAGCGAGGTGGTTAGCAGAGTTATGCTCTTTAAATTTAGGTTTTATTACAAACTTTAAATCATCTCCCGACTCAAATCTAATTGGAGATGTACCACCCTCGATTTTCAGATATATACTTCCGGTTGTGACAATCTTTAAATCGAATTTTCTATTCTCTAAGTCTGACAGTTTGTTACTAGCGTTGTCATATAGCATCGCTTGATCATCTCAGGCAGGTTTCGGGAATTCTTTTGTTTTGTGCGCAAAGAAAAAGGCTAACGAAAAAGCAAAAGAGATATAAATAAAATTTCATAACTAAGAGACTGTTTAAGATTTTTTGAGCATTATTCGTATAGAGGCCAAATAGATCATAGCCTGGCTGATTTCAGTTAGCCGTTCATAATCTTTAGCATTTCTTCTGTTAGTATCTAGCCAGGCAAAAGTTCTTTCCACTATCCATCGTTTGGGCAGCACCTTAAATTTATGTGCTTCCTTTCTTTTTATGATTTGCACCTCTATGCCAAAAGCTTTTTTTATCCGCTCTATTAATTTACCGCCGTAGCCACCATCTGCAAACACTTTAATAACCCGGTGCCAGCTTTCTTTCATGCATTTTATTACCTCATCTGCACCGTCTCTGTCCTGTATGGAGGCACTGTGAATGACTACCGCTAGTACCAGGCCCAATGTATCTACAATGATATGTCTTTTCCTTCCTTTTATCTTTTTGCCCGCATCAAAGCCCGTGGCTTCACAAGCTACCAGCGTTGTTTTTACCGACTGAGAATCCATAATGGCTACTGTAGGCTGCTCATTGCGGTTTTGTTGCTTTCGTACTCTTTCTACCAACTGTTCATGAATTTGCTCAAAAGTCCCATCCCTTTTCCAGCGGCTGAAATAAAAATAAACGGTTTGCCATTTAGGATACTCTAACGGTAGCATTCGCCACTGACATCCTGTTTTAACCAGATAAAGAATGGCGTTGAGTATTTGGTGATAACTATATTTTCGCTTACGATCATTTGGTATATACTTTTATATAACTTGCTATTGGCTGAGGCTTAAATCGGTGGGGTAGATTGTCATGTTACTTTTGTTTGTAGTTACTCACAAGTAAAACAAATTTCCCTTAACCTGTAAGCTTCAGCCTCTTCTTAACATTGCCTTACCACCCGTTTCTAAAATCTTAAACAGTCTCTAAGTTTAATATTTAATGCATTTAAAAAACATACTCAGCCATTGCTTTTCATTTAGGAGAGTTAAGATTTTTGTTTCGTTTGGTTAGTGGAACGAGGATGAGTCGCCCTTCCGTTCTCTTGACATCGAATAGTGGAGATTGACATGCCTTGGTATTAGAAGAGATCATATCCTGCAAATATTTCTCAGTATAGCTTTTTGTTACTCCTTTATCTCGGTACTGGAAATTCTGTTGAATCCAGTTTTCGAGTTCAGCTTTGTTACAACCTACAATCAGGTTTGCGTCGAATAATTGCTTAAAGGCATCAGCCAACTGGTTACCGGCTCCATTGAAAATGAAAGGCGAAGAAGGAAACTCATTCGAAATCAGCAAATTCTTTATTTTATCACTGCTTTCCTCCGCAAAATATTCCTTTACCAGGTTAAAGAATTCATCAGCTATTCCTTCCTTGAAAACCGGCCAGGATTTTCTTTTATTTGAGGTTGTCGAAATATTTGGCGGGCTGGACGGCTGCATGCCTGGGTTGATAATCCTTAAAATCGTTTCCTCAAATTCCTTCAGAACTCCTTGCCTGTGTGTAATAGTGGTTTCAAGATCATCCAGAAAATAATCGGAAGCCTCCGCCTGGTCCATGAAATAAAGTCTCGGACAAATAAAGATATCGTCTAAATGCAGACTATAAATCACGTTAAGGTTGTGCTCGCAGCCGACAGGGTAAGGCGCATGGTAATACCTGTTCCAAAATTCATGGAACTTCTCCTTTAGATTTTTCAACCGTTCCAGATGAAAATCAATTTGTTCCCTTGATAAGTTGAGAACATCGGTTATCGCGAGCTCTTTGATCTCCCTCAATTCATTTTTAAAAGCAGGGCTATGATAAGGTGTTTGGTGACTGATCTCGTAGGATCTGGCAACTTTCTCCTGGCCATGAATGTTGGTCTTCCTTTCACTGATTTTTATATCCAGCGTTTGAAGCTTTATCAGGAACTCTTTAAAGTGCACCATGTCTATCAATTAACGTAAGCGAATTCTTCTTTTTTTCCCGCCCTTTTTATTCGAGAGCACAATTTGATGAATTTCATTACACCATATTAAAATACACCTTAAATAAGCCGATTTTGTGTCGTGAATGTGTTGTGGAGCTAAAATGAAAAAGGGTCTCAATCTCTTGAAACCCTCTCCCAGCTTGTGGGCCCAGCTGGGCACGATCCAGCGACCCCCTGATTATGAGTCAAATATAGCACTTGACTCATCCTTCTTTATCTTTACCTTTCTTTACACTAAAACCTTTTACTGTACTGTATTTCATCTGGATTTTGTATTCTACATATATCTAAACTTACGTATCTTTATTGCTGTTATACTTGCAAATTACTTGCAAATGCTTTAAGTGATCGAATCTAAATCCACCCACAACCCGACTTTATGAAACCATCCGCTACAGTCAGCATAACCATTGACACACGCAGACAAAAAAAGAATGGCAAATACCCAGTCAAGCTCTGCGTAAACCATATCACCACTGCCAAATACTATGCTACCGGAATCGACTTGACAAAAGCTGGTTTCGCTTTCCTCTCAGCCAAGCGGCTCAGCCGGGAAAGTACTGCCATTAACAACGATCTACGCTTCTTCCAGGCAAAAGCCGTAGAGATCATCAAAACACTTAAACCTTTCAGCTTTACTTCCTTTGAAAAGCGCTTCTTTCAAAAATCCACAGGGAAAGGCTCCCTTTCCACTCTGTTTCAGCAACAAATTGATGAACTAACTAGGCAAGAACGGTTAGGCACCGCGTCCAGCTATCAGTGCAGTATCAACAGCTTGCTTTCGTTTAAAGAGAACCTCCTTTTGGAAAGCATAACATCTGACTTTCTGCATGCCTATGAGCAGTGGATGACCGGTGTGAAGAATGCTTCAAAGACGACTGTTGGCATCTATGCAAGAGCTTTAAGGGCAGTATTGAATGAAGCCATTGAACGAGGCCTTATTTCCAAAGAAAACTACCCCTTTGGCAAAAAGAAGTACCAGATTCCTACCGGACGCAACATCAAAAAAGCGCTTTCTATGGATGACATTAGCAAATTCTATTATTACGAACCGGACGAGTCGCATGAAGGAGAAACAAAAGCAAAAGATTTTTGGCTGTTCAGTTACTTTGGCAATGGTATCAACATGAAGGATGTTGCTCTACTGAAATATAAGAATCTGCAGGGTGATTTCATTGTGTTTGAGAGAGCCAAGACTGAACGAGCGAGAAGATCAAGCCCTAAGCCAATCACTATTTATGTTACAGCAGAGATGCGTGAAATAATTGAGAAGAGAGGCAATCAGAGAAAGAATGAGGACGAGTACATCTTCCCTATCCTGCAACCGGATATATCTGCTATAAGAAAAGAAGAGCTTGTTCATCAGTTTATCAAGAACACAAACAAGTGGACGAAGCGGATAGCCGAGAAGCTGGACATTCCGTTCAAGGTCACCACCTATACAGCCAGGCATTCCTTTTCTACCGTTTTAAAACGGTCGGGTGCCAGCACAGAATTCATATCGGAAGCGTTGGGTCATACAGATGTGAAGACTACCGAAAGCTATCTTGACAGCTTTGAAAACGACATGAAGAAACAGTTTGCTTCACATCTATCTATGTTTAAGAAAGATGCGAACCAATGATAATTTCAACCACTTTTTGATCTTAATTAAATTAGACTCTTTGGTATCGATAGTGGGAAGTATTGCAACCTGAATTCATGAGACAATCCACCAGCCAGTATAACCCTTTATACAATTCAGACTACTGCCTCCGCATCTTCCACCACTATGAAGTAACATGAAGTAAGCTTTTACCTTGAGTAATGACGATGGCAGCCAGAGTATTACTTACGTTGAGATGCCTAATTCCAAGAATTTTGTGTCCGTAGAATCATGACCATCTCAATGTGGACTCATAAAACTGAATTTACAAACGGTCAGTTCTGGTAAACCAATATTTCAGGCTGTAAGCTATAGCATCTTCCGATGTGATTAGAACAACCGCAGTTTCCACCCAGGGCAAACGCATTATAATTCTTTTGCGGTGTTAAGCAATTGAAAAATATAGTCCTTGTCCCATCCCGCTCTGTGTCTATTTACTTTGATGCTTCAACGCTTTTTACTTTTCTCATTTTTAAGCACATTGAGGGCTACCTTGTTGATCAATGAAAAATTCTGCGCTGCGTAACCTGCCCTCTTCTGGCTCTTACCTCTCCGAATGCTACGTCCAATGTCCAATGTAGCTGATTCTTTATTTCCCAGTGCTGCCTGATAGCTGCGTTGATCTTTGCAGCATCGGCTGGTAAACAGCTGATGTAATAGCGGATTTCCTGCTGCGAGTGACCATTGCTTTTATGATAACGCTCAGATTCTATTTTTACCAAGCTACATTTGGCAAAATATAGAAACAGACTGAACATTTCAACCCGGCAGATTGGGCTCAATACTTCTATTAGCAATAATAGAGATACTCACATGGAAAAGATTATTGGAAGAGAAATTGAAAAGGCTTACTTAATGGAAATTCTTAGGTCTCCAGATCCGGAACTTGTCGCGGTGTATGGACGTCGAAGAGTCGGCAAAACCTTCCTGATTCACAACAGTTTTTGAAAAACAACTGCTTTTTGAGATTTCAGGCAATTCAAAGGAGCACCTTAATATGAGTACGCTCCTTGTTTAAAAAGATGAACACATCTTTCTCATTTACCTGGCGGCCCAGTTCATTGACCACAATACCGCTTAAGCCATCAAAGGATTTTCGCATGTCTGTCTTTGCGCCATAGAGGTAGTAATTATAAAGATTGTTGAAAAGCGCTATGCTACTCATGATACAAGCGCTTTAAGGTACCCGGGCCTAACCACCTGGTAAAGCCTGATACCATTCACTTCGGCAAACAATGAAGAAACATTACCGCAAGAATGAGAAGACGCGCTTACTTCAATGGGAATAAAACCTGTTGGCTTGCTATCATTATGTTGTGCTGAGCTATAGCGTTTTTGCCAATTATAAAAATTTGATTTATTGATGTCATGCAGTTTGCAAAACTCAATGGTGGTCATACCCTCTTTGCTTTCATATTGTTTTAGCAATTTGGTTATCTGCTTGCTGGTTCTGCGCACAGGGGATTTTCTTTTCTTTTGATTTTGTTCTTCCATAACGTTTGCCGATTTGTTTCATGCAAAACTATTGACCAAAAATCAATATAAAATATGGGGTGGGTTGGAGGTTTACGATAGTTGGTTTACACTGCAATGCAGTCGGTAACTGGATAAATACCTACAAGGCAAATGGATTTGAAGCGTTGTTGAGTAATAGTTATGGAAGTAAAAAAAGCGAGTTGGAAAATCATTCCGGTAGTATTTTAGAATCTTTCAATTACAACCACCAATGACAGCGGCAGTGGCAGCGGAACGAATAAGGGAAAGGACTGGTGGTATTAGCCGAAGTGAGCAACAGGTAAGAATGTTTATGAAAAGACATCATCTAAAGTTTATCAAATGCGGACACATCCCTGCAAAAGCGGATAACGATCAACAGCACCAATGGGTGGAAACGGAGTTGAAACCCGTTATAGAAGCTGCTCAGAAGGAACAAGTACATTTGTTTTTTTGCGATGCGGCACATTTTGTATTACAACCATTTCTTTGTTTGCTGTGGTGTGCCTTTCGTGTTTTTATCAAAGCTTCTGCCGGCAGGAACCGCATCAATGTATCAGGCGCTGTAAATGCCATTACAAAAGAAGTGGTTACCATTACCAATACTTCATATATTACATCGGCCACCCTTATTGATTTTCTAAAACTACTAAAGGAAAAATTTACCGATAAGCCTATTGCAATCGTACTTGATAACGCCCGGTATCAACATTGTTTTTTAGTAAAGACTTTTGCAAAATCATTAGGTATTCATTTGCTTTTCCTACCGCCGTATTCTCCCAATCTTAACATTATCGAACGGTTATGGAAATTTACAAAGAAGGAAATTTTATATGCAAAATACTATGATAAACTAAAACTATTTCATCAGGCAATCCAAAACTTCTTTGAAGGGATTAATCAAAACTACAAACCACAATTATCAAAATTACTTACCCTGAAATTCCAATTCTTTGATGATAAAAATTCACTAATTTACTCCTTGTGAAGTATAATAACCTACTCATGCATGCTAAGCTCTCTGCTGATAGCTATTAGTAAGAGGTTTATTCTACGCTTGACTTAATGCTGGTCGTTTCCTTATTCCTTCACAAAACTACTACTCTCCTTTAAACTTCCAGCTTTCTGTACCTGTATCGTATAAACGCCTTTTTGCAGTCCTGCCGTGTTGATAGTTCCTTTCCATCTAACATCCTGTTTGGTCACTGTTTGTTTTTTCACCAGTTTGCCTTCAAAGCTGTAAATAGTAATTTCAAGTTTTCCGTACACAGTGCCTGTAACAACTAAAGTAAGCATGTCCAGCACCGGGTTAGGATATTTTTCTAATACCAGTAACGGGCTGTCGTTATTAATAGTAATAATTCCAGAATAAGTAAAACTACCATCCTTGTCTACATTTTTCAGTCGGTAATAATTAAGGCCCGCCGGAGTTTTTCCATCTGTGAACGAATAGCTATTCCTGCCGGATGCAAAGCTAGCGATGATAGTAAAGTTAATGCCGTCGATGCTTCTGAGTATTTCAAAGCGGTCCAGGTTATTTTCTGTTGACGTAGCCCAGCTTAAGTAATTTGATTTGCCGTTAAGTTTCCCCTTGAAATTAATGATGCCCACTGGCTGGACTGAAGTAACATTTATATTTACCTCATCCGTTTTAACGACTCCGAATTCATCCGTTACTTTCAGTTGAAAAGTATAAACGCCATATTGCAAATCGGTGAGGTCAGATACCGGGTAATCCGGTTTTTGAATGGTAAAGCCTGACGGACCATCTGTTTTTGTCCATTCATATTTTACTATTACGTCATTAGGATCCGTTGATGCTGATCCATTTAAAACAGTAGTAGTAAGGGGTAATGCAAGCTCTATATCATCACCGGCGTTTGCTATCGGATCCATGTTATTAGCTTTGGTATTTGACCTAGTGGTCCCTGCCATCCATTCCCACATATTAGGATACTGGTGGTCATTGAGTGTGTCAAGCGCCCAAAGCCAGGTTTGATTGTGCATGCCTACCGGGTAAAAATTCGCTAAAGCCCCAATGTTGAGTGAGCAGGCGTTGATCCCATCTATCGCAGTTCTGGTATACTGAACATCAATAACATCATCATCTACTGAATGGTGTGCCCACACGGCCACTCCGCCATCTGCGATATTACAAAGGCTGCCAAAGGTATAGCCGGGAGAAGGCGCTGCCGGAATTATTCCGGCAATACGGCTAGCGTTCTCAACAGAGGTAGCAGGATATCTCCAGGCTCCGCCGCCTCCTAAACTATATCCTGATAAAAAGATCTTATTAACGTCTATATTTAAATTTTTTACTGCATAATTAATCATTGAGTCAACATGAAAAGTTTGCCAGTCAAGGTATTCCGTTGAGAGTTGAGGCAGAAGTACAACAAAAGCTTGTTGCTGACCTTTAAAATTAAATTTTAAAGTAGCGTTTTTTCGTAACATTTCTCCCAGTCCCCATTGAAGGGTTAAATCAAGCTCAGTTGTCCCATTACCTTTTTCACCGCTTCCGTGCATATTTATTATAAGAGGGTATTTATAAGGTCCTGTCTCGTCATATCCTTCAGGAAGAAACTGGTAAAAGCCGACGGCTCGTTCGGGTTCCACAGGTTTTGCTGTAAGTTGTGCAGAACCCAGCACTGGTAATAACAGGAAAATGTAAAGTAAATACTTACTCATGATAGGAGGTTTAAAAGATAAGCAAATTGATTATGCCTTTAAAAGACATCAATTCATAAAACATAAAATAGGTAATTAGGCTAGAGGAACAAGGTTTTGCTCAGGATGAAAGACTTATTGCAATACCGGTAAGGTTTGCATGTTAAGCAAAAGTAATATTAATGGAAGAAAATGTCAATGAAAAACTGACCGCATTTATTATAAAATTTATATACATGGTTGACAGCATAAATAACATAGCGCTTTAGCGTAGTTTCTTTATGAACCTTACTATTGGTTATTATTTCCGTCGTGTATAAAATCACATTTAAATTCCTTCCTCTTCTTGCACCGCCACCACCGTTAATTCCCGGAGGCACCCTTCCTTGCATTCCCCTGTTGCGGAACATACCCGGCATCTATTGTTTTTGCCCGGCGAACTTTCTCAGGTTGTAAGTTAACGTCAGCATGGCATAACGGGTTAAAACATTTGTCCTAGTGTCAAGGATAGTATTGGCGCTAATTATTCTGCTATTTGATAAACCACCAGAGGAAAACCATCATCAAAGCATCTTGATGGGGGCTTGTCGAATAGTCTTTGTTGACTGAACACCCGCCGCTCTGTGTATCTATGGGGAAAGTATCAGGGCTGTTCTTGCCATGGGTACTGGTAGTGGTTTACTTACTATCTGTAAATGATGCTTTCTTATTAATCTTTCATAATTGTTATCATTATAATAGTTTTGATAAATGTTTCTCTCACTTTCACTTACATTTATTCGCTGGGCATACAATATCCCTGAAGCTCCGGGGCCTTTAAAAAATGTTTCATAGTGATACAGTATCCTCACTTCTCTATTCTTTTTGAACAGGTACCGGTTTGTCTTTTGCGCCTTTTTGTTCAAATTGGACAATAGTATTTAAAAGCAATTCTTCGCCTGAACTTCCATAAAACTTACCTGGGGCGGGGATGTTGATATATCCTTCCCAAACAAACCCGAAGTTATCATTCACACCCGGAGTTCTTATACTGATATCAACATTTGCTGAAGTGCCTGTTTTTACAGGAGTGAGTGTGTTGAAATCAGGGAGAACATCCCAGGTTCTCTGGTAGAATTCGTATTTTAAACCAGCCGCAGTAGTAGAGGTTTTAGCTGACACTGCTGTGCTTGCAGCAGAGGTATTACCTGCTAGGTCGCGTGCTTTTACAGTAAAGGAATAAGTAGTGTTGGCTACTAGGCTGTCGGCGGTAACATTATTGCTAGTGCTGGTATATTTTTTAACACCGCCAACATATATATCATATGCAAAGAATACATGATAAAAAGATGCAGTTCTATGCTTTTGCGGTGGCCGAATTGCATGTCAAAAGTAGTAGTATTCACTCATTAAAGTAAGTTGTATAATTGCTCATCAATTATTAATTCCTTCACAAGTTTATAAGTATCTCCATTAACTGTTATTGAAGCATTTCATATGTACCAACAATTAAAAGCAGCTATAGCTCAGCATGCCTCTTTTAGTGAAAATGAATATAATGAAGTACTTTCTCATTTTACCCCGCTTAAGGTGCCAGCGAAAACTGTACTGGTAAGATTCTGCAGTTTACCAATGGTAGGACTCAACTCCTTTGCTACAAGTTCGTAATATTTACCGATTTTTGACCGTTGGCGCAATAATGAAATAAGTATGTCTGATACAGTATATTGTTTGCCAATTACTCCTTTCAAGGCTTCCGGAAGTGGTATTTCAAAGTTTTGATATATTAAAATATAGATGCATAGCTCCCAAGTCTTTTCCCATATGTCCCTGGTAGTAAATTTGTCCAGATCTTCTTTTATAAAATCTACGTGCATTTTTTCAACTTTTTCACAAAGTTTTCTTTTTGGGATGCAAGTAATATTAGCTCCACTATTCCTTATTTGTTGACTCTTGATCTTTAAAACGTAAGTCTTTCCTAAGCCCTTAGGGCTGATAATGAAGGCTTTGTTAAGTTTGGTGTTTATTAAAAATTTTTTAATGACTACTGTCTCTACTAAAATGTCCTGATAATTGGAGGTTTCTAAGTCGTCAATATCAATGTTATTCGCGTCACTAGTCCATTTAATCTGATTTTGTAAATCCGAATTTTCCTTATTTTTCTTTTTGTTAGCCATAACTTAGGTTGCTTATATGATAGTATAATAAGTTTCCTAGGGGCATAATGGGTTTAAAGTGTAGTAAAACGTAAGCCACCGTCTAACCCCGTTCGATATCCGCTATTCTGTCGGTTAACATTTCTGAGTCATCTGATTTACCAATCACAGGCTTCCAATTTTGTGGAAGTAGTTCATGAAGATTTTTTGTAGTATAGGTATGCATTCTTTCTAAAACATCCTTGAGCCAGTTATAAGGATTGATGTCATGCAAAGTGCAGGTCGAGAACAGTGAATAAATCATCGCTGCCCTCTCGGCTGCTTTGTGGCTGCCGGCGAACAAATAGTTCTTTCGACCGATCTTATGTAAAGCTTTACATAAGCTCGGATATGCAAAGTAAAAGATTATGTAAAGTAGCAAACGATAAACGATTCATTTGCAGCAGCTTCAATAACAAAATCCCTTCAATCACTTTACATAATATTCTGCTTAATTTTCGGAAGTAGCA
>JAABUN010004061.1_pt1 | contig 20878 bp, 16 predicted proteins | sample 5559311 | NCBI WGS metagenome assembly JAABUN01 (sample SAMN10711877, study PRJNA513370) | rock metagenome | isolation source: Antarctica rocks | place: Antarctica: Victoria Land, Siegfried Peak sud
TTGTCTAACCAAGATCATCGATTTTTCTGTGGTGATGTAGAAGAGGCTTTAGATGCCGGCAGCTACGATCTATGCTATTTTGATCCCCCTTATGGTTCGAATAATGAGAAGATGCCGCCATCTCGCGTTCGCTATGGAGGTTATTACCATCTGTGGAAGACAGTAATACTGAACGACAACCCTAAACTATTTGGCCGCGCGAATCGACGTGAGGACTCGCGCGACACAGCTGATTACTCTGTCTTCGAAGATTTTCGACGGTCAGCATCTGGTGAACTAAAATGCCTTGAAGCAATACAAAGGACTCTCTGTAACGCTAAATCACAGTATGTAGTTCTATCTTATAGCTCGGGTGGGCGAGCCACGTTCGATGGTTTGGTTGACGTCCTGATCACTAGCGGCAGGATACTTAAGACTCTTAAGATTGATCACGCACGTCACGTAATGTCGTCGATGACGGTGACGGGGACTTGGAGTAGAGACGAGCTTGCACCTCATCAGGAATTCGTTTTTGTCATTGAGAAGTCCTGATTGTATTCAAAGCGACCTTGATTTTATAGTTAACTCGGCTTGGCATTCCAGCAATTGGCCTTCGACGTATCCACGAAGTAAGGTTCCACTATAACTTTTGCGTGCCCCACAATGCCGGAGTGCAGCTTTCCACCGCAGGGGCTTTGCGAACGCGAAGCGGCCAAGCGGACCAGCCCATGGATCGTTGTGGTTTCCTCCCAGCTTCAAAGCGCTAGACACCCCACCCAGGACCCAAGCTCGCGCCAAGCCGGACGGCCGTTCCGCCGCAAGTCCCGAGACTGCCTTGTGAAAGGGCTGGTGCCGCTTACAGGACTCGAACCTGTGACCCCCGCATTACGAATGCGATGCTCTACCGGCTGAGCTAAAGCGGCGTGGTCGGTGCCTGTAACGAGGCCGGCGGCGGTGGGCAAGTCGGGTGCCGCTTAACACATTGTCAACCAAACTCCTCCAGATCGGACGATGAACGGAATGGAGTGAGCGATGTTCGAGCGGTCGATCAGTGGCGGCGGTGAGCTGGAACCGGAGGGTGACCTGGGGACCGCGCCATCGATCGGCACGGACGAGCGCCGGATGCACGTGCGCGCCTACAATCACTGGGTCTCGCTGCTGAACGGCCGCCCCTATCCGGCGGTCGAGGACATTGGCTCGGACGCCGCCTCGCCCTTCGCTCCCCACGGCGTGCTGCTCGACTTTCGCGGCGGGACCGACGATCCGCGCATCCGCACGATCGGCGGGTTGCTGCGCGAGGAGTGCGGCGTCGACGACTCGATCCGGCAGGTGTCGGACGTGCCGCCGCGCAGCCTGCTGTCGCGACTGACCGACCACTACCTCCAGATCATTGCCAACCGCGCGCCGATCGGATTCGAAGCCGAGTTCGTCGGCATTCGCGGCACGACCATGATGTATCGCGGCATCCTGATGCCGTTCTCGTCCGACGGTGCGGCGATCGACTTCATCTACGGCGTCATCAACTGGAAGGAGCTGCTTGACGAGGCCGGCACGACCGAGCTGCGGCTCGAGATGGAGCAGGCGCTCACCCGCGGCACGGGCACCGGCACGGGTCCGGTGGCGAGTTGGGAGGACGGCCCCAGCCACCTGGTCGAGCCGCTGATCCCGCGCGACGACCCCATCGAGGACGACGCCTCCCCGGCCGACGCGGTAGCCACCGAAGAGCCGGATGGGCTGGCGGATTGCCTGGCGCTCGCTCGGGAGGATGCGGAGCGCGCGCGCTCGGTCAACGATCGCGGACGCGAGGCGCTCTATCGGGCGATCGGGCGGGCCTATGACGTGGCGCTGGCCGCCCGCGCGGACCCCGATGGCTATGTCGAGGTGCTGGCCGACAACGGGCTGACGGCGCAGGCCCGCGCTCCGATGACGCCGGTCGCCAAGCTCGTGTTCGGCGCGGATCACGACAAGACCCGCCTGGCCGAGATCGCCACGGCGCTGAGCGCCGCCATCCGGGCCGAGCTGCCGGTCGGCGGCGCGGCGGCGTGGGTCGGGTCGTTCGACGGCGGGCTGAAGGGGCTGGTCGCCGCCGAGCGCGCCGCGCGCCGGCCGTCGCCGAGGCCCGATCGGCTGGAGGCGGTTCGGGAGCGGTTGCGCTCGACCCTGCCCACCAGCGTCGTCGCTCACGACGGGGGCGAAGAGTTCGTCCTGTTTATCGCGCGGCGGATGGATGACGGTCAGGTCGGCCTGCTCGAGCCCGTCGTCGCGACCGGAGCGGTCGAACGCGCGCTCCGCGCCCTCGCCGCCTGACCGTCAGAGCTCCGGCAGGCCCGCCAACAGCTTGTCGCAGGTGATCGGAAAGTCGCGCACGCGCACCCCGCAGGCGTTGTACACCGCGTTGGCGATCGCGGCCCCGGCGCCGCAGATGCCGAGCTCCCCCAAACCCTTGGCGGCGAGCGGGTTGGCGATCGTGTCGCGCTCATAGAGGAACTCGACGGTCATCTCGCCGATGTCGGCGTTCACCGGCACATGGTATTCGGCCAGATTGGGGTTGGTCGGCCGCGCGTCGCGGGTGTCGTGGTGCAGATCCTCCATCAGCGCCGCGCCGATGCCGAAGATCATGCCGCCGTAGCATTGCGAGCGCGCCGTCGCCTCGTTCAGGATGCGCCCGGCGGCGAACACGCCCACCATGCGGCGCATCCGCACCTCGCCGGTGACTGCGTGGACGCCGACCTCCGCGAAGTGAGCGCCGTAGCTTCCCTGGTTAAAGCGCTTGTCCATCGCGCCCGGCTCGATCGTGCCGACCGCCGACAGCCCGCCGCCCACGTCCGCGAGGTCGTGCTGGCGGTTCTCGGCGATGACCGTGCCATCGGCAAAGGAGAGCGCGTCGCCGGCGACCCCCAGCTTGCCCGCGATGCGCGAGCGCAGTTCGGCGCACGCGAGGTACACCGACGATCCCGACGAGGCCGCGCCCCAGCTGCCGCCCGACCCGGCGGCGGGCGGGAAGTCGGTGTCGCCGAGCCGCACGCGCACCCGCTCGATCGGCAAGCCGAGCAGCTCGGCCGCGATCTGGCCGAGCACAGTGTAGCTGCCGGTGCCGATGTCGGTCATGTCGGTCTCGACCACCGCCAGCCCGTCGGCCGTGATCGACACGCGCGCCGAGGAGGTCTGGAGGTAGTTGGTGCGCGCCGCCGCCGCGACGCCCATCCCCACCAGCCACTCGCCCTCGCGCCGCGCACCGGGTGCCCGCCGCTCGTCCCAGCCGAACAGCTCCGCGCCCCGGTCGAGGCAGTCGGTGAGTTTGCGCGACGAGAAGGGCAGGTCCTTTTCCGGGTCGCGCGCGGGTTCGTTGCGGCGGCGCAGTTCGATCGGGTCGATGCCGGCCGCTTCGGCCAGCTCGTCCATCGCGCATTCGATCGCCAGCAGGCCGACCGCCTCGCCCGGGGCGCGCATCGCGCCGGACAGCACCAAGTTCAACTCGACGAGCTCGTGGCTGACCCGCCGCGCCTCCCCCGAATAGAGCGAGTGGGTGGCGATGCCGGCGGGTTCGAAGAACAGGTCGCCGGGCAGGTTGGAGAGCACGGAGTCATGCCCGATCCCCGTCAAACGCCCCTCGGCGTCGGCGGCGAACTGCACGCGCTGCCGCGTGTTCGATCGGCGGGTGGCGGCGGTGAAGACCTGCGTGCGCGTCATCACGACCTTGACCGGCCGGCCGATCTCGCGCGCGGCGATGGCGGCCGCCACGGCCTCGGGCGTGATGCCCAGCTTCGACCCGAAGCCGCCGCCGACATAAGGGGCGAGGATGCGGACCTGCTCCTTTTCCAGGTCGAGCGCATCGGCCATCTGCTTGCGGCAGGACGCCAGCATCTGCATCGTCGAGTGCAGCGTCAGCTTGCCGTCCGTCCAGTCCGCAATGGTGGCGTGCGGCTCCATCGCGGCGGAGGACTGGGAGGGCGTGGTGTAGGTCGCGTCGACCGTGTGGACCGCGCCGGCCATCGCGTCCTCGACCGAGCCCTGCTCCGTCTTGACCTCGAAAAAATCGCCGCCCTCGGGCGCGAACGCGGTGGGCAGGCGCTCCGTGAAGTCCGCCTTCGCGTCCACCGGCGCGAACTCCATCGCCACCGCCGCCGCACCCTCGCGCGCCGCCTGGGGCGTCTCGGCGACCACCACGGCGAGCGGCTGGCCGTGGTAGAGGATGCGGCGGATGCCCTGGTCGGGGGCTTTCTCAGCACCGCCGTGCTGCGCCTTGATCAGGAAGGTGCCGAAGTCGGAGACGACCTTGAGCACGCCGGGCACGGCAAGCGCGGCGCTGTCGTCCAGCTCGATCAACGTTCCGCTGGCGATCGGCGCGGTGACGAGGTGCCCGTGCAGCGCATCGATGGCGTATTCGGCCGAGTAGGTCGCCGTGCCGCTGACTTTGAACGGGCCGTCGATCCGCTCCACGGGCTGGCCGACGATGCCACGCGGGGCGTCGTCCAGCAGCGAACGCTCGACGGGCTCGTCCATGGTCAGCGTGCGGGTGTCGGTCATCGGTCGGTCTCCGTCAGCTCGATCAGCGTCGCCATCAACGTGCGACGCGCGAGCGGGATCTTGAAGTCGTTGTCGCCATGGCCCTTGGCGTCCGTCAGCAGGGCATCAGCGGCGGCGGCGAAGCCCGCTCGAGTGGCGGGTTGCCCAACCAGCGCGGCCTCGACGGCAGGGTCGCGCCACGGCATCGGGGCCAAGCCGCCGAACGCGAGTTGGGCGGAGGTCACCGTGCCGTCCTCGACCGCGACGGCGGCGGCGACGGACACGAGCGCGAAGGCGTAGGACGCCCGGTCGCGTACCTTGCGGTAAGTCTGGAGACCGGCGGGCGGCGGTGGCAGCGTCACCGCCGTGATCAGCTCGCTCGGGGTCAGCACGGTCTCGATCCAGGGCGTGTCGCCCGGCAGGCGGTAGAACTCGCCCAGCGGCACCGCGCGCGTGGCCCCGCCCCGCGCCGTCAGCTCGACGCTCGCATTCAGCGCGCGCATCGCGACGGCCATGTCGGACGGGTGGGTGGCGATGCACGCCTCGCTCGTGCCCAGGATCGCCAGGATGCGGTTGTCGCCGCCGCGCGCCGGACAGCCGCTGCCGGGCAGGCGCTTGTTGCACGCACTCGTCGGGTCGGTGAAGTAGGCGCAGCGCGTGCGCTGGAGCAGGTTGCCGCCGGTCGACGCCATGTTGCGCAACTGGCCCGACGCGCCGGCCAGGATGGCGCGGGTCAGCACCGGATAGTCTCGCCGCACGCGGGCGTCGGCCGCCAGGTCGGAGTTGGTGACGAGCGCGCCGACCCGCAGCCCGCCATCGGCCTCCTCAATGGCGTTCAACGGCAGGCGCGCGACGTCGACCAGCCGGTCGGGCCGCTCGACACCCAGCTTCATCAGGTCGAGCAGGTTGGTGCCGCCCGCGATGAACTTCGCCCCATCGTCCAGCTGCTCGACGGCGCGCTCGATCGTATCGGCGGTGCGGTAGTCGAAGCTCTTCATGCTGCTGCGACCTCGGCCACGGCGGCGCGGATGTTCGGGTAGGCGGCGCAGCGGCAGACGTTGCCGCTCAGCCGCTCGGCGATCTCGTCGTCGGACAGCATGACTTGGCCCTCAAGATCGTCGGTGACGTGGGAGGGCCAGCCCATTGCAGCCTCGTCGAGCATCCCTTTGGCGGAGCAGATCTGGCCCGGTGTGCAATAGCCGCACTGGAACGCGTCGTGGGCCACGAACGCGCGCTGCAACGGGTGAAGATTGTCGGGCGTACCCAGCCCCTCGACCGTCATGATGTCATCGTCCTGATGCCGCACGGCGAGCATCAGGCAACTGTTCACGCGCCGCCCGTTCACCAGCACGGTGCAGGCCCCGCACTGACCGTGGTCGCAGCCCTTCTTGGTGCCGGTCAGCCCGAGCTCTTCGCGCAGCAGGTCGAGGAGCGAGGTGCGGATGTCCGCATCCGCGTGGTGCCGCTCACCGTTTATCGTCCACTCCATGCCCATTCGTCTCCTGCTCGTGCGCTCAACGTGCCGTGCCGCACGGGGGTTGCGCGCTTGTGCGAAGCCGCGCAACTCCGCCCGCGATGCCAATCCCCGCCCCGTCCCACCCGATCACCGGCGACCTGGCCGCCGACGCGCTGGCGCTGCTGGTGGAGGGTGAGGCGGCGGGAGTGCCCGGCGCGCTCATCACGCTGACGGCGGCCGACGGTGGCCCGCGCGGGGTGGGCGCTCACATGGCGGTGCTGGGCGACGGCCGCTGGCGCGGGCATCTGTCCGGCGGCTGCGTCGAGCAGGCGATGGCCGCCGAGGCGCTCGATACGCTGGCGGCTGGCGAGAGCCGGTGGCTGCGGCTGGGCGAGGGCTCGCCGCTGATCGACATCCGCCTGCCGTGCGGCAGCGGGCTGACGCTGTGGATCGGGGTCGCGCCGGCCCCTGGCTGGGCCGCATCGGTGCTGCACGAGTTGGCGGAGCGCCGCACGGTCAGCGCACGGCTGTGCCCCGACTTGGTGCTTGATGCGACTCCCACGCCGACCGGCTGGCGGTGCGAGGCGTTCCACCGGCTCTATCGCCCGTCGCTGCGCCTGCTGATCCTCGGGTCGGGGCCTGAGGCGCTGGCGACCGCCGCCCTCGCCCACGCCACCGGGCTCGGCGTCCATCTGCTCGCCACCCGGCCCGAGCTGACCGAGCGCGCGATGGCGGCCGCGCTGTCGGTTGAGGCCGTGACCTCGCCCGCCTGCCCGCCCGAGCGCGTCGATCCGGGCACCGCCGTCCTGTGCCTGACTCACGAGGCGGAGTGGGACGTGCCCTTCCTGGCCTCGGCGCTCGCCACCCCGGCGGTGTTCGTCGGCGCCCTGGGCAGCCCGCGCACCCAAGCGCTGCGCCTCGACGCGCTGGCGGCGATGGGGGTGGCGGCCGGGGACCGCGCCCGCATCCGCTCGCCCGTGGGTCTGGTGCCGGCGACCCGCGACAGCCGCTCGCTGGCGGTGAGCGTGCTCGCCGAGCTGATGGCGGTGGCCGCCGAGCACGGGCTGACCGGCGCTTGAGCTCTCTGACGGTGCTGATACTGGCGGCCGGCCAGTCGCGGCGGTTCGGGGCGGCGGACAAGCTGATGGCGGAGCTGCACGGGCGGCCGCTGATCGCCTACGCCATCGCCGCTCAGGCCGGGCTGATGGCGGAGCGGGTGGCGGTGGTCGGCCCGGAGAGCGCGGCGGCCGGGTTGCTGGCGGCGGCAGGCTTCCGGCTGGTGACGAACCCCGCGCCGCATGACGGGCAGGGCGGCTCGCTGGCTCTGGGCGTGGCGGCCGTGTCGGGGACGCGCACGCTGGTGATGCTGGGCGACATGCCGTTCGTCACGCCCGAGCTCCTCGCGCGTCTGGCCGCCTGCGAGGTGCGCGCGGCGGCAAGCGACGGGGCTCGCCGCAGCCCACCCGCCCTGTTCCCCCGCGCGGACTATCCCGCTCTGCTCACCTCCACCGGCGACCAGGGCGCCCGCACCCTGTTGGCCACCGCCGAGCCGGTGCTCGCCCGGGCGGCCGAACTGCGTGACGTCGACACGCCCGAGGCTCTGCGGGAGGCCAACCGAGCCCCCAAAACTCCCCCGTCGCCCCGGGCCTGACCCGGGGCCCAGCCGGCGTTGGCAAAGAAGAAGCTGGGTCCTGGATCAAGTCCGGGCCGAGGTGTGGGAAGGCGGCGTCCCATCGTGGACCAGTCCGTCCGGGGTCGTCGCGAAGGTCGACGGCCAGGGCCACACCGGCAGTTCCTCCCCGATCTCCGGAAGCACTCCTGCCCCTCCCCCTTGCCCTCCTGCTCGCCGTCGTCGCCACCACCGCGAGCGCGAGCGTGCGGATCGTGGCCGCGCCGGTCGTACTCAAGGAAGGCGCGATCCTGCGCTCGCCCGGCCACCCGCCGCCGCCGCCGCCGCGCACCCGGCCTTGCCCGGACCGCGACGCCCCCCGCCCCGCGCGCAGCGGCACACCGCCCTGCCGCCTGATCGTCTTCGACCTGCCCTGACGCCGGGTGGCGGAGGTGCGCACCCGCGCCTACATTGCCCACCATGAGACCGCTCGACGCGGGCAGCGACGGCGAGTTCTCGTTCGCCACGATGCGCCGCTTCCTCCCCTATATGTGGCCCGACGGTCAGCCCGAGATGCGGCGGCGCGTGGTGTTCGCCATGATCCTGGTCGTGGTCGGCAAGGCGGTGCCGTTCGCGATGGGCTTCGCCTACTCCGGCGCGGTCAACCAGATGGCCGGCGGCGGCACGGCAAGCGTCGCCATCGCGCTGGTCGTCGCCTACGCCGCCGCGCGGTTCGGCGGCACGTTCTTCGACAACATCCGCAACGTGGTGTTCGAGCGCGTCGGCCAGGACGCCACCCGCGCGCTCGCCGAGCACTCGTTCTCGCACCTGCACAAATTGTCGCTGCGCTTTCACCTCGCCCGGCGAACGGGTGCGGTGTCCAAGATCATCGAGCGCGGCACCAAGAGCATCGACGTGATGCTCTACTTCCTGCTGTTCAACATCGCGCCGACCGTGCTCGAGCTGATCGCGGTCGGCGTGACCTTCTGGATCAAGTTCGGGTGGGAGCTCGTCGCCGCGACCGCCGTGATGGTGGTGGCCTACGTCAGCTACACCAGCGCGGTGACCAACTGGCGCAACAAGCTGCGCAAGGAGATGAACGATCTCGACACCGGTGCGGCGGCGCGCGCGGTGGACAGCCTCCTGAACTACGAGACGGTGAAGTACTTCACCGCCGAACAGCGTGAGCTCGACCGCTATGCCGAATCCACCCATCGCTACGCGCGCGCGGCGGTGAAGAACGAGAATTCGCTCGCTTATCTCAACATCGGCCAGGCACTGATCACCAATCTGATGATGGGGGGCGCGATGGCGTATTCCGTCTGGGGGTGGAGCCGGGGGCAGTTCTCGACCGGCGACGTGGTGCTGGTCAACACGCTCTTGGCCCAGCTCTTTCGGCCGCTCGACCTGCTCGGCATGGTCTATCGCACGGTGCGCCAGGGCGTCATCGACATGGCCGCCATGTTCGCCCTGGTCGACACCGCGCCCGAGGTGGTGGACCGGCCCGGCGCGCCGCCGCTGCGGGTCGGTGCCGGCCATGTGCGGTTCGAGGGCGTGCGCTTCGGCTATGACGACGACCGCCAGATCCTGAAGGGCGTCGACATCGCCGTGCCGCCGGGCAAGACGGTGGCGATCGTCGGGCCGTCAGGCGCGGGCAAGTCGACCATCGGCCGGCTGCTGTTCCGCTTCTACGACCCACAAGCCGGGCGCGTGCTGATCGACGGGCAGGACATCAGCCGGGTGCAGCAGACCACCTTGCGCGCCGCCATCGGCATCGTGCCGCAGGACTCGGTGCTGTTCAACGACACCATCGGCTACAACATCGCCTATGGCCGCGCGGGTGCGGGCCATGACGACGTGGTCACCGCCGCCAAGGGAGCCGCCATCCACGACTTCATCGAGAGTCTGCCGCAGGGCTACGACACCGAGGTCGGCGAACGCGGATTGAAGCTGTCCGGCGGCGAGAAGCAACGCGTGGCGATCGCGCGCACGTTGTTGAAGGACCCGCCGATCCTGCTGCTCGACGAGGCGACCAGCGCGCTCGACAGCCGAACGGAGGCGGAAATCCAGTCGGTGATCAAGCGGGTCGAGCGCGGGCGCTCCACGCTGGTCATCGCGCACCGGCTGTCGACCGTCGCCGACGCGGATGAGATCGTGGTGATGGACGGCGGCCGGATTGTGGAGCGCGGGCGGCACGGCGCACTGCTGGCGGCCGGCGGGCTGTACGCCGAAATGTGGGACCGCCAGGCGAATGAGCGCGAGGAGGCCGACGAGGCCGTGGCGGCGGAGTGAGGGGAATTGGGATAGCGCCTCCACTCCCTGCAAGGGAGGGGATCGAGGGGTGGGTGGCGAGCGCAGCGAGCCTCCGTAGTGTCCGCCCGAAGCCGGAGCTCGCCTGCGGCTCGCACCCACCCCCAACCCCTCCCTGGAAGGGAGGGGAGTCTTGACCGGCGTGACCCTCGCCGCCGCGCGTGACAAGCTGCGCCACGTCTGGGGCCACCCGGACTTTCGCGGTCGCCAGCCGGACGTGATCGAGCGCGTGCTCGCCGGCCAGGACACGCTCGCCGTCATGCCCACGGGTGCCGGCAAGTCCGTCACCTATCAGTTGCCCGCGCTGCTGCGCCCCGGCACCGGGCTGGTCATCTCCCCACTGATTGCGCTGATGCACGATCAGGTCGCCGCCGCGCGAGGCGTGGGCATCCGGGCCGCCGCGCTCACCAGTGCGGACATGGACGGGCCGGAGGTGGTGCGCGCCTTCTCGGCCGGCGAGCTCGACCTGCTCTACGTCGCCCCCGAACGCGCGACCAACGAAGGCTTCCAGCAGCTCCTCCACCGCACCCCGCTCAGCCTTATCGCCGTGGACGAGGCGCATTGCGTCAGCGAATGGGGGCACGACTTCCGCCCCGACTATCGTGGGCTGCGGCCGCTGCTCGACCGCTTCGACGTGCCCCGGCTGGCGCTCACCGCCACCGCCGACGCGGCCACGCGCGCCGACATCCTGAGGCAGCTCGGCATCCCCAACGAGGGCCTGGTGCTCGCCGGCTTCGACCGCCCGAACATCACCTACGCGATCAGCCCACGCGGACGGCTGACCGCGCAACTCGCCGAAGTCGCGCGAGCGAACGCCGGCCCCGGCATCGTCTACGCGCCCACGCGGGCCGCGACCGAGAAGCTCGCCATCGGCTTGGCGCGCGACACCGGCCGCCCAACCCGCGCCTACCACGCCGGCCTCGACGCCTCCGTGCGCGCGGCCAATCAGGCGGCGTTCGTCGGATCGGAGGACATGGTCATGGTCGCCACCGTCGCCTTCGGGATGGGCATCGACAAGCCCGACGTGCGCTTCGTGGCCCACGCCGCGCTGCCCAAGTCGATCGAGAGCTATTATCAGGAGACCGGCCGCGCCGGCCGCGACGGCGACCCGGCGGTCGCCGCCCTGTTCTGGGGCGGCGACGACTTCGCGCTCGCCCGCCAGCGATTGGGCGAGATGGGACAGGACCGCATCGCGGGCGAGCGCGCGCGGCTGGACGCGCTCGGCGCATTGGTGGAGACGCCGGGTTGCAGGCGCGCCGTGCTGCTCAGGCACTTCGGCGAGCACCCGCCCGAACGCTGTGGAGCGTGCGACACCTGCCTCAACCCGCCGGCCACGGTCGATCGAAGCGAGCTCGCCCGCAAGCTGCTCTCGGCGGTCTATCGCACCGGCCAGTCGATGGGGCTTGGGCATCTGACCGACGTGCTGACCGGCAAGGAGACGGCGAAGGTGCGCGACCGCGGCCACCACGCGCTGTCGGTGTTTGGGCTGATGGACGGCGCGGACGCGGCTGAGATCGCGCCGGTGGCGCGTGCGCTGGTGATCCGCGACGCGCTGCGGCTGACGGAGCATGGCGGCTACCAACTCGGCCCCGCCGCCAAGCCGTTGCTGCGTGACGAGGCGACGCTGGCGATGGTCGATCATCCAAAGCCGATCCGCTCCACGCGCCGCTCTCGGGATGGTGGCGAGCCGAACCCGGTCGGCGATCCCCTGTTCGAGGCGCTCAGGGCAGAGCGGAAGCGATTGGCCGCAGAAGGAGGCGTGCCGCCGTATGTGGTGTTCCACGACTCCGTGCTCCGCGCGATGGTGGCCGAGCGGCCGGGCACGCTGGCGGAGTTGGCGCGGGTGCCGGGGGTGGGGGACGCGAAGTTGGAGCGCTATGGAGCGGCGTTCCTGCAGGTGTTGCGGGAAGCCAACTGAACTCCCCTCCCTGCAAGGAAGGGGCTGGGGGTGGGTGCGAGCGCAGCGAGCCTCTGCTACGACTGCGGGCGAGAACGAGGCGTCGAGCCTCGCCCTCGCCGACCCACCCCCGACCCCTCCCGTCCAGGGAGAGCAGGAGAACAACGTGATCCGCTCCATTTCCCCCGGCTTCGCCGTCGCGCCCCAGCTCACCCCCGCCGACGTGCGCGCTGTCGCAAAGCGGGGCTTCACCACACTGGTCAACAACCGCCCGGATGACGAGGAGCCCGACCAGCCGACCGACGCCGCCATCCGCGCGGCGGCGGAGGCGGTGGGGATAGCCTATGTGTCCGTGCCGATCGACCCGACGGGTCCGACGCGCGACAAGGTCGATGCGATGGCCGCCGCCATCGAAGCGTCCGACGGTCCTGTGCTGGCGTTCTGCCGGTCGGGCACACGCTCCACCTTCCTGTGGGCACTGGCCCGATCGCAGGCGGGCGAGGCGGCCGACACGTTGATCGAGCAGGCGGCCGCTGCCGGCTACGACATCACCCCGATCCGGCCAATTTTGTGAACTGCTTCTTCTGACCCTCTCCCGCTGGCGGGAGAGGATTGGGTGAGGGTGGAGCGGCGCTGCAAGCGCCGCATGAAGCGTTTCGCCTCGCCAACCCCTTATCCAACTCCGACTAGCTTCACTGCGCTCAGCAAGTCTCCGCATCCTTCTTCCCCAAAGGGAGAAGGTGCTTGCCTCACGCCGCCGCGACCTCCGCCACGATCTTCTTCGCCGCGTCGCCCAGGTCGTTCGCGGGAACGATCGCCAGTCCGCTGTTGGCCAGAATCTCCTTGCCCTTGGCGACGTTCGTGCCCTCCAAGCGAACCACAAGGGGCACCTTCAGGTCGACCTCCCTGGCCGCCGCGACGATGCCGTCGGCGATGATGTCGCACTTCATGATGCCGCCAAAGATGTTGACGAGCACGCCCTTGACTGACGGGTCCGACAGGATGATCTTGAAGGCGGCGGTCACCTTTTCCTTGTCCGCGCCACCGCCCACATCGAGGAAGTTGGCCGGCTCCGCGCCCTCCATCTTGATGATGTCCATGGTCGCCATCGCCAGGCCGGCGCCGTTGACCATGCAGCCGATGGTGCCGTCCAATTTGATATAGGCAAGGTCGTGCCGGCTCGCCTCCAGCTCCATCGGGTCCTCCTCCGCCTCGTCGCGCAGCGCCTCGATGTCCTTGTGCCGGAACATGGCGTTGCCGTCGAACGACATCTTGGTGTCGAGCACCATCAGATGACCGTCCTCGGTCTCGCACAGCGGGTTGATCTCGATCATCTCGCAATCGAGCGCCAGGAACGCGTCGTAGAGCTTGCGCGTCAGGTCGGCGCATTCGTCCGCCAGCGAGCCGGTCAGCTTCAGCGCTTCGGCGGCCGCACGGCCGTCCGCCTCGGTGAACCCGGAGTTGGTGTCGATCGCGATGGTGCGGATGCGATCGGGCGTGTCGTGGGCCACCGCCTCGATGTCCATGCCGCCCTCGGTCGAGACTACCATGGCGACCCGCCCGCTTGCGCGGTCGACCAGCATGGAGAGGTAGTATTCGGACGCGATGTCGACGCCGTCGGTGACGTAGAGCCGCCGCACCGGCTGGCCCGCCTCGCCGGTCTGGATCGTGACCAGCGTGTTGCCGAGCATCTCGTGTGCCGCCGCGCGCACCTCGTCGACCGACTTCGCCAGCCGCACGCCGCCCTTGGAGCCCTCGGCCAGCTCCTTGAAGGTGCCCTTGCCGCGCCCGCCCGCGTGAATCTGCGCCTTGACGACATAGAGCGGTCCCGGGAGCTGATCGGCGGCGGCGACCGCCTCCTCCACGCTGGTCGCGGCGATGCCCTTGGGAACGGCGATGCCGTGCTTGGCCAGCAGGTCCTTGGCTTGGTACTCGTGGATGTTCATGGGGCCTCGCGTGGATTGGAGTGTCATCGTGTCAAAGCACGGGCGGGCGCAAGGGTCCAGTCGGACGGGTCACCTGTTCCTCCCCGAGCTTGCCTCGGGGAGGGGGACCGTTCGGCGACAGCCGAATGGTGGAGGCGCCGGTGCAGAGCCCCTCCACCATGCTGCGCATGGTCCCCCTCCCCAAGCGAGCTTGGGGAGGAGCAGTTAGCTCGCCAGCCCGCTCGCGCACAGCGCCGCCGAGCTGGTCGCGACGCCGATGATCTCCGGGTCCTTCAGCGCGCGAACGCGATAGAGGAACTGGTCCGTCGACTCCGACGCCTTTGCCTTGGGCAGCCCGGCGATGCGCCGCAGCTGGAGCAGCGACAGGCGGTCCGTCATCCGCCCGGCCATGCAGTCGGACAGCCGCTCCGACAGCCCCGCGTCGCGCAGCCCGCTCGCCAGCTGGGCACGCGGACTGGCGCACCCGGCGAGCAACAGGGGGCGGCGAGGAGGGCGAGTGTGGAGAGGTGGCGCATGGCCGCACCCTAGCGCCGAGCGGACGACGCGCCAGTGGAAAACTCCAAGGGCTCACCGCGGGTCCTGCTCGTCCGCTCCGGCGCGGACCGGGCCGCTCTCAGCTGCGGAAGATGCTGTTGGGGTCGATATAGCCGGACTTCTCGCCGACGATCTGCCCCACGACCTCCTCGGGCGCGCGCGCCGCTGCCTCGCGCTCGGCCTTCAGCTCCTCGAGCAGCGCCTCGCGATCGGTGTCGATACGATCGTCGACCGGCGCTGCGATGCCCGCCTTCTTGGCCGCCTTCGCCACCTCCGCATCGAGTTCGCGCTGGGCGGTCAGGCCGAGAGTAACAGGGTCCTTCGGCACGATGTTGGCGATGTTCCAGTGGCTCTTGTCGCGGAGCGCGTTGATCGTGTTGCGCGTGGTCCCGATCAGCTTGCCGATCTGCGCGTCGGACAGTTCCGGGTGGCTCTTGATCAGCCAGGCGATGCCCTCCGGCTTGGACGAGCGCTTGCTGACCGGCGTGTAGCGCGGCCCCTTGGTGCGCGTCGTCTGCTCCGGCCGCTCGGAGAGTTGCAGGCCGTGCGACGGATCGGACTGGGCGCGATCGATCTCCTCCTGCGTCAGCTCGTTGGAGCGGATCGGGTCGCGACCCAGGTGCTTCTCGCCCGCCGTGTCGTCGGCGATCGCCTGCACCTCCAGGATGTGCAGGCCGCAGAATTCGGCGATCTGGGTGAAGGTGATGGCGGTGTTCTCGACCAGCCAGGCGGCGGTGGCGTGCGGCATCAGCGGCGTGGCCATGGGGTGTCCTCCAAACGAAACGGGCCGCCCCATCTCGGAGCGGCCACACGTCGCAAACCTACGCAGGGCTTGCGCCAAAGGCAACCGGGTCAGGCCGCCAGCGCGCCGTCGAAGCCGTCCTCCTCGGCCAGCAGGCGACGCAGATGGGCGGCGACCTCGTTCGCGTCCGCCGCACCCAGATCGAAGTCCGACTCCCGCGCGCAGAAGGAGTGCGTCTCCGATGGACCGAAATAGGCCATGGACCAGCGGGCGAAACTGCGCCGCTCCACGGGTTCAAAGGCGAGCAGTCGGACCTCGGCGTGGCGATCGTCGAGCTGAATGCGATCGAACACCGCCTCGACCGCGGCTCGCGGTCCTTCGAGGATTTGGGCGAACAGGCCATCGGTGAACATCAGCGCGCCGCTGACGCCCACCGCCGCGTTGTTGCGCTGAGACGTGCGCAGGATCTGCGACACGGACTCGGTGACCTCCTCCTCCAGACCAACGAGCGTGTTCGCGCTGTAATAGACGAGCCGGTACAGGTCGGCTTCGGGCTCGGGCTCGGGCACGGCCACCATCGACCCCGCGCGATGGCCGCTGCGCATGCCCATCGTCTGGTCGATCGGCACGGGCGGACTGATGAGGAAGCCTTGCGCCGAGCCGCAGCCGATCCGCTCCAGCTTCTCCAGCTGCTCCTCGGTCTCCACGCCCTCCGCGATGGTCTGCATCCCCAGTTGCTGACCGATCACCGTGATGGCGCGCACGATGCTCTCGTTGCGCTCGACGTCGCCTTCGCGAACGAAACTCTGGTCGATCTTGATCTTGTCGAAGGGGAAGGCGCGCAGGTGGCTGAGCGACGAGTAGCCGGTGCCGAAATCATCCATGGCGATGCGCGTGCCGAGGTCGCGCAGACCGTGCAGGGTCGCCATGCAGTTGGGCAGGTTGCTCATCATCACCGACTCGGTGATCTCGATCTCGAGCCGACCGGGCGACACCCCGGCGTGTGCGAGCGCCCCGGCGACCGTCCCGACCAGTTTGTCGGACGACAGCTGCCGCGCCGAGACGTTGACGCAGACGGTCACGTCATCGTCCCACCGGTGCGCGTCGGCGCAGGCCTGACGTATCACCCATTCGCCGATCGGCACGATCAGTCCCGTCTCCTCCGCCAGCGGCACGAACGAGCCGGGCTGCATCAGGCCGCGGGTCGGGTGATGCCAGCGGATCAGCGCCTCCATGCCGGTGATGCGACCGTCGGCCAGGCTGATCTGCGGCTGGTAGTGAAGCTCGAATTGGCGAAAGGCCAGCGCGCGGCGCAGGTCGAGCTCGAGCGCGCGCCGCCCCTGCATCGCGTCGTCCATCGCCTGTTCGAAGAAGGAGTGGCGGCCGCGCCCCGCCTGCTTGGCGCGGTTGAGCGCCATGTCCGCCTGCTTCACGAGGGTCTGCGCGTCGGTGCTCTGGCCCGCCGGCCCGATCGCCACGCCGACCGACACGCCGACATCGACCATGTGGTCGTCGATCAGGTAGGCGCGGCCGACGACCTCCACCACGCGCTTGGCGAGCATCTCCGCACCATCGGGCTGCTCGGCACCGATCTGGAGGATCGCGAACTCGTCGCCGCCCAGGCGCGCGACGCGGTCGGTCTCGCGCAGGGTCGCGGTCAGCCGGTCGGCCACCTTCTTCAGGAGGGCATCGCCCACCGAATGGCCCAGCGTGTCGTTCACCTCCTTGAACCGGTCGAGGTCGAGCATCAGGACCGCGCAGTCGCGCCGGTTGTCCAGCAAGCCGTCCGCGACCGCGGGCAAAAAGGCGCCGCGGTTCGACAGGCCGGTCAGTGGATCGCGCAACGCCCGCTCGTGCGCGTCCACCTGCCCCTGCACCAGGGTCGTCACGTCGTTCAGCTGGCACAGCCAGCGCTCGCCCGGCAAGCCGGTCAACGCCGCGAGGTAATAGCGGTTGTCGAGCCGGACCGTCTCGTCGGGTGACGCGCTCATCGCGTGGGGTGGCACGCCGAACAGTCGGGTGAAGCGGTGGGAGGAGCCGGCGCGATCGCCCGTCAGTGCCAGGAACGGCTCGTTCGCATCCGCCAGTTCGCCGTCGGACGAGAACAGCGCGGTCGGAACGGGCGAGTGTCGAAGGAGCGCCATCCAGGCGTCCACCTCGACCATCGGCTCGCCTCTCTCGATCTCGTCCATGGCCGCCTTCTTATTCCACCAGCTGTTAATAGCCGATGTCAAAAGGGTCCGGTCGCCGATCATTCATCCGCCAGGTCCAGCACGATCTTGCCGATGTGTTCGCCGGCCTCCATCCGCTCGTGCGCGGCGCGGGCGTGTTCCAGCGGGAACACCCGGTCCATCGCCGGCCTCAGCGCGCCGGAGTCGAGATGCGGGCCGACGGTGCGCACGATCTCGTCGGCGACCATCGACTTGAACTCCACGCTGCGCGCGCGCAGCGTGGAGCCGGTGAGCGTCAGGCGACGGCGCATGATGTCCACTATCGACACGCTCGCCTCCATCCCGCGCTGAAACGCGATCGAGACGTGGCGTCCCTCGTCGGACAGGCAGGCGAGATTGCGCGGCAGATAGTCGCCACCGATCATGTCGAGCACCGCGTTGACCCCCTCGCCGCCGGTCAGCGCCTTCACCCGCTCGACGAAGTCCTCGGTGTTGTAGTTGATCGCCGCGTCCGCGCCCCACTCGAGCGCCGCCCCGCACTTCTCGTCCGAGCCGCAGGTGACGTAAGTGGTGAGGCCGAACACTCGGCCCAGCGCCACGGCCATCGTCCCGATCCCGCTGGTGCCGCCATGGACCAGCACCCGGTCGCCGTCGACCGCATAGGCGCGCTCGAACAGGTTGGTCCACACGGTGAACAGCGTCTCGGGAATGGCCGCCGCCTCGGTGAGCGAGAGCGCCGCCGGCACGGGCAGGCACTGGCCGGCGGGGGCCGCGCAATAGTCGGCGTAGGCACCGCCCGCGACCAGCGCCATGACCGGCTGGCCGATGAGCGGGGCGGAGGCGTCGTCGGCGACCGCGACGACCGTGCCCGCGCACTCGAGCCCCAGCACGGACGAGGCGCCCGGCGGCGGCGGATAGACCCCGCGCCGTTGCAGCACGTCGGGCCGATTGACGCCCGCCGCCGCTACCCGGATCAGCACCTCGCCCGGGCCAAGCGTCGGCACCGGCCGCTCAACGACCGTGAGCACCTCGGGTCCACCGGACGACGCCGGATCGATGGCGCGCATGGTGGTGGGCAGGGTGGTGGCGTGCTCGGGCTGCTCGATCGTCTGGGTCGTCACGCGCCTCATCCCCTTGAAGGCCGCCATCGGCATCCGCCCGCTTATTGACACGGGCGCACGCCCGGTCAACGTGGACGACCGATGGACGCCGACGACCCCCGCCCTGCCGACCCGCTGCGACTGGTGGAAGGGCAGGATCTGGACGCCCTGTCGCCGGCAGAATGCGATGCGCGCGTGGAGCGGCTCGCCGCCGAGATCGCGCGGACCGGACGGCGCAAGGTGGTGGCCGTCGCGCACCGGTCGGGTGCCGAGGGGTTGTTTCGCACGTGAGTCCTCTACCGCTGGCGGGCGCATCGGGTCGGGTGAGGGTGGGCGGCTCCAACGGAGCCGCGCTGCGTTCGCCTCGCCCCTCCTCATCCAACTTCGTACTAGGCGGCAAAGCCGCCAAGCCTGCGTATCCTTCTCTCCCTCTGGGGAGAAGGTGACGGCCTTCCTTGCACCCGCCGCGCCCCATCCGCATATTGCCTTGTAAGACAGCGGCCCACCCGCCGGCCGCCGCCGGAGACCCCAATGCCATCCTTCGCACCCGAGCTCGAAGAGACCCTCCACAACGCGCTGGCTCAGGCGGCCGAGCGCCGTCACGAATATGCCACTCTCGAACATCTGCTGCTCGCGCTGATCGAGGATGAGCACGCGTCCGCCGTCATGGACGCGTGCGGCGTGAAGACGGGCGAGCTGAAGGGCACCGTCATCCAGTATCTCGACCAGGAGCTCGACTCGCTCAAGGTCGGCGACGACATCGACCCCTCGCCCACCAGCGGCTTCCAGCGCGTGGTCCAGCGCGCGATCCTGCACGTCCAGTCGTCCGGGCGCGACGCGGTGACCGGCGCCAACGTGCTCGTGGCCCTGTTCTCCGAGAAGGAGAGCTACGCCGTCTATTTCCTGCAGCAGCACGATATGAGCCGTCTCGACGCGGTGTCGTTCATCTCGCACGGGGTGGCCAAGAACGGCTCGGGCAGCGCCACCCCGCCGCAAGGCGAGGAGGACAAGGAGGAAGGCAAGAAGGGCGGCAAGAAGGAGTCCGCTCTCCAGCAGTTCGCCGTCGACCTGAACAAAAAGGCGCAGGCCGGCCGCATCGACCCGCTGATCGGCCGGTCCGCCGAGGTCGACCGCACGATCCAGATCCTCTGCCGCCGGTCCAAGAACAACCCGCTCTATGTCGGCGATCCGGGCGTCGGCAAGACCGCCATCGCCGAGGGCCTGGCGCGCAAGATCGTCGAGGGCGATGTGCCGGACGTGTTGAAGCCGGCCGTGATCTACTCGCTCGATATGGGCGCGCTGCTCGCCGGCACGCGCTATCGCGGCGACTTCGAGGAGCGGCTGAAGCAGGTGATGGGCGAGCTTGAGAAGCTGCCGCACGCGATCCTGTTCATCGATGAGATCCACACGGTGATCGGCGCTGGTGCCACCAGTGGCGGGGCGATGGACGCCTCCAACCTGCTGAAGCCGGCGCTGTCGGGCGGTCAGATCCGCTGCATCGGGTCGACCACCTACAAGGAGTTCCGCAGCCACTTCGAAAAGGACCGCGCGCTGCTGCGCCGGTTCCAGAAGATCGACGTCAACGAGCCGTCGATCGAGGACACGATCGCGATCCTGGCCGGCCTGCGTTCCGCCTTCGAGGAGCACCACAAGGTCAGCTACACGCCCGACGCCATCAAGGCGGCGGTCGAGTTGTCGGCGCGTTACATCAACGATCGCAAGCTGCCCGACAAGGCGATCGACGTGGTGGACGAGGTTGGCGCGATGCAAATGCTGGTGCCGCCGTCCAAGCGCAAGAAGACGATCGGCGTCAGCGACATCGAGGCGGTGATCGCCACCATGGCGCGCATCCCGCCCAAGTCGGTCAGCTCCGACGACAAGACGGCGCTCCAGAATCTCGACAAGGATCTGAAGCGGGTGGTGTTCGGGCAGGATGCGGCGATCGACACGCTCGCATCCGCGATGAAGCTGAGCCGGGCCGGTCTGCGCGACGCGAACAAGCCGATCGGCAACTACCTCTTCTCCGGCCCGACGGGTGTCGGCAAGACGGAGGTGGCGCGCCAACTCGCCGACATCATGGGCATCCCGCTCCAGCGCTTTGATATGAGCGAGTATATGGAGCGTCATTCGATCAGTCGTCTGATCGGCGCGCCTCCGGGCTATGTCGGCTACGACCAGGGCGGGCTGCTGACCGACGCGGTCGACCAGAACCCGCACTCCGTCCTGCTGTTGGACGAAATTGAGAAGGCGCACCCGGACCTGTTCAACATCCTGTTGCAGGTGATGGACAACGGCCGGCTCACCGATCACCACGGCAAGACCGTCGACTTCCGCAACACGGTGCTCATCATGACGACCAACGCGGGCGCGTCCGACATGGAGCGCGAGGGCGTCGGCTTCGGCCTCCAGAACCGCGAGGACGTGTCCGAGGAGGCGGTGAAGCGGATGTTCACGCCGGAGTTCCGCAACCGCCTCGATGCGATCGTGCCGTTCGGCTATCTGCCGCCCGAGGTCGTGGCCCGCGTAGTCGACAAGTTCGTGCTCGAGCTGGAATTGCAGCTGGCCGACCGGGAGGTTCACATCGAGGTGGACGAGCCCGCCAAGGCGTGGCTGACGGCCAAGGGCTAT
>JAABUN010004062.1_pt1 | contig 20874 bp, 23 predicted proteins | sample 5559311 | NCBI WGS metagenome assembly JAABUN01 (sample SAMN10711877, study PRJNA513370) | rock metagenome | isolation source: Antarctica rocks | place: Antarctica: Victoria Land, Siegfried Peak sud
TTCCAGAGTTTTAGCCCACCCTTATTTTGCCTAACATAAAGCAATTACTTTTGCTCGTGATAAAAAATGGTTGCGCCAAACCAAAATTAGGAAATTTCTATTATCGATCTAAGTTTTGGTAGTTGGCGATCGCTCACACTGTTTTTCCGGCATTAGCAATCCGCTCAACCTCTAACCACGACAACGAGCGCGATTGACTCCACAACTCCTGACTGCCGCCCACAAAATGCACCATGATATCCCCGTTGCAAGACTCGGAATATTGCATCAATCGCCTTTTTGTCGCTTCGTCTGCCCACTCTTTCCAGCCATAAAACGCACAAGGTGGGGCAGCATCTTCGGCGGGTATGCCTTGCTTTAAAGCATTGACCAGCACCCCAGTCAGGTTACAGCGCCAGTTCTCCTGTACTGCAATTTTCAGTCTTTCCAGCGCCCCTGGGAAACAGTGCCAATACTTTTCAAACTTAGAATTAAGTCAAGCTACAATTGTGCCTTTGGCTATCCAAGATGTAGCAGCAGTGGGAAGAATGCAGGAATAGGCTAAAGCCGCTCGCCCTGCCTCAAACTCGACTACTAATAGCAAATACTAAGTCATTACGAACCGCCAAAATGCGAAATTTAAATTAATTATGTTTGAAACTCCAAACAGCATTCAGTGGTTAGTTCTTTGCAATCACGTAAGTAGCCTAGCCCAGATGAGATTCCAAGTCTACAATTTACTTATGGAAGGTGGATTTTTGTTTGTGCGAGCGAGCTAAAAGTTGCGATAGTGAATCCATAAAGCACCTTTTTATCATCAATCTCGAAGGAGAATTACTTTGAATCTCAAAGAAATAGAATTTGACCAAATTGAAAGTTACATCCAGCAAGAAAAAGCTAAAGGACGCTCGGTAAAAGACATTGTTAAAGAGCTTGCTGAAGTCCGTAGCGATGTTACAATTTTGTCGCACGATCCGGTAATTGCTGAACAACAAATGTTATCAGCATTAAAAAGATAGTAACTGCTAACCAAACTAACTTATTTTTTTATAAAACTCTCCTCTATGTATTAATAGCTGGGAGTTTTTATCACATCAATAGGCAAGTACGAATATTAAAGTTAATATCATCGTAGAGAAGCTAAAGTAACAGCCCGAAATAGAAAATTTACAATCTGTGCTGGGAAACGAACTTGAACAAAGCAGGGAAGCAGCTTCACAACAAGAGCAGGTAGCGCTTTCTTTATTTGAGCGCCGCACCTTTTGAAATAACCGTTCTTTGAACGTCGGCAACTTCTAGTGGAGCAAGCCGAGGAAATATTAGAACATTACCAAAACTCTCACGAGTGGCAAGAATTGTCCGTAGGGAATATCGTTGACTGCTGACAATGCTGCTCCTTAAAGGGGCAAGGTTTAGTTAAGTTTCTCTTAAAGCACTAGCTCTTCGATCGGCAATTCGCACTAGTGTTTCTAAGTAGCTAAGTTTAAATACTCCCAATTTTTCAATCTCTCGATCCACAGATTGCTTCCATTCTCCACAATCTGGAAAGTCGATCGAAAATTCATCAATTCTTACCTCACGATCAGAAGCATCATTGCCAAGAGAACAAAAGGGAACTTTATCCCCTACCATCAGACCGCGCAGCCCTTTTTCATCTTTTAGCCAGTAGAAGTTATCAACACGAACGCGAACTTTACCATGATGTGCAGCGACAATATAGGCAAACAGAAAATCCTTGCCGTGCATCAATGCCCCGATCGCACTGGCGAACTCATGACGAAACCCCTGGCGCTGGTAGCGTCGCATTGATGGAGCTTTTGCCCCAATCTCAATAGGATTATAAATTGCATTTTGAAACTGGGGATGAGCCTTGCCGAGATCGTGCCACTGGGCGCAATCTGCAACCACATTCCAAAATTCACCTAAATCCAGATGCGGTAAGTTATTTTTTATCTTCAGTAGTTCGCTACGGGCATCAGTTGAATGCTGTTTTAACGTAACAGGATTTATTTTCCTATCTGGAGACTTTTTGCTAGATTTCTTCAGTAATTCCATCGGCAAATTAGATGGTAAATCACTGACATCACCAGTAAAACCAAGTGTATCGCAGTAGCCCCCAGCAGAACGAGGTAATATCACAATTTGATTGGCGGCTGGTTTGTCTTTTAATTCCCAGAATTCTTGGCTATTATTCCAAACCCAAACTGGATTACTGTAGAATTTATAAAACCTTTTAGCAGTGATTCGACAAAGTTCTTCCTGCCTATAACCCCAATTTAAATCGGGTTCTCCCTCAAATTCTCGCCACATCACCGACACACTTGCATCGATTTCGCCACGAATGTATCCATTCACATCATCACAACTACTATCTTGTTTTGGATGGGAGTCAAATAATCCTTCTAAGAACCCTGACTTAAGTACGTTACCTTTGACTGACTGTTTTGGCGGAATTATATTTAATAACGTTGTAATATTGACATCGGACAACCGATCTAAGCATCGCCAAAATTCGTCTAGATCGAACTGTTGATAAGGCAGAGGATTTATTCCCTGAACATCTAGCAAGTAAACATCGCAGTCAACATAAGTTCCATTCCGCCCCGCTCGTCCGCAGCGTTGGACGAATGAAGCCCAGGGACAAGGCATAGTAAAGAGTTTACGAGCATCAAGGTCGATACCAGCCTCAATTACTTGAGTGGAAATTACTACCCCTTTAAAATTTACTAAGTCATCGCCAAGGAGATCGCGTTCGTAACCTCGGAATCGAGCATGGAGTAGCTTTACAGGTATACCTGAATTAGCAAGACAACCCATAATCGCAATTGCATCATCGACCCTATTGACAATGCAAAGAGACAAAGTATCAGGGATATGTTCTGCGGTAACTATTTGAGCGATTGCCGACCCATAATTAGTCTGGGGAATAGTCAAGCGATGCAATCGTTTGAGAAAATTTATCTTCTGCGCCGCAGGGGAACCATCAGCGCGATCGCTATTTTCCAAGGCGATTGGTTGGTAATTTAATTTATATTCCTTGAGAGTAGTAGCATCGAGAGTTGCACTACACAAAACTAGCTCTCGCTTGCCAAAATAACCGGACTCTGCGGCAAATTTTTGTAACAGAATTGAGGTTTTATAACCAATACCTTGCAATTGTGTCTCATCAACAACAATACGGACATCATTATTTAGTAAAGCTGCGTGAACTGACCACTCCCAACGGCTAGTCGCATATCCTTTGAAAAGTTGTCGGGAGAGAATTTGATCTTGAGTACCAATGATAATACTGGGTCGATCGATGCAATTGCACCACGATCGATCCATTGGTTCCCCCGTACCGCCAACTAATTTATGACAGCTGACATCAGCATCTAACTGTAACTGTTTGAGGATTTTACTTACTCGATCGAATGTTTGATGAGTCAGGGTCCGCATCGGCAGCAAGATAACTAACCGAGAGGGGGTATTGGCTCGATCTTGATAAATTCCCCACAGCCAATCCAATGTAAAACATTCAGTTTTACCTAGCCCTGTCGGTGCAATTAAGGTATGAATCCGATATTTGCGATCGCGCAATTGAAAGTCGATTTGATAGGGGTAAGGCTCGAAACCAGTTGCCAACTTAAAAAATTGCTCGTAGATCGAAGATGGGGGCAATAGCTCTGCTGTCCTGTCGGATTGAGTAGGAGAAAACTCATGGTATAAAAGATTACTTTTTTTACCTATTTTACAATATTAACAAATACTAGGTTATTACTAAACGAAATGGCATAATAATACAGGATAAGATCTATGGGGCTTTCTCTCCCTAAGTCTTCAAAAGCAACAAACACAAAGCACACCTATCGACTAGCAGGAATCGGCGATCGCCCGATGGGTAGCTATCTAGCTGGATTGGGTTTGATGAGGATAATCGAACGTCATGTCGATCCAAAAGCAGAGTTTTACTGGCAGGGATTAGATTTTTATATCGATACTAATGTACCAGAATCTGAATTAGTCCCTCGGATTTTAGCTGATTACGAAGCGATAGTAGCCTTTAATCCCTGGAACAAAGCATCGGGGGTCGAGGTTAACAAAAAAACTGGGGAACTGAGCTATGTGGGAGCGATCGCCCAGATTAATAACTCTAAATCTTCACGCACGGCGGCAATTCAAGAATTATTGCCAGAATTCTGGAAGTTAATCGATAAGTTTAAAGTGAATGAAACTACCTTCTCTTATCCTGAAGGAGCAGCAAAACTAGCATTCATCGAACAGTGTCGAAATCGCATTACTCTTCCAGAGTGGCGGGAATGGGCTGATGCAGCGATTATTTTGATGGAAGAAATCGACAAAAAGGGAAAAGTTTCCCTCAAAGCCAAATATCCAGCCTTACTGGGCAGTGGCGGTAACGTCGGCGCGGTAGATATTGCTGAGAATTATTACAGTTCAGTTTGTCTCCTGTTCCATCTCCAAACCGGAGAGCCAGCCATAAATGCAGCAGCTTGTTTTACCAAGGCAATTTTTGGTATAGATGCGTTGGAAGTAACGGAAAGTAAAGAAGTAAAGGCACTGCATTTATTTCCCAGTCAAGATTACAAATTGGATTTTGCCTTATCCAAGAATAGTGATTATGCACCATCTGGGGGAAGTTCTGCCAGTACGGTTAATCCAGCATTAGTTTTACTTGCTTCTGAGGGACTAAGCACTTTTAGTCAGAATATTTCTACTATTGATGCTGGAGCAGATAGCGATACTGGTAAAGCGAGCGGGCGGACTTTGGCAAGGTACTCTCTCGCTGTTGCCACAAATGGGGCATCTACCGATCTAGTTACGCTCGACGAGCGTAAAAGCTTTTCAGAAGAGTATTTTTTACCTCTATGGACTGAACCACGTACTTATTCGCGGTTAAAAGCGAGACTGTTTGAAGCTCCATTAGGTAATGAATCTCAGTTCTATTTGCCCAGACAAATCAATGATGGGACTGATTTTATTCAAGCAGTACAGTCTTGGGCGATCGCGAATAACATCACTGGTAAATTTGCCAGATATGCAATGTTACCGCGCAAAGGACAGTCCAATTTTGCGGTGATGCTAGAAGTCGTAAATGTGGGTAAGAATGCCCAAAGATTAGACCTTGCTGCCGATCTCGATGAATATCGCCGGAACCTGCGATTTTATGCAAAATCTGCTGATTGTCCGACGCTCGTTCAGGGAGCGATCTATCACTTCGACCGAGTTTTTAATCAATTTATTCAAGGCAAGGCTTCACACTCTGAGCTATTTATGGCATTGGGTAAGTTAGCTCCAATTCGGCAGCCCAAATCTTTACGGTTTGATTGGATCGAATCTCTGTTAATCGAATCAAATTGTCCAGAGCTTAGGCTGGCACTAGCGATTGCAAGTTGTGGAATTCGCTCGTACTTGAAAGATGAGTTAGATACCTTTACAGTTGGCAACCCGATCGCATCTTTGGTACAGTTACAAAGACGATGGAGTTTTGCAGCAGAAAAAGGTCACAAGTTCTATACCACCCCTCATCGGATTTTTGCTCCATTTGCCGATATCAGCGCGTTCATTAGTAATTCTAATTTCAACGATCGCCTATTTGAATGCTGGCTATGGTCGCTGAGTCTCGTTGACTTCAATATCGAGAGCGATCGCGTACCTGAAGAATTTAAGGATTCGCACTTAGCAATTTTGAAGCTGTCACCAGCTTACAGAATCGGTGCAGTTCACGTCAAAGAGTTTAATCGCAGGAATTCTCCCGTGGAGGCGATCGCCTATAGCGGAAATCTTCGAGCGACAATCTCTAATTTGATGGGAGCAAACATCTACCTGCGCTCCTTGCCACCCAAACCGAGCGGTGACGTTAGAGCGGCGGCGGCTTTGGCTTTTCCGATTAGCAATCGACAGCAAAAGTCGATTTTAAAGCGATTTTTCACTCAGGAGCCGGACAATCCTGTTGAGTCATTCCTGACTACAGCCATTAAGGATGCAGATTGACTATCAAATCGTGACAATACTTCAAGTTACCAATTCAACATCAATTAGGACAAACTTATGAAGCTCGATCTTGCCCATGTGACTACAGCTAATACTTCAATCGATATTAAATTCACCGTTAAAGGAGCTTTCAATCCAAGTATTTTTCCTAATGTTGGCAGATTAATGTTTCGCCAGAAAGACCAAGATTGCCTAATTATGGACTCCTTTGCTTCCGTCTCGAATATGCTTGAGGGGACAATTCAACTGCCTGGTACTGAAGCATCAGTATTTAAGGAGCTACCCTATATTCGGATGGTAGATCAAACTGGCGCATACCGCGCTACTTCGCTAACATTACCGCACCGCATAGCATCTGGTTATTTACTCAAAAATAAAAGTGCTAAGTTAAATGGGCAAGATTTTGGTAAGAGCATTAAAGCTGAAATTATTGCCAATGGTTTACATCAAACTCTCCTTAAATACTGCCCAATGAGTCTGCTGCACGGAGTTTGGTTTTCTCAATTAGATGGTCATTATAAAGTTTCCAAGTCTATTACTGGTTCCTTGGTAGCTGTGGATGTTAAGGAAGCCTTAATAGGTGGCTTATCGATGGATATGGTGTGGAAGAGTGCTGATACTCTGGATCTGAGAGATTTTGAAGATGCGAAGAAACCTTCGGAGTTGGGTGTAGGGATGATCCCCCATTCAACCACCCATTATGTATGCGATCGCGTTGAAGGATCATTTCAAATTGCCGATCTGCAAATTGCCTCTTATCCAATTCCTGATGAGGGTAAGCGTCTATTAAAAGCTCTAGCTGTCTACGAAATACTATCATTTATCGAAACCGTACCAATGCACCGGGCGGACTGCAATCTTCAAGTGATAGAAGTAGAAATTAATAAGCCTTTGAAAATTGGTGAGACAGAGGCAAAAAAAGCCTTAGAGGCTAGGGTTGCTGTAGAAAAAGCCCTTGCTGACTGTAAAAAATCGGGCATTATTGGGTCTGTGCAAGAAGTTAGCGTTACTCTCAAGGAAAAACCCGCAGCAGAAAAATCGCCGAAAGCAAAGTCAAGCAAGAATTCACCAGCCGAAGCTCCCACCCAGCCAGAGGAGAGTGAATAATGCTTACTATTGCTATCCATCTTACTAATCTTACTTATGGTGCTTGTCCGTGGGATCGAGGGCATATTGAAGGGGCAATCGAGAATATTCCATCCCCAACGCGCATTTTTCGGGCGATCGTCTCTGGAGCCTTTGCGGCAGGTTTTGGCGACTCTCCAGCTATTAAATCAGTTCTGCGACAATTGGCAGCAGTCTCCCCAATTTATTATATTCCCAAAGGAGAATATGTGGCTCTCCAGAGTTTTCGCAAAGATGAATCTGGTAATGCGGATATTCTATACAAGGGAGGCAAGATGAATGTCGAGCCTTATTATTATTATGAGCCAGACGATTGTACTTTTTTGTTGCGTTGGCAAGTAGATTTATCTGAAGCAGAGTTAGTGTTATTGCAATTAGCAATGCAGCAGATTCATTACTTAGGTCGCTCGGAGCATCAAGCTGTTTGGGAAATATACACATCAGTAGTTGATGATGAAGTCTTCAATTGCCGTCCAAGTGATGATGCTGACGAACAAGTGCAAATGGTAAATCCAGATTTTATCGACTCGTTATATATTGCACCTGGTGTCCGTAATGCCGAACTCAAGTCTGGAGTACCAGGTTTTTATCGAGTTAGTTATGCGATCGCGCGATCGCCGGAATATAACCGTATAGAGGGAGTGGTTGAGTGTGATTCAGTGATATTGGGCATCGATTTGAGCTATCCATTACCTGCTAAAGATGCAATGTATTGGTGTGATAAGTTGCATAAAGCTTTAGTGCAAAAGTCCCCTGAAACGGAAAAGTTTCGAGATGGGAGTTTGACTATTACTCCTGTATATGAGGATATCAACTTTAGGCATTTTTCATTGTATTGTGCCGATGGTTTTAGCGATCGCGATCTGGAAATCGTAGAATCGATTTCCAGCCTATATACAAAGGATGGCAAGGTAAATTTGTATGTGGAAGAAGTCTTCCAAGCTAAGGAACAGAGGGCGACTAATTGGGAAAGCCGCTCGCCATTTTTCTTAGCACTCGCGCCATCTCTAAAATATGGTCGTGGTGGGCGGATTCGGAATACTGGATTTCGATTGTTAACTGGGACTAATTTTGTCAAAAATGGAGTCGAACATCAGGCTCTCAAGTATTTTCTGCGACGATGCAATGCAAGTGAGGGCGTGACTTACCAGGAGGTAGACGGGTTACTGGGTGCATTTCAAGCTGAATCTTGGTTGGCTACTTGTAAAGTTGAGAAGTGGTCTGGCTATTGGCAGTGGGGAACCAGACGTTTTAGTGGAGGTGAGGTGAGAGCGGTTGCTCCTGCAAGTCCAATTGGTTATCGAGTTGAGATCAAAAGTGAATTACCAGTTAGAGGTATTGTTACGATTGGCTATGGCAAAAACTTCGGGCTGGGGGTATTGGGCGCGAGTGGGTAGGTGTTAAATTGATTATGTTATTGAATATAGCTGAAACAGTTATAGCGCAAGGATTGTAGTTATTTAAACTGCAAAAATACCCGCGCAATCTATACTGCAAAGGTTTCAGAGTTTTTAAGCGAACTTGCTTTCTTAATTTGAGCAAGAAAACAAGAGTTCCGCACAAATGTACCTTGAAAACTAAATATAGTAGGATATTCAGAAGACCACCGTTGAAATCCCTTGGCAACGAGGGAATCCATTGAAACTGCTGAACCAGTAGCAATTGGAGCGCTCATAAAAAGGTTGAAATCCCTTGGCAACGAGGGAATCCATTGAAACGGCATCCAAGAAGATTGCTTACTTGAACTGGCTTTATGTTGAAATCCCTTGGCAACGAGGGAATCCATTGAAACTAAAGGTGGACGCTACGATCCCGCTCCTTATGAAAGTTGAAATCCCTTGGCAACGAGGGAATCCATTGAAACAGGTTTAGGGTAGAGATTGCAGACATCGATGTGGCTATGTTGAAATCCCTTGGCAACGAGGGAATCCATTGAAACTTCTGCTGTATGCTTTCAAGCGCCTTTTGAGTGCAACTATAATGTTGAAATCCCTTGGCAACGAGGGAATCCATTGAAACAAGCGCGACTACATCTCTCGTAAATTACCTGACTTGTTGAAATCCCTTGGCAACGAGGGAATCCATTGAAACTTGAAAACTGATTTAGTAGTAGGGATAATTAAACCGGTTGAAATCCCTTGGCAACGAGGGAATCCATTGAAACAAATTCGGCAAGCGCTACGAGACTATGGAAGAACAACCAGTTGAAATCCCTTGGCAACGAGGGAATCCATTGAAACACTACGGAAGAAGCGCCGTACACCAGTGCTAAGGTTGAAATCCCTTGGCAACGAGGGAATCCATTGAAACTCCAGTGGAAAAAGCTCCGTACGCAGGGTAAACGGGATCGTTGAAATCCCTTGGCAACGAGGGAATCTATTGAAACATCTATTCGGGTAATCGTTAGCTCTTGATCATTAGGGTTGAAATCCCTTGGCAACGAGGGAATCTATTGAAACGTCTACCAAAGCTAGGACAAGCTTTATTCGTACCGTTGAAATCCCTTGGCAACGAGGGAATCTATTGAAACATGACGACTAAATTGAAACGAGTAGTAATCAAAGGTTGAAATCCCTTGGCAACGAGGGAATCTATTGAAACGGAGCGGAAACATTACTTGCCTTTTATCACTTCAAGGTTGAAATCCCTTGGCAACGAGGGAATCTATTGAAACAAGAATACTTTGAAAGATTGCACTTCAACAAACGTTGAAATCCCTTGGCAACGAGGGAATCTATTGAAACCTAACGGCTCAACCTTGCACAAGCTGGTAAATCGTAAGTTGAAATCCCTTGGCAACGAGGGAATCTATTGAAACATCTGATTGTCAAAGCCTCAGCCCAACTCGTAGGAGGGTTGAAATCCCTTGGCAACGAGGGAATCTATTGAAACCTACCGCTAAAACTTGGGGGTGCAGGTTTTGGAATCGGGTTGAAATCCCTTGTCAACGAGGGAATCTATTGAAACTGGAAAAGTTCTATATTGCCTACGGCTTCTTTTACTGTAAGGTTGAAATCCCTTGGCAACGAGGGAATCTATTGAAACACGGTAGCAAGGGCAGAATTAGCCGCAGTCAACGGCGTTGAAATCCCTTGGCAACGAGGGAATCTATTGAAACTTGACCATAAGCCTTGCTAACTCACCTACTGCGGTCGTTGAAATCCCTTGGCAACGAGGGAATCTATTGAAACGAGTAATGGGTGAAGAAGACTTAAACGTTACTACGTTGAAATCCCTTGGCAACGAGGGAATCTATTGAAACAAGTAGTGAGTATATCCAGTGTCGATTTTGCTGGTTGAAATCCCTTGGCAACGAGGGAATCTATTGAAACCTTACCAATGGCTTGTTTATGCCAAAGGTCAAAGGGGTTGAAATCCCTTGGCAACGAGGGAATCTATTGAAACCTTTGCCTTTAATGCCCTAGCCTCATTGTTTAGAAGTTGAAATCCCTTGGCAACGAGGGAATCTATTGAAACTCCAACCTTTGCCGCTAATGATTCCGCAAATAATTGTTGAAATCCCTTGGCAACGAGGGAATCTATTGAAACTTTATAATCTTTACCTTTGACAGGTGTAGAGCCATGTTGAAATCCCTTGGCAACGAGGGAATCTATTGAAACGCTCTACTAATACTCGCTAAAGGTGCGCTTACTGTTGAAATCCCTTGGCAACGAGGGAATCTATTGAAACCCATTTAAGCAATTAATCCCTGGGGGATTGATTAGTTGAAATCCCTTGGCAACGAGAGAATCTATTGAAACATGCCGCTAGGAGGTAAGCCGTTCGTAGATGCGTTGTTGTTGAAATCCCTTGGCAACGAGGGAATCTATTGAAACCTTTTAACCCATCTTTATACATCAACAGATTCTTGTTGAAATCCCTTGGCAACGAGGGAATCTATTGAAACTGAACATAAACCTGTAATCATGAGAATGGCGATGCATTGAAATCCCTTGGTAACGAGGGAATCTATTGAAACCTTTCATTAGCAAGCGTCCGCCCAAAGCGGGAATGGTTGAAATCCCTTGGCAACGAGGGAATCTATTGAAACTAGGGAAGGAGTAGCCATACTCCAAGCAACTCATGTTGAAATCCCTTGGCAACGAGGGAATCTATTGAAACTAATTTAAGAGTTTTATTCCAGGTAGTAATTTCGTTGAAATCCCTTGGCAACGAGGGAATTTATTGAAACAAATTGAGTTGTGGGTGATAACGCCCTAGCTCGTGTTGAAATCCCTTGGCAACGAGGGAATCTATCGGAAAGCACTTAACTCAATAAAGTCTCTACTTTAGCTAAGACTTCTTCCACTAATTCAACTGGGGCTTTCTCAACTAACCTGGCTTGACGGGCTTTCCAGTCGAAACTTTTAATATGGTCGCTTAAAACAACACCTGACGTTTGCATTCCTTCGAGCAGTTGAACTTCAAAGCGAAAACCTTTTGATTTAGTAGTTATTGGACACATCAAAGCCAAAGATGTCATCTTGTTATATTTGCTTGGCGATAAAATAATAGCGGGTCTAGTAAACCCTTGTTCTCGCCCTTGATGAGGGCTAAAATTCACTATGACGATATCGCCTCGTTCTGGCACATAAATCGTTGGATTACCAGAGTTCATTGCCTACAGGTATCCCCATATCAATTTCGCAATGTACGTTGTCCGTTGTCATTCCTTCAAGAAGATCGTCGAGAGTATACTTGGTTCTTCTTGATCGAATCACAATACTATCTCCTACAACAGTGACCGAGATCGCAGTTCCTTCTTCTAAATGCGCCTGTTTTGCTATTGAGGCAGGTATACGCACACCTAGGCTGTTCCCCCATCTGACAACTTGAGAAGCCATGATTGATAGTCCAACTAGCTTTTTGATGTATATACAATAAGTATACATATGCTTGCTAATTTTGTCTGCTGCCTCCTGCATTATCAAGCGCGATCGCATTTACTCCCCTAAGTCAGTGATTTAAACCTCACCTCAATAATTTTCCCCACCAGGGAAGCATCAGTCTCAGAGATAACATTCCCCTCCTCATCCTGAAATACAAGCTTCTGCACGATATCGGTAACGAATACCTTGGTATCAGGATTGCCATCAACCAGTGCCAGAAATTCGCGCCCGCACTTTTGAGCAATTCTTTGACGTTGAGCTTTAGCTTGTTTTCGCACCGCTCGTACTTCTGCCTCTAATTGAGCAATACGCTTTCTTAGGGGTTGAGTGCGATCGCTCATTTTACTTCTCCCCCATTGGCAATAAGCTCAACCTCCGCCCACGACAGACCGCGCAACTGACTCCACAATCCTTGACCGCCACCGATGAAATGAACCATGATGTCTCCGTTGTGAGACTGGGAATATTGCATCAATCGGCGCTTAAGTGCCTCATCTGCCCACTCCTTCCAACCGCAGCCTGGTTTGGTTAAGGAGGGTTTCTGTCCAGTTCTAACAGTGTGGATAAACAAGCCAATCCCTGGTTTATTCTTCCAAGTAGCTAGAACCTGCTGAAAATACTTCAAGGCATTATTAACCCGATCAGGATGACAGGCAAAAGCAGACGCGAGGCTCGTGTTGAGACGCAAGCTGTCCAAAGGTTCGGTAGTCAATACTGATAAACGGGTCAATAGCTGAGTACGATCGGGAGATTCAAATATTGGTAAGTTAATGCGATCGCCCGCGTTGCGATTACGCTGGTGTTAGCGTTTGAGTAGCAAGTGTGACAAAAACCACGCTAAGGACTTTTAGCCAAGTTAAGTTAACGAAATTAGTGGGGTTTCAACCTTCGAGATCCTATCGACATTTTTAGACCGCTTGTATGATTATTAGTAATTACGTACTTAGTAAAACCCCTGCTAGGAGAACAGTTTCAGGCTTAACGTTGTTTTCTTATCCATTGCTACTCAAACCCCAACATCTAGTATTGAATTAAATAATTGTTGCTCTATAATCTATTTCAAAGCGTGGTTTCTTCCCAGTAAGGTGGATTGCCAAATCGTTTAACTAAGAAATCGATGAAAGTTTTGACCCGCAGTGAATTTCTGCGGTTTGGCAAATAAAGCGCATAAATGCCCATATCGACACTGGTTTGAGGATATACTTGACAATCGGTTAGCACTGCTTGCAAACTCCCTTTGCGGATATCTTCACCAATTAACCAAGTTGGCATCAAAATCAAACCCGTACCATCCAAACAAACTTGGCGCAGTACCTCAGAGTTACTTGATATTAGAGAGCCGTTTACTTTAACATCATAAAACTCGTTATCTCGTTTAAATTTCCAGGTATTGTAGCCCATAAAGTAAGCAAACAATAAACAATTATGCTCTGCTAAATCCTCTGGATGTTGGGGTTTACCATGCTGCTCGAAATACCTTGCACTACCACAGACGAGGCGCGTATGAGAGGAAATTTTACGCAAAATTAAATTTCCCCCAGAGAGATCAAGATTTCCGATCCGAATTACAACATCTAAATCTTCTTCTACTAAGTTAGATAATCCATCGCTCAATCTCAAATCTAGCTTTAATTCTGAATATTGAACAAAGAAATCGCTGACTATAGGTGCAATGTGCAGTCTTCCAAAGGCAACGGGTACGCTAACTTTCAACAATCCGCGCGGAACGTCCTGTTCTATTACACCTTGGTTTGCTTCCTCCAAGTCTTGCAAAATGCGAACGGCTTTATCGTAATATTTGCGCCCTTGCACTGTAAGAGTAACGCTGCGAGTTGAGCGATTAAGCAGTTGGGTATTAAGCATTGCTTCTAAAGCATTTACCTGGCGGGTCACAGAAGACACTGCCATTAGAGTTTGCCTAGATGCTTCAGAAAATCCCCCCGCTTCTACCACTTTGACAAAAGCACGTATCGCTGCAAACTGATCCATCAGGTTCTTTATACTTTTGCATAAAACGCAAAGGTCTTTAGCATACTAGCTATATTATCATTTTTTATGAAGGGAGTTATCGTTAAAAAGTCAGGAATTAATGGCGAGAAACCTATGACTTTAACGATTGAAATTACTTCAGACTTTATTTGTCCTTGGTGTTTAGTGGTAGATAAAAGACTCAATAGAGCAATTGAGCAACTAAAAGCTCCCGTTGAGATCAAGCGCCTTTGGTATCCCTTTGAGCTAAACCCAACGATGTTAGAAGCAGGTATGAACCGTAAAACCTATCGTTCTAACAAGTTTGGTAGTTGGGAATATTCACAAGCTCTTGATGCTCAAACGATTCAGGCGGCGATGAATGATGACATTGAGTTTCGCTACGACTTAATGCAGATTACACCAAATACTTTAAAGGCTCATCGCTTAAGTTGGTATGCAGAGCGATCGCACAAAGCTACAGAAATGGTTGAGCGGATTTTGAACGCTTACTTTACCCAAGGTCACGATATTACCGATGTTGAAACTCTAGTCAAACTCGCGGTGGAAGTTGGGTTAGACGCTGACAATGTTAGAGCGTTTTTAAATTCTCATGAAGGTGTTGAAGAAGTAAAAGCTTTAGAGGCGCAAGCAGCAAGCCGAAATATACGTGGCGTACCGTCAATCAAAATCGGCACGGAAACGATTGTTGGAGCGCAAAGCGTTGAGGTTTTTTTAGCAGCCTTGAAAACGGCGGTAAATAAATTAGAAGTTGCGTAACAGGAGGTTCAATGACTATAAAACCAACAGGTAATCGGGCAATTGTTATTGGTGGATCGCTGGGCGGTTTATTTACTGGAATTATGCTGCGTTCTATTGGCTGGGATGTAGATATTTACGAACGCTCTGATCGTAATCTTGATAGTCGCGGTGGTGGTGTTGTATTACAAAGCGATGTGGTCGAGGCTTTTGAGCGTGCGGGTATCTCCACTCAATCGCTGGGCGTAGCAGCGCGCGAACGCTACTATCTAAACTCTGATGGCAGTATTGATGAACCAATGTCAATGCGTCAAATGTTGACCTCTTGGAATCTGCTTTATGGTTCTATGCGTCGGCATTTTCCTTCAGAGCATTACCATTACGGAAAACAGTTGCTCGACACTAGGCAAAACGGCGAACAGGTGACAGCAACCTTTGCTGATGGAACTCGTGACACGGCAGATTTATTAATTGGTGCAGACGGACCAAACTCCACTGTACGCCAGCAATTTTTACCCGATGCTGATTATCGTTACGCCGGATACGTCGCTTATCGGGGATTAGTTAACGAAAATGAACTGGAATCAGAAGCAGCGGCGCTTTTTACAGAGCGATTTGTATTTTATCAGTTTCCCAATTCGCATATTCTGCAATATGTCATTCCTGGCGATCGTGAATCATTAATACCAGGAGAACGCCGCTTCAACTGGGTTTGGTACGTCAATTATGATGAAAAAGCAGAACTACCGCGCATTTTGACCGATAAAAATGGCAAACGTCGAGATTATTCTATTCCACCAGGTGCGATCGCACCTGCCGTAGAAAAAGAAATGCGGTTATATGCAAGTAAGGTACTTGCTCCCCCATTTCAAAAACTTGTTGCCGCAACTCCTGAGCCTTTCGTCCAGGCGATTCTAGACTTGGGAGTACCGCAAATGACTTTTGGACGAGTGGCGCTTGTTGGCGATGCTGCTTTTATTCCTCGCCCTCATACGGCAGCAAGTACCGCAAAAGCGGCGGCAAATGCGATTTCTTTAGCAGAGGCGCTAGTTAAATACAACCATAATGTTACTAAAGCTCTCCCAGTTTGGCAGCCAAGTCAATTAGCTTATGGCAGACAACTTATGGCATCTGGTCAACAAATGGGTAATCGCTCTCAGTTTAGTTATGGCACAAGTCGATACGGCGAACATTTAGAGGCTTTGCAACAAAAAGCTTAGAGTGAAATGATTTAAACTATTACTTCAGGAGACTAAAATGCTGCAATCAGAGAGTACAAAACAAGTTCCCTTGATGAGTTTGAATCGTTTTGAAGCCTTTAGCGATGGTGTATTTGCGATCGCTGTGACTTTACTTGTAATTGAAATCAAAGCACCTGACCTATCGCAAGCAACCTCCTCTGAAGCTATTGCTAAACTACTCCAAGTTTTACCCCATGTTTTAAGTTATGCCACCAGTTTTATTGTTATTGGCGTAATTTGGATTAATCATCATGCGCTTTTTCATTTCATCAAACGAGTAGATCGCATTATTTTAGTAATCAACTTACTATTATTAATGTGCGTTGCTTTTATCCCCTATCCTACGGCGCTTATTGGTGAATATGGCTCGTCCTTGCCCGTTGTAGTTTTTTATGGGCTATCTTTAGCAATTACTGGATTTGCTTACAACGCGCTCTGGTTTTATGTTCTGCGTCGCTACATCAAGGCTGAAAAACTCATTCACCCAAAAATCGTTCAAAAAGCAACTATTTGGACTCTTAGCTATCCAATTTCTTATCTTGTTGCCGCAGGCTTGGCTTTTATTAGCCTCAACTTGAGCATCCTACTTTACGCACTCATTCCCGCGTTCTATCTTTTACCGGGAATTATTGACAAGCAATTGATAGAACAAGTCTGAAACAATCTGACAGACCTGTTCCCAGTGCCTGTTGAGGAATTAGCACTGTATCAATAATGTGAATCACACCATTATCTGCTTTAACATCTGGGGTAACAACTGTAGCGTCATTTACCTTGACACCATTAGAGGCATCAATTTTCACCGTTGAACCTTCTGTTGTAACTGTAGCGTCATTTACCTTGACACCATTAGAGGCATCAATTTTCACCGTTGAACCTTCTGTTGTAGTTGCTGAATCAAGTTCTACTACATCGGCTGCCATTACTTTTCCAGTCACAACTGGTACTCTAATACCTTTCTTAGTTGAATAACATCTTCTAACAGTGACTCAACCGTTCCCGATGGCAGCTTTGAGAAAGCTTCATCAGTGGGTGCAAAAACAGTAAATGGCCCTGCGCCCTTCAGCGCCGTGTCAAGACCAGCAGCAGTGATAGCTGTTACCAAAGTATTAAAAGTACCCGCGTTAATTGCAGTGTCTACGATATCAGGCATAAATTTTTCTTCACCCAGTAAGGAGATATTCTGACAGTCAAACTTCAATTAAGTTTAAAACGGAACGGCGGAAAAGACGAATCATCACTATGGCTAGGGACGAAAATAAAAAAACTACTAGCCCAACCATCAATTCAGATACTTGTAGATGTTAACAAGATCATTCATCAAGCAACCTACCAGAACTTAAACGTAAATGCAGAAAAAACTTTTACTGGACACTCTACAAGCTCCTCCTAAGTTTTCTATTAACCAGGAAGTAGTTTGGGCTTCCGTTGAAGCTCACGATCGCGGCACTATAGTTGGCTATGTGTGGTTCGACCAAACTAGCTGTAAAGCTTTGGGATACCATTACCTGATCGAACTTGCGACAAATAGTGCTAGTTATTCCTTTTGTAAGCAAGATTGGGCTTTTGAAAAGGACATTGAGGCACTAGACGAATTCAACAACTGAAGCATTAGAGGTGTTACTTGAGTCAAGACGAAGTTGAAGCTTTCTCGAACTGGTTGTGGGGAAGAATGCATCCTCAAAACTTCCAGATTGCTTGGGGATCTGTAAGATATGAACTTTTAGGCTTGCTTTGTGGTGTGTCTAAATCTACTATCCAGCACTGGTTTTCTGACCCTAGTTCGCCATCTCATCGAGAGCCAGGAGATAGACATCAGCGAACATTAATCCTAATTGATTGGCTGCTGTCTACTTTCAATTTAACGCCAGAAGATTTAGTAGCACAATTTGAGCTTTACTGGCAGCAGCAAGCGCCCAAATAAGCTGTCAGTGTAGCGTTTTTTTTCTAGGAGTCGGATGCTAATGTGGCTTCACGTACTTCTGTAAACATAGTTAATAATCTATTGTGGGTCAGTACATTAATGCTCAACACAAGATTAGTCACTTTTGCAATCTATCAGAACAGATTTTATTGACGAGAAAAAAACGAATAATTTTGCTGGAAATACATTAAAAAAATAATGGAAAATCTAGATTCTTCCCAAGTAAATCAAAACAAGGTACGGCTTTACGGTCAACCAGATTCAGCAAAAGCCTATGAAATCCGTGATTTTCTTAACCGCACGGTAGTTGAATTTGATTGGATTTTAATTACTTGTGATGCTGATTGCAATAGAGAACTGGGATTACCGTCTCTAAGTAATGTTCGATTACCAGTGGTTGAATTGCCTAATGGAACAAAGTTATTTGCTCCTACTATCCACGAAATTGCTCAACATTTGGGATGGGTAACACAACCAAAATTAAAAGAGTATGACGTATCAATTTACGGTGCAGGACCAGCAGGGTTAAGCGCTGCGGTTTATGCGGCTTCCGAAGGTTTGCGTACAGTCTTAGTAGAACGCCATGCTGTGGGAGGACAAGCTGGTACAAGTTCCTTAATTGAGAACTACATGGGCTTTCCTGAAGGAATTAGCGGGGCGAATTTAGCCGAACGTGCGCGGCAGCAAGCGGTTAAGTTTGGTATAGAGATTCTGCTATTACGCGAAGGTACTAAATCGGAATTTAAGAATAATCGGATCTATACAGATATGGCAGATGGCAGCAAAATGGTTGCACGAGCAAATATTTGTGCTACTGGTGTGGAGTACCGACGGCTGAATCTGCCCAATGAAGACCAATTTTTAAAAGTTGGATTGTTCTACGGTGCAGGTGCAAGCGAAGCACCAATGTGTCAAGATGAACACGTTTTTGTTGTTGGCGGTGGTAACTCCGCAGGTCAAGCTGCCATGTATTTCTCCCGCTATGCACGAAAAGTAACGATTTTAGTTCGCGGCAATAATTTAGCAGCAACCTTGTCGCATTATTTAATTAACCGGATTACAAATACTAGCAACATTGAAGTGATGTTTCAATCTCAAGTCACTAAGCTAAGTGGCGATACATCGTTACGCCAAATTGAAGTTACTAATTGTAGTAACGGAGGAGTACAGCAAGTCGATACAGGACGACTATTTGTTTGCATTGGTGGTGCGCCAAATACTGAGTGGGCAAAAGATACCAATATTATCCGCGACTTATCTGGTTATTTAGTTACTGGCTCGGATTTACTTAAAGATGGTCGTCCGCCTCAATGCTGGACAATAGATCGCGATCCTTTTTTCTTAGAAACAAGCGTCCCCGGTTCTTTTGCGGCGGGTGATGTCCGGCACGGTTCTGTAAAGCGCGTAGCTTCAGCCGTCGGAGAAGGTGCGATGGCTGTGACCTTTGCTCACAAATATTTAGAGGAAACAGCTTAAGTAATTGCGTCGAGATTAAAACTAGCTTAGATATTCGATCGCATTTAATAACGCCCAGTAGCCCATAATGCAGCGATTTTGCTAAACGCAAGTATTGGAACTGACCCTACATAATAATTAAGTAAGGACTTATGACTGCAAAAGTTGAAATTTATACGAGCAAAAGTTGTTCTTACTGCCATCAAGCCAAGGCTTTATTAAAACAAAAAGGCGTTGAGTTTATTGAATACAGTATTGATGGAGATAAGATAGCACGCTCGGCTATGGCAGAACGCGCTAACGGCCGATATTCTGTACCGCAAATTTTTGTCAACGAGCGACCTATTGGTGGTTGTGATGATCTGTATGAATTGGACGACCTGGGCAGGCTTGAGCAATTTCTCCAGGTAGATTTATAAGCAAAAATCCCTGGATTTTTGCATCAAGTCTTAACTGAACATGAACCAATAGCACTGCTATTAATTCATGGTCCATACTTTTCGCTCTCTACCAAAGGCTTATACGGCATATGAAAACGAGGTACGAAATATGAGTCAGAATCAACAAAGACAAATAGATTCAAGTATCGGCTACTACGATCTTTTTGTAATTGGTGCGGGTTCTGGAGGGCTGTCTGCCGCTAAACGAGCAGCTTCTTATGGAGCAAAAGTAGCGATCGCGGAACACGATTTGGTAGGTGGTACTTGCGTGATTCGCGGCTGTGTCCCCAAAAAACTGATGGTTTACGCTTCCGAGTTCTCTCATACTTATCGAGATGCACTCGGCTATGGTTGGAACAATGTCCAAAGTAGTTTTGATTGGCAACAACTAATTGCAAATGTCAATCAAGAAGTTCAGCGCTTAAGCTTACTGCACATCAGCCTGCTAGAAAAAGCCGGAGTAGAGCTAATCCAAGGTCATGTCAGGTTCCTAGATAACCATACTTTGGAAGTTTCAGGACATCAAATTACAGCCGATAAAATTTTAATTGCAGTCGGTGGAGAGGCTGTAAAACCAAATTTGCCAGGATTTGAATATGCTATTACTTCAAGGGAAATTTTTCACCTCAAACAGCAACCACAGCATATTGCTATTATTGGTGGTGGCTATGTTGGTTTGGAATTTGCCAGCATATTTAACGGTCTTGGTTCTCAAGTTACTCAAATCATTCGTGGCGACCAGATTCTCACGGGTTTCGATGAAGATATCCGCATTGGCGTTCAAGAAGGCATGACAAAGCACGGAGTTAGAATGTTTTGTAATACAGAGGTAAAACAAATTGAACAAGTGCCAGAGGGTTTGAGTCTGATGCTTTGGGGAGGCACTCAAGACTCTTTGATTGTGGATACGGTTCTTTGTGCTACAGGTCGAGCGCCTAATTTAAGTCAACTTGGTCTAGAGAATGTAGAGGTTTGCATTAAGCTAATAGACTTCTAAATAGTATAAAATTAAAGTCTGAAATCTTCAAAGTACAAGGACGATGCCTGCGAAAGGATTCCTCAACGAGGAGCAAACAAAAAAATTGCAACAAGCAGTACGGCA
>JAABUN010004063.1_pt1 | contig 20864 bp, 23 predicted proteins | sample 5559311 | NCBI WGS metagenome assembly JAABUN01 (sample SAMN10711877, study PRJNA513370) | rock metagenome | isolation source: Antarctica rocks | place: Antarctica: Victoria Land, Siegfried Peak sud
ACCACCTCCTGGAACGGCCACCGCCACCCGTTTGTCTGGGGGCGCCGACGGCGGCATCAGCGTGCACGCCGACCGGGGATTGGCTGTCCGCCGACTGTCCCAGGAACTTAGCGGATGCACCACTTAGGTGCTATCCAGAAAGTCTTGACGTTGGTTGATGCTGGAGGGATTCAGGAGTGAACATGATGGATCTCGCCAAGAGGTGTATTAAGCAAAGTGGTGATGGGGAGGGACGTGAATAAGCTTGTGGACGATACTTCAGCCTACATCTGTCAAACGACGCAACTGTGTTACCACCTGGCCATGGATCAGTGGCCACCGTCTTGAACTGAGATAGTCGAGCTTCCCGTCGACGAGTTGGCACTCCGTCGTCTTGGCCTCCTTGCAAGGGGCCAGCAGAACGCTATCCATCGCGGCAACCTTGTCGCATTCAACAACACACTAAATCTAGGCATCAATGATCAGTCAGTAGAAGTTTGGCGTTCTATTGGCGAAGCATACGACTGGCTCTTGCATCATGGGCTTATCGCAAACAACCCACGGCGAGACAACGCCGACTTCGCCTACGTCACAAAGCGAGGGAAGGAGATTATTCAAGATCCCCATCCTCTGCGTACAGTCAAGGCGAAGAAACGAATTGATCTCGATTTTGTTGGCGCCATTGGCGCGCTCAAGAACCCGTCAAGCCACCGTCAGGTTGATTAGGGGGATGCCACGGTAGCATCTGAGGCCGTGCTACTTGCCGACCTCCTCCTTCGACTACTTGATCGCTATGACACGTCGCCCCTTGATTACCCTCAAGCTCCAGCGGAATAAGAATTTGGATGAGTTCGACAAGATTGCCGTCAGGTTCCCCGCCGCGCAAAGCACCACGTCCTCCGCCAGCAATGACGAGAGAACGTGGTGACGTTGGCGGTGCTTACTCGCATCGATGGACGATGACGACCACAAGGGCTGCGGTGTCTGTTACTACGAGGTCTGCATATCATCGACCGGCTTCAGCCCCGGCAGCACGGTATCGCCGGCGGTCGGGAACTTGCCTCAGAGACCACCCGTGGACGTGCCGTGACCCGTCCCGAAGGTGAAAAGTGACGTCAGTCTCATGACAATTGTCCAATGTTTACACGTCGACGATCGACCCGTCGACGTCTAGGCGGGTAACCACTGGAAGTGGCCGATACGGATACAACTCGGCGGCACCCTCGACCAGTTCGACGCCGATACCAGCGCCCTCTGGAATCATCAGATAACCCTGGTCACGCTTCAGCGGCCGTGTGACGATTTCGCTCTTGGGAGGAATGTCTTCCCCGAGCGGATATTCCTGCAGCGCGAAATTGGGGATGCTCGCCGCAATTTGAAGACAAGCTGCCGTGCTCACCGGTCCCAACGGATTGTGCGGGACGACCTGAACGTAGCGCGCCTCCGCCAGTGCCGCAATTTTCTTGGTTCCACTTATGCCGCCACAGAGACAGACGTCGGGACGCACATACTGCACAGCCCCGCGAGAAAGCAGCATTTCAAACTCAAAGAGCGTGTGCATGCGCTCGCCGGTGGCGATCGGAATGTGTATTTTTTCGGCGATTGCTGACATCGCATCCAGATTGTCTGGCAGGGTGGGATCCTCGTAGAAGAAGGGGTGGAACGGTTCAAGACCGCGGGCCAGAACCACGGCCTCCGCGGGAGTCATTCGGCGGTGGATTTCAATGCACAGATCTACTTCATCGCCGACCGCCTCGCGGTACTGGCGGACGGTTTCGATGGCCTCGCGGATCATGTTGACGTGGGTACCGGACGCCGGGCGATCTCGCGGCGCATCCACGAATGGCGTGAGGTGGCCAACGGCGGTAAATCCCTGCTCCTTGGCATCGATGACGCCTTGGACCAGCTGTTCCCGGGTCTCTCCAAAGACGTGATAGTAGACACGTGCCCGATCACGGGTCGGTCCGCCCAGGAGCTGATGGAGGGGGCATCGAAATGCTTGCCGGCAATGTCCCACAGGGCGATATCAATCGCGGACAACGCCCCCATAATTGCCGCACCACGAAAGTGGGTCCATCGATAGAGATACTGCCAATGATGTTCAATCTTGAGGGGGTCTTCACCAATCAGGTAGCGTTTGAACGTCTCGACTGCCTGGGCCGACGCTTCGAGGAACCCCCAGGCGCCTGACTCGCCAAGACCAACCAAGCCGGAATCCGTATGCACGGTAACAAACAAATACCGATCGACGAAATGTGTCGCTATGTTTGTAATCTTCACCGTCTCTTTATCCTTCTCGTGACGAGGGACATGTGCAAGGCACTATGGTGCCACCGGCAAGGGAACTTTGGTCACTGCTCCAGATCAGGAACCACACCAGGTTGATGCGAATCGGCCTCGTGGCAGGGAAAATCCGAATGACTGCCGTATCTCAGTCATGCGTGTTGACAATCGGCATCTTCACCCCTAAGCTGTGCGTATCTGGTAGTGACCACACATGACAAGTAGGAATCAGGAACAATGCCTGCCGAGCCGGTGGCGACGTTTGCGATGCCACTTCATGTTCAGTTGAAAAATGCCCTCACCGACCAGATCATCACCGGGATGCTGCCGGTGCATGCACGCATTCCTTCCGAGCGAGAGCTTTGTCAGCAATACAAGGTGAGCCGTACCACGACCCGCAGAACGCTTTCAACGCTCATCAATGAAGGTTGGCTCTACACGGTTGTTGGCAAGGGAACCTACGTCGCCCGAAATCCATTGGAGCAAGAACTCCAACCGGTAACGGGATTCGCCGCCGATCTTCGTCATCGCGGGATTGAGGTCGCTTCGCATGTACTTTCGGCCGAGAATATCAAGGCCACCGATGGCATTGCCCGTCGCCTTTCGCTTCTCTCGCAGACCCCCGTGTTCGGTCTTTCGCGTCTGAGAATGGCTTCCGGGTGCCCGGTCGCCGTCCAGACGGCTTACCTTCCCGAGCATCTTTGTCCGAACCTGTTCCAGTTTGATTTTGTTGAACGCTCCCTCTATGACGTGTTGAGAGAGAACTATGGGCTTCGATTGACGCAGGCCCACACCACGATTAAAGCAGCACTGGCGACCGCCGCGGAATGCCAGCTACTCGAGATGAAGCCGCCCGCGCCCGTCCTTCGCACTTATCAAATCACGCAGCTGGATGATGGTCAGGTGGTTGAGTACTGTGAGTCAGTCTTCCACGGTGATCGCTATGAGTTGACATCAACCGCTTGGACCGATGGGATCTCGACAGCAGAATCGTTGGGCGGAGAGCGGTTCGGATTCATCGACTAGCGGAGGTGAGAAGGGAAGTCTGGAGTTGCTACACCATGTCGGTGCTGGCAGGGAGCCATCTTTCGATGGCGAAAATACTGTAGGCAGGGGAGGCATAGACATGAGGAGTCAGATTAGCCGACAGGAGAGGATCGCGGCAAGTCAGCCCCACAGCGTGTTGCAATGGTCAAGGCGGGAACTCCTTAAGAACACATTGCGCGCAGGTGCTGGTGCTATGACCGCCGCGGCGATTGGCGCCCACAGTACGTCTGCGGTCGCCCAGGATCTCTCCGGCAAGATTGTGGTCTGGGCTTGGCCGGGGGCTGATGGTCCGCTCAAGCAGACCTTGCCAGGTTTCAACGCCAAGTATCCGCACATCACCGTCGAGATCAAGACGTTGGGATTCGATGATGTGCATACAAAATTGCTGGCTGCGGTGTCATCGGGACGCGGGGCACCGGATGTAAGTGGGATCGAAGATCGCCGGGTTGTGAAGTTTGGGCTGACTGGTGGCCTCGAGGATCTCACCACGAAGTTCGAGCCCCACCGCTCAGCCATCATGCCCTTCAAGCTCTCGTTTTGCACTGATCGAGACGGCAAGGTGTGGGGGCTTCCCTGGGACGCATCGCCCACAGGAACTTTCTACCATGTTGGCCGGCTCGAGGAGGCAGGCATTACACCGAAGGATATCGCGACCTGGGATGGGTATCTTGCCGCCGGTAAAGAGATCCTTGGCAAGAGCGGTGGAAAAGTCAAGATGCTGGCGCTACAGCCGAGCGAAGCTCGTGCCCTCTATGAGCCAATTGCGATCCAACTCGGAGCGGGGATCTTTGACGCCAGCTACAAACTGAACATTGAGAGCGAGCCGTTCATCAAGGCCGCAGAGATTGCACAGCAAATTATGGTGTCTGGCATCAGCGCGAACGTTCCCGAGTACGATAAAGCTTGGAATGAAGGCTTCAATACGGCGTCGTGGGCCACCAGTCCTTACGCTGTCTGGATGGGCGGCATTATCCGAGACAACGCCCCCAACCAAGCGGGCAAGTGGACGGTCGCCCGGTGGCCGTCGGTGACGCCAGATGGCCCCTATGCCACCCAGGGTCGAGACTTCGGCTCTGCCCTCGCCATCCCCAGCCAGTCAAAGAACAAGGAATTGGCCTGGGCGTTTATTGAGCACGCACAACTTACCGCTGCCGGTCAGCTGATTCAATACACCAAGGGCGATCTCTTCCCGAGCATGATCACGCCCGAGGTGCTGAACGCACCGATCTTTAAGGAGCCCGATCCCTACTTCCATAACGACCCGATTCGTGAAGTCTTCGCTGATTCCAATGCCAAGCTGAACGTCACGATTGCGGTCCATCCGGAATACGCCCAGGCGCAGGACATCATCGCCCGTTATCTCACCGAACCCTTCAAAGGGAATGGCACCGTTCAGGAGGCGCTGAAAAGTGCCGCCGAGGAGACGCGCAATAAGCTGAAGATCGAGTAGCCCCACCGTCTACGAGGGATCGGGAACCATGTCCTACCGGGGAAGAGCAGCACGATGTTTAGCATCGCAAAGCGAGGTCGAAGGAAGACGGTGGGAGAACGGGTGCAGGGGCAACGAGCCTTTCCGGCGCTCGCGCAGCCGACGATGCGACGCTTGACGATCTGGCATGAGATGCGTCGCAACATCGCGGCTTACCTATTTTTGTCACCCTTTTTCGTCATCTTCAGCATCTTTCTGCTCTTCCCGATCCTGTTTTCGTTTTACATCAGCTTCTTTGACTGGCCGGGTATGGGCGCCCGGACCTTTATTGGCTTAGATAACTACCGGCTACTGCTCAATGACCCCCCATTTCTGACGGCACTCCGCAATACCGCCTTCATTGGCGTCGCGCATGTGGTCTCGACCGTTGTGATCGCGACAATTCTTGGCGTGCTGTTAGATTCCGAGCGGATCCGGTTCAAGCAGTTCTGGCAGCCGGTCGTCTTTATCCCGTCGATCACGGCAACGATTGCCCTCGCTCTTGTCTTCCAGATGCTGCTGGGCACGCAATACGGCGTCATCAACGACGGACTTGCCTGGTTGGGCGTGGGACGTATCCCCTGGCTCGATCAGACGGGATGGGCGAGATGGTCGCTCGTCGGCGTCATCGATTGGCGCTGGACGGGCTACAACGCCGTTATCGTGCTCGCCGGTCTAAAGGCGATCAATCGCGATATCTATGAAGCGGCTACGGTCGACGGCGCGAGCTGGTTTCGGCAGCTGATTGACATCACCGTTCCCTTGCTACGACCGATCTTGCTCTTTATCTCGATCACCTCCACGATCGGTATCCTGCAACTCTTTACGGAGCCATTCATCTTGACACCGGACTCCGCGCCCACGCTCGGCCTCTACCTCTACCAAACGGCATTCACCTACTTTCAGTTTGGATACGGCTCGGCGATCGCCTACTTCATAACGGGGTTGGCGTTCGTGCTTGCGCTGGCGCAGTTCAAGGCATTCGGCCGATCCGTGGATTAGGGGGAACAACGTGTCGGATAACGCAACTCGACGGCGACCTTGGGGCTTGGCGAAGTTCGTTGCGTACGGCCTGCTCGTGGTCGCTGCCCTTGTGAGTATCTTTCCCCTTTACGTCATGATCCTGGGGTCACTGCGTTCGTTCAGTGACATGTTCGACTCCTATCTCCCGACCAATCTCACGCTCAGCGCCTATCGTGATCTGTTTTCGACGAATAGAGATATCCCGGTTTCGGGGCAGATCGTCCTGAACTTCGTGGTGCCATTCTGGAGATCGATTGCCAATAGTCTCCTGATCAGCTTGTCCTACGCGTTGCTCACCCTGACCCTCTGCGCGATGGCCGGCTTTGCCTTCGCCAAGTACCAATTCCCAGGGAAGCAGGTTCTCTTCATTCTCGTTCTGCTGACGATGATGATTCCCAGCGCGGCCACCATCATCCCCCTCTTCTATATCATGCAAAAGATCGGCTGGATCGATACCTACCAAGCCGTCATCGTGCCCGGTGCCGCCAGCGCATTTGGCGTCTTCTGGATGCGGCAGTACATGCAGAGCCTGCCCAACGAGCTGCTGGATGCAGGGCGGCTCGACGGCTGCTCAAGTCTTCGCCTCTTTCTTAATATCGTGTTGCCGTTATGCCGCCCCGGTCTTGCCGCACTCGGCATCTTTCTCTTCGTCACGTCGTGGACAGACTTCCTTTGGCCGCTGCTGATCCTTCAGTCGGAAGCTCACTACACCATCCCGGTCTTCCTGGGAGCCATGAGCGGCACTGTCAATCAGCCAAACCCGATCGGGATGGCTGGGTCTACCTTCGCGACAGTTCCGATCATCCTCATCTTTATCTTCTTCCAGCGGCACTTCATTTCTGGCATCTCGGCGGGGGCGCTGAAATAGTCTGCACTTCAGATCGAGTTGTGTGGCGACGTGTGATGTGCTGGCTGGAGAGCGATCGAGCCGAGATGCCGTTTGTTTGATCAAAGGAGGTCTCTTCTTGAAGAAGCTGAAACTAGCACTGCTCGGCTGCGGGGATGTTGCACAGCGCGACTACCTGCCCGAGTTCCACCGGATCGCCGACAAGGCCGTGCTCGTTGCCGTCTGCGGCCGGACCGCGGACCGGGCCAAATCGGTTGCCGCGCAGTACGGAATCCCTGCCTGGTATACCGATCATGAAGAGATGCTCGCAGTTAGCGATGCAGATGCCGTTATCAACCTGACGCCCATTCAACTGCATGCCGAGATGACGCGCGCGGCGCTTCGAGCCAACAAGCATGTCTACAGCGAAAAGCCGGTCGCCGGATCTGTCGAGGATGCTTCGCAGATTCGTGATGATGCACGGCGGCATGGGCTGACACTCGTCTGTGCGCCGTCGCTGTTGCTCTATCCACAGCTCCGGTATGCGCTTGCGCGAGTGGCGGCAGGGGATATTGGAGAAGTCTACTCGGCGCGCGGAAGCGGCCACGGAGGGGTGCCGCCCTGGGGCGGCTATCCGTCGGATCCCAGCCCCTTCTTCGCCAGGGGCGGTGGACCGGCCATTGATATGGGCGTCTATCCCTTGCACGCACTGACCGGGATCATCGGACCCGCCCAGCGCGTCACCGCAATGACGGCACAAGCTCAACGGAGCTTCGACGTCATCGAAGGACCACTGGCGGGCGCCACGGTGCCGATCGAAGCGCCCGATAACTGGCACATCGTGCTAGACTTCGGCGGCCAACGCCTGGCGTCGGTCGAAGCAAGCAACTGCGTACTCGACAGCCGAAGCCCTCAGCTCGAGCTCTTTGGTCTCGACGGTACGATTGCGCTGAATTTGCTTGATGTCTCCGCCCCGATCGAGATCTTGAGGGCCGCACGTGGTTGGGAATCGATCGAACTTCCACGGACCGGGCGGGCGTCTGGGCCAGACCACATCCTCGGCGTGGAGCACCTTGTTGATTGCGTGCAAACGGGCCAGTCTCCGGTGCTCAGTGTTGATCATGCCATCCATGTGCTGGAGATCATCATCCAAGCTGAGATGTCCGCGCAGACGGGTCAGGTGATGGACATCAGGAACACTTTCAGATCGGCCCTAGCGGTAGCGTAGCAACGGTAATCTGGAAAAGGCCCTGACGGGTAAGGAGATAACAGCGTGACAGATATCGTTCGCATGGGCGTCGTTGGCGCCGGCACAATTGCGCAGCGTGGCATTTTACCTCACCTCAGCCAAGAAGATGTGCAGGATCGGGTTTGTTTGCAAGCTGTCTGCGACCCCGTCCCGGGGCGCGCGGAGGCGGCGGCTGAACGCTTCGGAGTTTCGCGTGCCTTTACCGACTACGCGAGCATGCTCCAGTCGGGCGATGTTGATGCAGTGACGATCGCGTCACCAATCGGCTTTCACTATGTCCAGGGGCGACAAGCACTCGAGGCGGGAAAACACGTTCACTTCAACAAGACCATGACCACGACGACTGCCGAGGCGACCGAGCTGATCGAGCTTGCGCACGCCAAGGGGCTCAAAGTTGTCGCCTCGCCTGGTGAAGTACTCCGGCCCCAGCATCAGCAGGTGAAGAAACTCATCGCCGATGGGGCTATTGGCACCCTCTGTTGGGCCGTGTCCGGCGCGGCTTTCGGGCGGTACCACGAAGAAGAGCCTGAGCGTCAGGGCAATGATGTGCTATCCAGCCTCGACCCATCGTGGTATTTCCGCAAACCTGGTGGTGGCCCTCTCTATGATATGACCGTCTACGCTCTCCAAGGTCTCACGACTGTCTTGGGTCCAGCAAAGCGAGTGACGGCGTTCTCTGGCGTTCGGATTACCGAGCGGGAGTTCCACAGTCAGATGGTGCCGACCGACGCAGATGACAACACATTCATCCTGCTTGATTTTGGTGCCGGTCTTTCGGTGCTCAGTTACGGAGCAGCCGCCGGATCAGTCAGTAGCCCATTTGCTGGGACCTACTTCGGCACGTCAGGGTCAATTGAGGGGCTCAAGCTTAATGGGGAGCCGTTTGACTACCCCGGCAAAGACCTTGCTGACCAGGAACCGGGGTGGACCGGTGAGCAATGGGTGCTGCCGCATGTCATCGGCCCGCACCGTTGGATTGAGGAGCAGCACGTCTTCGAGGACATCATGCAACTGATTGACTGGGTACGCGAGGACAAAGCCTCTCCGGTGACGGCTTACCACGCTCGACATGTGATCGAGATCATTGAGTCTGCGTACCGAGCAGCGGAGACCGGTCAAGCACAAACGCTGACCACAGCGTTCTAGTTGAGAGGAGTATGAAGCGTGGCGCGGATCAAACTTGCCTACATCGGTGGTGGGAGTACACGGGCGCCTGGCACGATGGCATCATTGATTGACCAGGGAGAGAACTTTCAAGGTTCAGAGGTCGTCCTCATTGACCTCGATCCCGAACGTTTGCAGGTGGTGAAGACGCTCTCGGAGAAAATGGCACGGAGCCAGGGCATTGATCTTACGATCTCTGCTACGGCAGATCGGCGCGTTGGGCTGGTGGATTGCGATGCCGTTCTGAGTAGCTTCCGCCCAGGAGGATTCGAAGCTCGCTATCTCGATGAGCGCATTCCACTCAAGTATGGGATCATCGGTCAGGAGACCCAGGGACCAGGCGGTTTTTTTATGGCGCTGCGCTCAATTCACGTCATTCGGAGCGTGATTGAGGATATGGAAGCCGTCTGCCCCAATGCCTGGCTCTTCAACTACACGAACCCGGTCAACATTGTTTCTGAAGCAGTTACTCATCACACCGAAATTGCTACGGTGTCGCTCTGCGAAGGTCCGATCATCTTCCCACGACACATCGCACTCGCGGCTGATCTCGATCCCGACCGCGTAGATGCCGTGATGATTGGGCTGAATCACGGCTCATGGACTATTCGACATCTCTACGATGGTGAAGACATGATTCCGCTACTCCGTGAGGCATATGAGCGGAAGCGGAACGACCCCGCTGCTGATCCGAAGAACCTGCGGCTCTTGTGGCTGGCTGCCCGGATGGGCACGATTCCTGCATCCTACTTCCAGTATTACTACTTTCGCGACGAGATTCTGGCGGAGTTGCAAGCCAAACCCACAACGCGCGCCCAGGACATTCTCGCGTCGGTCCCCGATTACTGGACGCACTATCGAGAGCAAGCGGCGTCCGATTCGCCGGAACTCAGCCCAGCCCGATCACGTGGCGGGATCCATGAGCTTGAGCTGGCGATTGATGTGATGGATGCCATGTTCAACAATCGGCAAGAAATCTGGCCGGTTAACGTTCCAAATTGTGGTGCTATTGCTGATTTCCCAGATGATCGGGTTGTCGAAGTGCCCGGTTATGTGGATCGCCACGGGATTCAGCCGCTGGCTCAGGGCCATCTGCCGCCTCAGGTGACTGGCCTCGTGAAGATGCTCGGTGAGTACCAAGCACTAACCGCGCAGGCGGCATGGGGTGGTGGCCGTCGTGAGGCGGTGCAAGCTCTTGCGAGTAACCCATTGGTGATGTCATTGGCCAAGGCTGAGACGATCTACGACGAACTAGCCGCCGCGCACAAAGCCTACTTGCCAGACCGACTCCTTTATGAAGCAAGGGGGAAGCATGGATCTGATCGTTGCTGATGATTATAATGCGGCAAGTCGGTTCGCCGCGGACGAACTGGTAGCCACCATCACCAATCGGCCGTCTGTCTCAGTCTTGATTGCCACAGGGAACACCCCAATGGGACTCTATCGCGAGCTGGCGAACCGGCGGCAACATGGACGGTTTGATGCTTCGCGCCTGCGTGTATTCCAGCTCGACGAATACCTCGGTCTAGCCCCCGACGATCGGCGTTCGCTGTATGGCTGGATGCTTCGCTCCTTCGTGGAACCGCTTGGCATACCCAGCGAGAACGTCGTGCGCTTGCCGGGTGACGCCGATGATCCAGATGCCGCTTGTGCAGCATTTGAGGCGACGATCCTCGACGCAGGCGGCATTGACGTTGCCATACTCGGGCTCGGGCCGAACGGCCATCTGGGGTTCAATGAACCACCCGCCGCGGCCGATTCGCCAACTCGCGTGGTTGATTTGTCACCAGCGAGCATTGAGAGCAATGGACAGTATTGGGGCGGAACCGAGCAGGTGCCGCGCCGGGCACTTACAACCGGGATGCGGACCTTGCTGGCAGCGCGCCAGACGCTTCTGATCGTTTCCGGGGCGCACAAACGGAGCATCCTCTCCCGAACCGTTTCTGGCCCAATCACTCCTGATGTGCCAGCGTCCTTGCTCCAAACGGCATCAAACGTCATGGTCTTCGCTGATCGTGCTGCTTGGGGAAGTGATCTGCCGGCACAAGAACTGCTTCCGGCCACCGAGACATGATGTATGTGCTTGGCGTGGATGGCGGTACATCAAAAACGCTCGCGATTATTGCTCAGACCGATGGCACAATTGTGGGGATGGGCCGTCGCGGCGGCAGCAATATCTACACGGCCGAGACGCACACTGCGCTCGCCAATGCAGTGGACGCATCCCTGGATGCTTTGGTATCAGCCGGAATTGCGTCTCGCGACGTGATCGTCGGCGCCTTCAGTATGTCAGGCGGCGACTGGCCGGAGGATTTTGCCTTTATCCAGTCAACTATGGAGGACCAGGGACTTGGCCAGCGCATCATGGTGATTAATGATGCGGTCGGAGGGCTGCGTGCCGGTTCACGAGATGGCGTCGGTGTCGCAGTGATCTGCGGTACCGGCGTGGCAACGGTGGCGCGCAACGCCGACGGACTTTCGTGGCACACAAGTTTCTGGCAGGGAGCTGCCGGGGCAGTTGATCTTGCCCAAAAGACGCTGCGGGCCGTCTATCGCGCCGACCTTGCGATTGATCCGCCGACTGCGCTGACGCCTGCGGTCCTCGACTTCTTTTGCGCCAAGCACGTCGAGGAGATCCTGCGTCGCGGAACGGCACGGGATACGACCGGGTTAGGTGATTATTCCGGGCTCGCCCGAGTGCTCCTGACTGTCGCCGATGATGGTGACGATACCGCCCGGCGAATCGTTGAAGCTCACGGTTACGAGCTTGGGGAATACGCACTCGCGGCTGCCAAAAAAGTGAACATGGAGGGGCAGCCATTCCCTCTCGTACTGGCCGGTGGCGTTTTTCGCCATCCTACGCTACTGCTCGTTGATGCGCTGGCTGCCAAGGTACGCACGGCATTCCCAGATATCACCATTGTGCATAGTCAGTTCGAGCCAGTCATCGGTGCGCTTTTACTTGCGTATGAGAATATTGGCGTGCGGGTTGATGATGCACTGCTTGCACAGATCAAAGCGACGCTTATGACGGAGCATGAGTTCGATGTCGCAACGGCATATGATAATATTGTGCAATCCACAGTGGAATAGTGAGTACCACTGGAACACCCTTGCTAGGCCCCGATTAGTGAGGGATGTGCACTCCCACCGTGATCTTCGACAATCACCGACTCAAACTGGACAGAAGCGGTGCCAGAAGCAGAGGCTCCGCCTCATGCGGCTGTAAAGGGTTGGGAATCGGCTTCGAGAGAATAGACGCGTATCAGCGCTAACGAAACGTGCTCTGCTTCTATGTTGGCGTTTCTACGCGGACATCGTGTTTGCATTGATCCCCCGATGCATTGCGCGCACGTAACTTGCATTGCAACCACAGCAGCCGCCGAGGTATCCAATACCCTCATCCCGAGCGCTCAGAGCAAAGTCATAAAACTCGCTGCGTGCGACTTGAACAGTCTCGAGGTTATCAGGAAACTCGGGGATTTTCGTGAAAGCTTGATGACTGTCCGTTGTTCGGAATGCTGCGGGCTGAGCTGCCAGCGGAACGTCAACAACCCGGCGCATGCCCCGGATGATTTCAAGCATACGGGTGGGCTCTTGTTCGCAGTTAGCGCCGACAACCTGCGCCCCCGCATTAACCATGGCGCGAGCACACTCGGCCGGAGATTTGTCATCGCTACTGGAACTGGTCGTGGGACGGAAGCTCATGGTTGCAACGACTGGTAGACCGCTGTCCCTCGCAACATTAAGCGCGATGAGCATCTCCTCCAAGCGAAAGAATGTTTCAAGAATCAAGAAATCTACGCCTGCATCCTGGAGCAATCGAATCTGCTCCGCGAAGAGATCTCGGGCATGGCCCGCTGCCGAGGGTCCCTCACGCTCGAAGAGTTGTGTTCGTGCAACGGAGCCCGCGACAAGCGCTTGGTCTCCAGCGACAGCACGGGCGATCTCGACCGCTGCGTTGTTTATCTCCTCGGTCTCAGCCCCATATCCCGCCCGTGAGAGCTTTTCTCGAGTTGCGAAGAATGTCAGTGCCTGGAGCACATTCGATCCCGCGAGGAGAAACTCCTCGTGAAGACCGCGCAGCGCAGAAGGATGCTCAATGGCCACCTCAGGTGTGAACTGACCGCTCCCCTTCCCCGTTCCGACTTTCTCTCGATCTGAGCCACTGTCAACGTACCCCCGGCGCTCAAGTTCAATCAGGTATCCCCCATCGCCGAGAACGATGCCCTGGTTACGAATACGATCAATGATGTTTACGGACATGCTGATCCTCCTCCTTCTCTCTGTGCCTCGTTCAGAGTCCGAGGCGGGTTGCCAACGCGGCACCGATAAGACCGCTCTCCCCTTTGAACGCGGCGGGGAGAATGGGTAACTCACGTGTGGACGAGCTCCAAATATGCTCGCGTATTGATGCCACCAATGACTCCCAGTACAAGCCACCGGAGACCCCGAGGCCGCCGCCGATAATCAGGGCCTCGGGATCAAGAATGTTGACGAGCAGTCCGGCGCTGTTGCCCAAGGCTGCTGCCGCCGATTCCACGATCTCCCGCGCGGCGGGATCTCCAGACGCGGCCGCTGCCGTCACCGCTTCCGCACCAGAAACAGCATGACCGATCACGCCACCATAGCGAGACGCCAGGGCGGGACCAGACGCAATCTCTTCGAGAATGCTGCGCGAGCGCGCGCCGCAGCGAGAACAGGTCATGTCGAGTGGCCCGCTTGCGAGAACGAGTGCGTTTCCGCGGGCTCCCGGATACGGCTTACCGTCGAGAACCAGGCATGAGCTGATACCTGTGCCGACTGCTATATATGCGAATGTGCGAAATGAGCGGCCCGTGCCGAACCGTGCTTCGGCACATGCTGCGGCACGAACATCGGCTTCGATGGTGACCGGGGCGATTGCTGCAAATCGCTCATGGATGGGCAAACCATACCACCCGATGACGTGATTGCTCTGGATCGTGCCCTGAACATCAACAAGCTCGGCCACGCCGATGCCAATGCCAGTGACCACGTGACCAGCCCGATCAGCGGCACACCCCAGGTCCGCGGCAAGGGCTACCGCATCGTCGAGCACAGCTTCTCCGCCGCGCTCGGGAGCGGTGGGTATGATGCGTCGAGAAGATATTGCCCCGGTTACAACGTTGACAACGCCGCCGGCAATTTTCGTCCCACCGACATCAATACCAATCGCCCACTTGGACACATCGGGCTGGGGGACATCCGTTGAATCTCGCTGGTCGTGCATCGGTATCGTCATTAGGCCGATCCAGGGGAGTAAGCCGGGGCAACACCAAAGATGATCTCCACCGGATGATCCGAGAAGTTGTAATACTGATGAGCAATACCCTGCGGAACATAGAACCCATCGCCCGTATGGAGCTCGAAGAGACTAGGCGGAGGGCAGTCAGGGGTTCGCACGTGGACAGGACCATCCAGGACATACAAGCTCTCGGCACCGCCGTGAATCTCCCCATCCGTCCGCTGACCCGGGAGAAGTTGGAGTTTCCCCACTGTAATATGCTCCGTGGAGACGAAGAGCCCAACAAGTGCCGGGTGGTCTTGACCTTCCAGTCGCCAACGCAGATCATGCGGACGGATGACATGAATGGTATCTGCTCTTCGCGCTTGCTCAGCTTCTTCTGGCCAGCGGCCTAACCACTGGTCTTGATGATAGCGGATGGTGGGAAGCAGGGGCTTTGTTCGCGCATAACTCCCTGACGTTCCCTGAGACGGCGGCGGCGAAAAGAGCTCAAGGACACGTAGGTCATCTGTGCCCCAATTCCAGGCGTGATGCCACGTATCGCGGCGAAAGAACGCGGCCTCTCCAGGCGCGATGCGATGCACTTCGCCGGTCTCTGGATTAGCCAGCACCATGGTGCCACTCAGAACAAACAGAACCTCATCTGCTGCAAAGATGGTCCGGTAGGCATCTGAGTGTTGAAATGCACCGCCAGGCGGGAGGGCAAAGACGAGCTGGTGGATCTGATCGCTTGAGACATAGATCCAGTCAGCGACCTCGCCAGATTCGTCGTCTCCCCACAGATGCCGTGTCACAGAGGCATAGGGGATCGCCGTAGGCGAGACGAATGTCGGCCGCGGGGAGGGGGCATAGCTCATGAGGCTCTCCCCGCATCATGTACAAGGTGCACACCCTCGCCAAGCAACGGCGCCTCATCAAAGCGCGGTGGCGTGAAGGTGCTCTCGATCGACAGAAATTGTCCAGAGTCCCCGGATTCCATAGCTTTGACCATGATCTCAAGCACGTGATAGGCGTGTTCTGGCGTGATGGTGGGCTTTGTCCCAGTTTGAATGGATTCAATCATGTGCCGGATACCATCCGTCCACGGCCAGTTGCTTCCTTCTTCAAAAACCTGCCAACAACCCGCCTGATTCTGCCAAAGTTCATAGCCCTTTGGCGCCCAGTCCTCGCCGATCATTTGAATGGTGCCCTGCGTGCCGTAGAGTTCGAGTCCGGCATTGCGATAGCGCTGAATCGTGAAACCCGTTGTCACGACGGCGTAGCGCGCATCACCGAAATCCAGCAGTATCTGGGCATTATCGTGACTTTCCACTTTAACACGTTGACCGTTCACTTCTCGTTCCGGGATCGCAATGCCACTCATGGCCACGACGCGCTGTACGGGTCCGAGGAGTCCAGTCAGGCTCGTGACGTTATAGACACCAAGATCGAATATCGAGCCACCTCCTGGGCGGTAATACCATTCGGTCCATGAAGGACCAGCCCAGCCATAAAAGCCTCGGGCCAGGAAGACATCGCCGATATCGCCCTGATGTAGTCGCCGCCACATGGCCTGATAGGTAGGGCTCAGGATGACGTGCGGGGCGCAAAGCAGATAGCCGGGGCTCCGTTGCGCAAGCGCAACAATCTCCGCGGCTTCATGCAAATCCATCGACATGGGCTTTTCGACCAGCACGTGCTTCCCGGCTTCAAGGGCTTCGCGCGTGATGGTTCCGTGGACTTGCATTGGGGCCAGTACGACGACAAGATCAATGTTGGGGTTTTCGATGATCTCGTGATAGTCCGTGGTGAACTGCAACAGACCGTAGGTGTCCCGCGCAATCTCGCGGCGGGTTTCGTCAACGTCGCAGACCACCGCGATCTCGCATTGTGTCGTTGGCATATTCAGCCGCTGCATGTGAGGGATATAGGCTCGCGCGACACTGCCGCAACCAATGATGCCTACCCGGACTGGCTGATCCATAGGTTTCCTTCCTGCTGATCTCTCCCATCCCAGCTCCTGGAATGGGACATGGCGTCTTCAGGACAGCACCATGCTGACCCGTGGCGCGTCAGCTTCACTGACACGTCCGCGTGCGAGTCCGCGTTGCCGCTGGCTATCAACTGCCAACTTGACGCGATCCGCTCGATACACCGCTTGGAACCATTCGATTGGCTCGTTTGACTGGAATACCGTTCCCGTGACAACGAGGATGGGAGATTCGGGGGTGATACCCAGAAGCGGACCGTCACGCTCGCCCGCCAACGCCGCTTCAACCGATTCTCGTGCATGAGTGAATCGGACATTGAAGCGATGCTCAAGCAGCCAATACAGCGATTGGTTTTCCAAATCTTCTCTGGCTAGGTCGGCAAAGCGATATTCGGGCAGAAGACTTGTCTCTAGGAGTAGTGGGGAGGCAGACACGGACCGTAAACGTACGATGTTGACGACCTTGCCATTGGGCGATAAGCGGAGCTTGGATGCCACTGACGGAGAGGCTTGTACCACCGTTTGCTCGATCACTTTTGTGCTGACGATGGTGTCACTTATCCCGCTGGCCTCGGTGAAACCTTGAAGATGAATTGCGTCATAAACCAGCTTTGGCTCGGCGACGAATGTCCCGATTCCTTGGCGCACAACAACATCGCCCGCACGCTCAAGCTGGGCCACGGCCTGGCGTGCCGTCATACGGCTTACGCCACCCATCTCGCTAAGGTCACGCTCAGGGGGGAGCCGATCACCGGCAGAGAGTGTCCCGTCGCGAATGAGTTCTGCGAGTGTTTCGGCCAGTTGATGATAGAGGGGGACCGGACTCGACTTGTCAAGCCCAAGTTGTGCCATGGAGAGGTGATCCGTTCGCCGCGTGCGCGAATCTACGGAATTGCTCAAGAGGCTGCGCAAGTCATCTTTAGCGAAAGAATCGTTCACATATCACCTTCCTCGCAAACGGCGTCCTGTATAGAGGTCTATACCACATTGTAGCAATCTCTGTGCAGAATGTCTAGTCAAAGGCGAAATTTATTAAGTTGGGGTAACTGAATTCGGGTCTGATTGCAAAGGGTTTTTGACGAGGTAGATACTATATTAGCGGACCGCAATAGCCCCGCCATAGAAGACAAAGAAGACTCAGAACAATACCCATCGGGCGATCGACGGCTTGTTCTGGAGCCTCGGGCATCCCTGAGATCAACGCCGAACGAACGACGCTTCAGGTGCTGATCACTATGGGCGCATGCTGGCCGCGCGGGTGACATGCGGCGTGAATGATGAGCTGATTAGTGGTAGCTGTGCGCGTCGGGCGCAATCGCCAGCATCTCGGCGTTGGCCCCTTGACCGTCAGGCGTGTGTAAGCGGTCGCGCTGGATGATCTTAGGATCGACCTCGTCCGCGGAATGCCAATGATCCACTGATCCGCCGAGGTCTCCACCGGACAGTAAGGCGTAACGGTCGGCTTCTCCGCGATCGCGACCAAGCGCGCAAGTAAGCATTGGTTCGTTCCAGATCGTGCCACGGGTAGCACTGTTGGATCCAGAGTTGACGTGCGAGCTAGCGTATAGATTCACATGATCGTGGAGACCGAGACAGGACGCCGAACCGGTCACTGTAACGTATTGCACATAAGCCTGACCGTGAAGCACAACGGCCCTGGAACCTGGATAGTGTACGGGAAATTGGCGATTCCGTAATCCCCGTCGCGAGAAACTCAAGATGCAGACAGGCAGTATAGGCTGATCCCCTCGTCTGCGAACCACATTGCCGCCGCTCCCAGGTCCGCAGGGGTGGGCCGGTCGTGGAGGCAAGGCCCAGCCATGACGCCTGAATGATTGCTCGTAACCATCCCGGTTACAACGGTCATTCACACATGACCAACACGACAATGCCGAGGGCGGTCGCACCGGGGACCCTCGGCATTGGCCGTTTACGGGGTATTAAGCACGCTTCATGTGTGCTTACGGTGCAGGAGTCGCGCATCCCGTGAGCTGGATCGCTACTGTGGGGGAGGCTAGCGGGGTACTGATTGGCGTTGACGCGAGAGCAAGTCTTGGTGAGGCCGAAGGTGATGCCTCCGGCGAGGCCATGGGACTGGCACATTGATCGGAGGACGTGACATTCTGCGTGGTGTGCTGCGGGCCCTGGGCCGCTACCACGCCTGTGCCCCCACCGACGACGACGATGCCCGCGCCCGGATCGACGGGCTCGAGCGGCTGATCGACGAGATCGAATCCCAGCGCGACAAACTCGAGCGAGAACGTGACGACTGGAAAGACGCGGCCCAGCGTGTGGGTGAGGCATCGCGTGAGTTGCGCCACCTGCTCAAGCAGTCGCAGGATCTCGCCTTGCCCGCCCAGGCGTCGCCACAGGCGCGCACGGAGCCGCTCGAGATTACACACGGCCTACAGCGCCCGGCAGACATGCCACAAACGCCAGCGGACAGCATGAGTGCCTGGGAGCGGATCCGGCGGCTCTTCATGCGTGGGTGATCGCCATCAACGTTAGCTGTTCCCGGACCGGCGTGAGCAGGGCTCACCACTGAAAGGAATCGCCGTGACCGATAATCGTGGTGCCGGAATCGTCGATCGAGGAATACGTATTGCCGATGGTATCGTCCGCAGAACTCGAGGGTATTGGAGCGTCGCTGTTCACGATCTCTTGCAGTGGCTCGACAATGCCGGCTTCGGTCTGTCTCCGACGCCAATAGGACTCGACGAGCAATTCGAGTACCTCCAGGTCATCGACGGGGCAGATCAAGGGTGGCCATTGCTGCCGTTTATCCAGAGTCCGGATAGTGCGCGCGCAGCCGGCGCATTCGCACGTCATCTGGAATTGATCCTCGCGGTATATGAACCCGTTGAGGGCGCCGGTTGGCAATTCACGGAGCTTACGCACTCCCATAGTCCGGTACAGCATGGGGATCTTGGTCCATGGAACATGCTGTGGGACAGCGAAAGAGGCGACATCTGCGGCATCATCGATTGGGATCTCGCCGGGCCAGCTTCAGAAGGATATGATGCGGGCTTTCTCGCCTGGTACATGGTCCCCGTGATGAATGATGACCGTGCTCGCGAACGGGGATTTGAACTTCCGATCGATCGGGCCGATCGGCTTCGGGCCTTTTGCGGCGGGGACATGCTGTTCGCACGTAACTGGAGGGACAACGGTTGTGAACTCGATGCTGATAGCGAACGATAGGCGGACAATCGAACGCTGACGGGCGACTACATCGATCGTCTGCTTGCAGATACTATCAAATCTGGGACTACTATAAGAAATACTCTGTGGAAAATTTGAATTGGCAGCTTGTATCTGAGGGGATAGCTATGGCTGGATCGATTGTCCTTTGGAGCACAACACCTGTTCCGGCACCCAGCGAAATCGTTCGACGTCTGCTCGACCAGAAACTGATAGAGGACGGAACCCTGCGTCTGGTCGTGCTGCAGACACCGCTGGATGAACCCCAGGCTGATGAAGTGGGAATGCTTCGCCATCAGTTTTCAGTCGAAGGCGTCAAAGTAAAAGCCGTTGATCCTGGAGTCCAGCAGCGGCAGGATGCCGTCCGTGCCGAAGCTGTCGACCTGATTCGCCAAGCGCACGTGATTATTGGAACTGGCGGTTCGCCTGAGCGGATGATGTCAGTCCTTCAGGACACACCCGCATTGATAGCGATTCGGGACGTGTTTGAGCGTGGTGGGTGCGTGGGTGGAGGCAGTGCCGGCGCGATGGTATTCGGTGTGGGAATGCCGGGTTTGGGCGATGAGATCGTCAGATTCCTGAATTGGGTGCCATTGGTGATCGCCCCGCACTTCGGAAACTATCCTCTGGATCAATGGAAAGCGGGATTCCCAGGTGAGACGATCCTGGGGATACCAGACACGGTGGTGGCAATCATCGAAAATGGAGTCATCCGTTCCGCGGGGCAGGTGCCCATCGAGATCCTGGACACCAAAACGGGCATCGATCAGAAGCTTTCGCCTGGAGGGCTGATAAATCTAGGTGAGGCCCAAAGGGGCTTTGGGTAGCTTGAGTCTTGCGGACAAGTAGTCTTAGTGGCAACGATTATTCGTGTCAGTAATCACGAAATGATCGCCGTCGTCCTCTTCCTTCAGTTGGTCGATCACGGCTTTCTGTCGCTCGTAGGTCCGCCCAGAGCCGATGCCGACGGTGCGTGCGGTCTCGTCTACAGTTCGTTTTGGCTGGCCAAAGCCTGCGACATATGTCGCAGGCTTTCCGGGGGAAGACTTCGTCCCCGCCTCTGCCATCCGCTTCTCTGCGCGATCCGCGATATCCGGCTCCAGGAGTTCTCCAAGCCGTACCTTCTGTGCATCGGTGAGCACGATCATGGCACCTGAGAGGCCGCAGGATGCCCCACAACCGATTGCCCACGAGAAAACGGCCTAGGGATCATACCTAGGCCGTTCGGCTTGCTTACGCCTCAGTGTTCCCCGCGTGTGCAGGCGTGAGGAATATGGGGTTTTCTGAGGTTGTCATGGTTGCCCTTCGGCCCAGGCGCGTGCGGCGTGCATGATGGATTCCATTTCCGCCACGACGTCAGCCACAGACAGCCCCCGTTCATGGGCAATC
>JAABUN010004064.1_pt1 | contig 20864 bp, 18 predicted proteins | sample 5559311 | NCBI WGS metagenome assembly JAABUN01 (sample SAMN10711877, study PRJNA513370) | rock metagenome | isolation source: Antarctica rocks | place: Antarctica: Victoria Land, Siegfried Peak sud
CCGGCGAGCTCCGTGCTCAGCAGCGTGGTGCGTCGGAGCCCTGCGCCCTGTCTCAGCAGGATGACGCCGGGGTGCTCCGCGCCCGGCCGTTGGTGCCGTTCCTCCGTGACGTCGTCGGCCACGAGGAGGCGCTCGATACCGATCCCCGAGGCCGCCTGTTCGGTGTGGGCGGCGAGCCAGTCGTTGCGCTCGACGGCGGCGGCCAGATGCGGCCCCACGGGCTGCTCGATCTCGTGGGTGATTTCCTCGAAGGTCGTGCGCACGAGGTTCCTCGGGTTGCGCGGCCGGCGCAGCCAGAGCGAACCGAACCCGATGCCCTCGACATCACGCGAGGCGAAATCCGCGAGATAGGCGGCGAAGCTCTCCAGGTAGGCATCGCGGTCACGGTGCTCGGCGGCGTCCCGAAGCCACGTCTCGGCGTACTGCACCGGGGTCAGCTGCTCGCGCTGGATGAACCAGGCGTCCACGCCGGGCGGAACGAATTGCCGGACGCGGCGGTCCCACTGGGTTCCCTGCGTGATCTCCCAGTTGCCGAGCAGCTGCGCGGCTCCGCCCGGCGCCAGAACGCCCGGCAGGTCCCGCACGAGCGTCTCGACGACGGCGTCTCCGGCCAGACCGCCGTCCCGGTATGTGTAGGCATCCTCCCGCGCACCGTTCCGCGCATCGTTCCGCGGCGTGATGACGAAGGGAGGGTTGGACACCACGAGGTCGAACCGCTCGCCCTCGACCGGCCCGAGCAGACTGCCGAGCTGGAGGCTCACGCGATCGCCGAGGTTCTCCGCGTCGACGTCGAGGGCAGACGCACTGAGCAGGAGGTTGAACCGGGCAAAAGCGAGCGCGCGATCGGAGATGTCCGTCGCCGTGACGTGGCGGACGTGGGTCAGCAGATGGAAGACCTGGATGCCACACCCCGTCCCGAGATCCAGGGCACGCTCCACGGGGGTGCGGATGACGGTCTGGGCGAGGGTCAGGGATGCCCCGCCGATGCCCAGGACGTGGTCGTGGCGGAGGGGCCCGGGCCGCTGCTCGGACCCGAGGTCGCTGGCCACCCAGAGATTCCCGCCCACGTCGGAGCCGTAGGGGCGTAGCTCGACGGCGGCGCGCCACCCTGCGTTCGTGGCGGCGCGCCAGCCGGCGGGTGAGGTGTCCGCTTCCGGGGCCCGAGGCCCACCGGACGCGCGGGCCGCCCTCTCGATGAGCCGCAATTGTTCGAGCCCGGTCGCACCCACGCCGGCGAAGGCCGCCTCGAGGTCATCGGCCGGAACGGTCTCGCCGAGCAGCCAGAGGAGTACCGGGACGGCACGGGCGCTGCCTCCCCTGCGGAGCCGCCGGCACTCCAGCAGGGCCGGCACGAGCTGGTTCCTCCCGAGTGCGGCGTAGGCCGGATCACCCAGCAGGTCCCGGACGCCATCGACCGTGTACTCGAGGGCCCGGAGATCGTCGGCCAAAGCCTCGAGTGCGGCCAGGTCCCGGCTCGACGGCGCGGACAGGACATCGTCGTCGAACTCCGCACCCCTGGCCGGACGAGGCGCCGGCCTCACGCGGCTCCCGCGGCCGTCGCCTCGGCCTCATCCGGCTCGCACCCCTGCGGGCAGCGCATTGTCGCGGGATCGGCCGCGCATCCGGCGCAGTAGAGGGTGAGGTTGCGGCAGCACTGGTTGGAGCAGTTCTCGAAGGTGTTCGTGGGCGCCTGGCATCGCACGCACGCGCCGATTGTGACGGCGTCGTCGCTGAACTCGAGGTGCATGCGCTTGTCGAAGACGTAAAGCGAGCCCTCCCACAGCCCCTTGTCGCGGTACGTCTCGCCGTAGCGGACGATGCCGCCGTCGAGCTGGTAGACCTCCTGGAAACCGCGGCTGACCATGAGGCTCGAGAGCACCTCGCAGCGGACGCCACCCGTGCAGTAGGTCACGACGGGCTTGTTCTTGAGATCATCGTACTTGCCCGAATCGAGTTCGCGGACGAAGTCGTGGGTAGTGCGCACATCGGGGACCACGGCGCCCTTGAAGCGACCGATCTGCGCCTCGAGCGCGTTGCGGCCGTCGAAGAACACGACGTCCTCTCCCGCCGCGCGTCTGGCATCGACCAGCGCGTGCAACTCCTCCGGGGCGAGGTGCTTGCCGCCGCCGACCACGCCGTTCTCGTCGACCTGCAGTTCCTCGGGTGCCCCGAAGGAGACGATCTCGTTGCGCACCCTGACGCTCAGGCGGGGGAAGTCCTCGGCTCCGCCGTCGGACCATCTGATCTGCATGCCCTTGAACGCCCGGTACTCGCGCGTGGTCTTGACGTACTGCTTGACGGCGCCGATCTCACCGCCCACCGTGCCGTTGATGCCGTCCTTCGAGATGAGGATGCGCCCGCGGAGTCCCCACCGCTCGCAGAGAGCGCGTTGCCAGAGCCGGATGGCCTCGGGGTCGGGCAGTGGTACAAAGGCGTAATAGAGCGCAATACGGTTCATCGACACGGCTCAAAGCCTACTTTGCGTCTCAAAACGGTCACCCTCGCGCCGGTCCCTGTAATTCGGGGCCTTCGAGAACTATGGTTCAGCACATGGGCGCACACGCAGACAACGAGCTCCTCCAGACGTGGATCACCGGGTGGTCCGCGTGCCGGGGTTATGAGCCGCACGACGACGGACGCAGCACCTCGGTCCGCCTCACCGACCAGCAGAACCAGACCGAGCACTTCCTGTTCGAGCCCACGACGGAGCGGTTCCTCGAGCTTGCGGCGGAGACACGTGATGACCCGCTGCGGGTGCTGGCCGTTGTGACCAACCGGATGCAGGAACTCATCGACGTGGCGGACCCGTTGCGGGTGCACGTGACGGATCGCCAGCAATCCCTGATGCGCGTGGAGATGCACGGCCAGGATGTCGAGGACCCGCGCGCACCCGGCGACGGGTACACCCTCGAGCGCGCGAGCGAGGGAGCATGCCGCTGGGTGACGGTACGCGCCGGTCAGGAACTGGCAGCCCGCGGATCGGTGTCCGTCGTGGACGAGTACGCCGTCTACGACCGTATCGTCACCGAAGAGGCCTATCGACGTCGCGGGCTGGGTAGCTACGTCATGCGGGCCCTGACCGCAGGGGTCCTGGAGGACGACGTCACCGCAGGCCTGCTGATGGCGTCCGCCGGCGGCCGGGCCCTGTACGAGTTCCTCGGATGGGAGCACCTCGCCGACGTGTTCGTCATCAGAGGATAAGCGCCGTTCGCGCCGTCGTATTCGCCTTCCCGATGGGACAATTGCCGCGTGACTGCCCGGAACTCGCTGATACCCCTGCTCGGAGGTGGACCCGACCCTGAGCAGCTGCTGCACGTCCGGGAGATCCCGGCGAGGGAGGCCGGCCATGCGCCGTGGCCCGGATGGGTGCACCCCGACGTCGTCGAGGCGTTCCGCGCCCGCGGTGTCCATGAGCCGTGGCGGCACCAGGTAGAGGGAGCGGAGTCGGCGCACGGCGGGGCACACACGATCATCGCGACGGGAACGGCCTCCGGGAAGTCGCTGTGCTACCAGCTGCCGGTCCTGGACGAGGTCCACCGCAGTGAGCTGCTGAACCGGGCAACCCTCGCCCCGAGCGGATCAGTGGCGCTCTACCTCGCTCCCACGAAGGCCCTCGCTGCCGACCAGCTGTCCGCCATCCGCGCACTGACGCTCCCCACGGTCAGGGCGGAAACCTACGACGGCGACACCGACTCGGGTGCCCGCCGCTGGATCCGCGATCACGCGAACCTGGTCCTGGCGAACCCGGACATGCTGCATTACGGCATCCTTCCCAACCACACCCGGTGGGCACGCTTCTTCCGACGCCTCAGGTACGTCATCATCGACGAGGCACACAGCTACCGGGGTGTCTTCGGGTCCCACGTGTCGAACCTGCTGCGCCGGTTGCGCCGGATCTGCGCCAGCTACGGATCCCACCCGGTGTTCATCGGAGCCTCGGCGACCTCGGCCGAGCCGGCCGCGTCCTTCGGGAAGCTGATCGGCGCACCCGCCCGGGCCGTCAGCGAGGACAGCTCACCGCACGGCTCCACCACGGTCGCCTTCTGGGAGCCCCAACTCACCGGCCTGAAGGGTGAGAACGGCGCAGCCACCCGGCGAACGGTCATCGCCGAGACGTCCGACCTGCTCGCGACCCTCGTCTCCGCGCAGGTGCGGACCATCGCCTTCATCAAATCCAGGCGCGGGGCGGAGAGTATCGCCCAGACCTCCCGGCGCATGCTCGAGGACGTCCACCCGAGCCTGCCGCACCGCGTCGCCGCCTACCGCTCCGGCTATCTGCCCGAGGAACGGCGCGCACTCGAAGCGGCGCTGCGCAACGGCGAACTGCTGGGGGTGGCGAGCACGTCCGCGCTGGAACTCGGCATCGACATTTCCGGGCTCGACGCCGTGCTGATCGCAGGGTGGCCGGGGACACGGGCTTCTCTCATGCAGCAGATCGGCCGGGCCGGGAGGTCGGGGCAGGACGCCATCGCGGCCTTCATCGCCAGCGACGACCCCCTTGACACGTACCTGGTGCACCACCCGGAGGCTGTCTTTGACCTCGCCGTCGAGGCCACCGTCTTCGACCCCGCGAACCCGTATGTCCTCGGACCGCACCTGTGCGCGGCGGCGGCCGAGCTGCCTCTGACCGGACATGATCTGAACCTCTTCGGCGCCACGTCCGAGGAGTTGCTCGGCACCCTGTGCGAGCAGGGCTATCTCCGGCGCCGACCCGGAGGGTGGTTCTGGACCCACCCGCAGAGCGCGGCCGGAATGGTGAACCTCCGGGCGGATGGCGGCGGGCCGATCAGTATCGTGGAGGCGGGGTCCGGGGCGCTGCTCGGGACGATGGGCTCCCCCCAGAGCCACTATCAGGCACACCCCGGCGCGGTGTACGTTCACCAGGGGCGGACCTTCGTGGTGCAGGAACTCAACGAGCAGGACCACTGCGCGGTCGTGGCGCGGGCCCAGCCCGATTACTACACGCAGGCGCGCGATGTGACGCAGATCGAGGTCATCGGCCGGGATGTCAGTAGGCTCTGGGGCGGTGTCCTGGCCAGCTTCGGCGACGTGAAGGTGACAACGCAGGTGGTCTCCTTCCAGCGCAAGGCCTTCTCGTCGAACGAGATCCTCGGCGAGGAGCCGCTCGAGCTCGGAGCCCGGGACCTGTTCACGAAGAGCGTCTGGTTCGAGATCAGCCCCGAGCTCCTCAGGGCCGAAGGCATCTCCGCCGAGGAGCTCCCGGGCGCGCTCCACGCCGCCGAGCACGCCGCCATCGGCCTGCTACCGCTCGTGGCCTCGAGTGATCGCTGGGATATCGGTGGAGTCTCGACGGCCCTGCACGCCGACACCGGGCTGCCGACCATCTTCGTGTATGACGGCCACCCGGGCGGCGCAGGGTTCGCCGAGCGAGGCTTCGAGGCCGCGTGGACCTGGCTGTCGGCGACCCGCGATGCGATTGAAGCCTGCGAGTGCGACGCCGGCTGCCCCTCCTGTGTTCAGTCGCCCAAATGCGGAAACCGGAACAACCCGCTGAGCAAGGGTGGTGCGGTAACTGTCCTCTCCCTGATCCTCAGGCAGGCCGCCGGGTCCGGGACCGGCGGCTCCGGGACCGGCGGCACTGCGGACCACGGCCCCGCCCCTACGGCCGTTCCTCGCCCCGCATAGAGCCGGGATGCACCCGAGGTGGCGGCCCGGCTCGGGCGGTGCCCCGGCTCAGGGCGGCGGCCCCGCTCGGGCGGCGCCCGTCGCGTCCGGGACGATCCCCGCCACGTGGACCGATACCCGGACCACGGCCGTGCCTGGCACAGACCCTCCCAGCCGGCATTCCGTCAGGGCTGCGGCGTGCCGCTCTGCTACCTCCCGGGCAACGGCGCACGGCTCGCCGTCGGTCAGACCGCGGACGGCATCCGCCGCAGCCAGTGCCGCAAGATCTGCAGCTGAGGCCGCCTGCGACGCGGCCGCGGTGGCTTGCACCAGCAGTGTTGCCGAACCAATGAGTAGAAGCGCGAGCAGGGCGAGGCCCGCCATCAGCAACGTCCCGGCCCCGCCGTCGGTTCGGCCGTCGGTTCGGCCGTGCCCGCGCAAGGCCGCCGTGCCTCCCGCCCTGCGTCCCGCCCTGCGTCCCGCCCTGCGTCCCGCCCTGCGTCCCGCCGTGCCTCCCACCCTGCCTCCCACCCTGCCTCCCGCGGATTGAAGGGCCCTTCCGGTCTCGGTCATGTTCATCGGTGTTCCTCCCTACCCGAGGCGGTCGCCTGCAACTGTAGATCCATCAGCCCGACGATCGGCCCGGTGACTCTCGTCCTGACTTCCACCGTGGTCCACCCACTGCCCGCGGATATTCGCGTCGTGGCGTTAGTACCAGCGAGCCGTTGCACCGTCTGCTCGACGGACGTACTGCTTTCGCCGCGCATCGCCTCCCGGGCTCCCGCACGGGCTGCCTCATCAAGGCGGAGTTGCGCGGTTCCGACATGAGCCGTACCCAGCAGCAGTGCGATCAGGACGACCAGGGCAGGCAGAACGACGGCGACTTCGGCGGTGACCGAGCCGCTCTGGCCGCCCGGCACCGGCTGCGCGACGCTCTCACTCACGAGACGGTGCCCGCCGATTGTGCCGGCACGCCAACTCCACCTCCGGCCCTGCCGTCGCCGTCGTGCTTCCGGGCCGCCCGTCGTGATCCTGCCCTGGCCGACCGTCATCAGCCGAAGTTCAGAGCCGACGTGATCAGGGACATCAGGAGCCCTCTGATCTCTCCGCTGGACAGCACCGCAACAAGGAGCGCCGCGAAGCCCACTGCCGCGAGCGTCGCGATGGCGTACTCGGCCGTCGCCATGCCTGCTTCCCCCTCCGCGCGCCGGCCCGTGCCCCGACGAACGCGGGCATTGGCCCGTTGTCGCTGGGTCGCCGCCCGCCGGGCGGCCCTGTTGCCAACTCGCGCTCCCCCGGCGGCCCCGTCCTGCCCAGCCGCGGCGGGGAACAGCGCGATCGGGACCGCAGCTTCATCCCGGTAGCCTTCGACGACGCGCTGTGATCCTTGGCGCTGGGGACCGGTAAGGGGCGTGAACGCCGTCCCGCTGGTGCTCCTCTGCTGTGTTTCCGTTGACATGACAATCTCCTTCATCTGACGAGGGACGCTCGGTCCGACGTGCCGTGGGCGACGGTTGCCGCAACACCCACTCTGGCGATTACACCAGCCCTCGCGGGGGCTGCAGACGGTTAAGTGGATAACCCAGGTCCGGCGTCACGTCACGAGATCCTGCTCTCCGAACTCGCGGACGGGAACACGCGCTCAGAGTGCCGGGAGAAGCCCCAGAACCACCGGGACTACGCCCAGGCAGATGAAGGCGGGTAGGGAGCACAAGCCCAACGGCAGGACGAGTTGCACTCCCAGCGCCGCCGCTTTCCGGTCGACTTCCCGGTTGTGCCGCCGTCGCAGCTGGGCCGCGTGCGCGTGCAGGAGAGCCGCGGAGGGAGCGCCGGTCGAAACTGCGAACCGCAGGCCATGCTGGATTTCTGCAAGGTTCGAAAATCCCGTCCGGGACGCCTGTCGAACAGGCGCCGTGAAAAGATGCTGTCCGTCCCTCGGGGAACAGGTGCCATGCCTACTTCCCAGGACGCCTCCCAGGATGCCCCGAGCAGGCGTGCTCCGTGCACCCGCGCAAGAGATGCTCCGATCGGAAGCTCGCAGGAGTCGGCAACGAGCATCAGCGCACCCTCGACGGACGCCCCGGATGACAGCACCGCAGCCAACAGGTCGAGTATCAGCGGGGCATCACTGATACCCGATCGCCCGGCGTCGTCGGCTGGCGCGCGTGCCGATCTCCGCAACCGCCCCGAAGACATCAGCAACAAGGACGAGGCAGCCGCCAGCAGCACGCCGGCAAGCAATCCGCTGGTCACGTAGCTGACCCGGCTGCACGCAGCACGAGTCGTCGGGACCAGAGGCGCGAGGCGAGCATCAGGACAAGGCCCACGGACAGTGCGAGCTGCCCCGGCACCGAGCCGGTCAGTATCTTCACTGGATTAATCCCGAGTGCGAAGCCGAGAACAAGACCGACGACCGGTAGCCAGGTGAGAAGGACCACCGTCGCTCGCGGGCCGGCGAGCGCTGTGTCCCGGGCGGAGAGGCCGTCGAGTTCGGCATCGAGTTGGGCAGCGTACTGCCCAAGGATTCCGGCCAGGGGTGCTCCACTTCGTTCCGCGACCTCCAGGCAACCAGCCAGATCGGTCCAGAGACGGCCCTCGTACAGGGCTGTAAGTCCCCGGCGGCCGGGCGCCTGTTGTGCAGCGACAGCCTGGCGAAGGGCGTCCGGGACACTGAGGCCAAGCTCAGCAGCGCGACGTGCCGTGCTGATCATCGGCCGCGCGGCATCTCCGAATGCGCCCTGGCCCTCACTGTAGACAGATTCGATATCGGCCCAGAGAACGCCCGGCGGTCGGCCGGCCCTCAGCAGACCCGCGAGTTGGTAGACGAAGAGCGGCACATCGTGGGGGTCGACCGTGGAGCGCGTGCCGAAGCTGCGGCGGTGCGGGTCGCGTCGAACATGGTCAGCAGCCGTACATCGAGGATCTGCGGCGCCGGGAAGGATTACCCGCGGCCCGCGTCCACCCGCTTGCCCCCACGTCGGACCCCGCGTCGGACGCCGCATCATCAGGGTCGCGGAAGCGAGCGCCAGCAGGACCGCCGCGATGTAACCGGTCATGGCCCAGGTCCGGGCCGTTGTGGGCATACCCGCGCCGAGAAGTCATCCCACCCTACGGCCCGATGACAACCCGACCCGTCGTCGAGGAGCACGGGCCGTACCCTCAGACCCCCGCCAGGCGACAGTTCGATCAGGCCGAGGCTCTCGACGCGGCGGCCTGCAGCATCACGCACAAGATGGATCACGACGTCCAGGGCGCTGGCGGCCTGGAGTGCCAACACCTCCGAGGTCAGCCCCGCGAGAGCGGCCAGGGCGCCCAGACGGGCGGGAACGGCGTCGGCTGAATTGGCATGCAGCGTGCCGCCCCCACCATCGTGTCCGGTATTCATGGCCGCCAGCAGTTCCCGGACCTCCGCACCACGGCATTCGCCAACGACCAACCGGTCCGGTCTCATCCTGAGGGCCTCCCGAACGAGGGCGGCGAGATCCAGCACGCCGGCACCCTCGAGATTGCCGTGCCGCGTCTGGAGTCCGATGGTGTGCGGATGTTCGGGGTTGAGCTCGGCGGCATCCTCCACCAGGACGACACGCTCGTGATGTGCGGCGAGGCCCAGCAGGGTTGACAGGAGCGTGGTCTTCCCTGTTCCTGTCGCCCCGCTCACCAGGAAGTTGAGTCGGTGCTGCATCATCAGCGTCAGCGCCGCGGCCATCGCGGGAGCGACTGTTCCTCGGTGGACGAGTTCGGCGAGAGAGAAGACGCGCTGTCTTCGGATCCGGATGGACAGGAGGGTTCCGCCGGTCGAGATCGGAGGAATCACCGCGTGCACCCGCAGTCCTTCGAGGCGGACGTCAGCGGCCGGGCATCCATCGTCGAGCCGGCGCCCGCCCGCGGCCACGAGACGTACCGCCAGGGCCCTCACCTCGCTGTCGCTCCGAAACATCCGGCCGATACGCTGGAGCCCTTCCGCGCCGTCGACCCAGACCTCGTCCGGACCGTTCACGAGGATATCGGTGACCGTGTCCTCCGCAAGGAGGTACTCGAGCGGGCCGAGGCCCTTGAGTTCGGCCCGAACCTGATCGAGCGCCGACAGGGTTCCCTCCGACCCCAGGAGCCTGCCACTCGAGCCGACAGCATCAGCGAGCGCCGCACCGGTAGCCTGCACGTCCCCGGCGAGGACGGCCCTTCGCACAGCGTCGACCATCCCGGCCGCGCCCTGCTCCCGCGTGGTTCGCAGAGCCGAGTCCGTTTCTTCGAACGGAGCCGCAGGATCCTCGCCGGTCAGGGCGGCACGGCGCTGTCGTCGAGTGGGGTCCATCCTGGTATCTGCTTGCCTCACGCCGGGACCCGATCCTCGTCGGACAGGATCGACTCGACGACTCTTCGGGCAGCCCTCGGCAGGGGGAAATCCAGGAGCCGACCATCGGCCTCCGCCCGCGCAACTCCCCGGACGAAGGGAAGGCAGGCCAACGGTCCGGGCCGCCCGAGCAGATCGGCGACGAGCCATTTGTCCAGCCCGTCGAGTACGGGACCGCGGAGGACAACCGTGGTGGGCATGGCCGCGTTGGCCCGCAGGATCTGCATGGTGGCCGCCACGCAGCGCGGCCGGGCAGGAACAACCAGGACGAGCCTGTCGCAGACAGCCAGGAGCTGCCGGGCAACACCGCCGCCACAGCCGACGTCGAGGAAGCTGTGGTCGAAAGCACCCCGGGCGGCGTCCATGACGATCCCGGCCGAATCCATTGCCTCGGCCGCACCGCCGTCGGCGCCATCGTGCCGAGCGGCGTGCGAGAGCACGGACAGGGACCCCACGGACGGCAGGGCAGCGGCGAACTGCTCCGCGCCGAGCGTCCCCCGGATACTGCCGAGGTCGTGCCACCGAACGCCGGGGCGTTCCTCGATGCCGACGGTGAGATCGAGACCACCGCCGAGCGGGCCACCGTCCACGAGGAGACTCGCGTACCCCCTGGCCGACGCCAGTCGGGCGCACCAGGAGGCGAGCGTGCTGACCCCCGCTCCCCCGGCGGAACCGAGGAAGCCGATGACCGACCCTGTAGCCGCGGGGTTGAGACGCCTGCCCAGGTGCTCGGCGAGCCATCCCGACCCCTGCGGCAGGATCACCACCCGGGACGCCGGCAGGCCGGACGCCGCTCCCCAGGCCCGCGCTCCGTCGTCGTCCGATCCGACGACGACGACCTCACGCCGGCCGGATACCGCTGCAGCCTGCTCATGGCTCACGAGGAGCACCACCGGATCGAGGGCCAGCGCCTCGGCCGCACCGGACACGAGAAGCGGCGCCACGCCGGCCGCCGCACAGGCCCGCGCAACCTGGTCCTTGAGGAACTGCGAGCCCCCGGCAAGGACCACGGGACGCCGTCGAGCGGCGGGAGTCCATGTCTGCTGCGTCATGGGACGAGCCTCGCTCAATCCGGGCTCACTCCGGACAGTGGCCGGGGCTATGTGGACAACATCACGGATTACGGGAATGTCACCGGCACCGCCGACAATATGCTCATGTACATAGCTGTCGCGTCCGAGGCGTCCCGCCGCGGAAACGGTGCCGCGATGGCGTTGCAGGAGGTGGACAGCGCCGGGAACCGCGTCGGTCCGTCACAGCATGTCGACGGCGAGCGCTTCACGGCCGCCGTCGCCGATTTGGAAGCGCACCGGCCGCGCTGGATCTGGAGCAGCACCAGGCTGTGGTACCCGCGCCTCCTCGCAGCGGAGGTGACCGTGGACAGGTGCTGGGACCTCACCCTGACCAGGAATATCCTCGCCTCCTCGGGATCCTGCCGCCCGTCGCCCTTCATCGATGCGCTGAGAGTCGCAGCGCAGACCGACGACGGCACCGAACCGGCACGCCACCTCCTCCCGCCACCACCAGCGCCCAACCAGCACTCGCTCTTCGACGAGCCCCGGGAGATGGTGGGTCCGGGGTTGGACGACGTCGTCGAACAGTTCCGAAACCAGGCAGCAGCAGTGGCCGCGGCCCACGAGTCCGCCCGGCTTCATCTCCTGATCGCGGCCGAGTCCGCAGGATCGCTGATCGCCGCCGAGATGGAGCACTGGGGCCTCCCATGGCGCCGGGACGTCCACGAAGAACTGCTCGAGCGGACCCTCGGACCGCGACCAGCCGAGGGAGTGCGGCCGGCGGAGCTGGAGCGGCTCGCCGGCGAGCTGCGCAGCGCGCTCGGCAACCCCGGGCTCAACCCCGATTCACCCCAGGACGTGCTCCGCGCGCTGCACAGGGCGGGTATCGAGGTGAAGACCACGCGCTCCTGGGAACTCGAACGACAGTCCCACCCCGCGATCGGCCCCCTTCTGTCCTACAAGAAACGTGCCCGTCTCCTGACGGCCAACGGCTGGACCTGGCTGGACACGTGGGTCCGCGACGGCCGCTTCCACCCGGAGTACGTGGTCGGCGGGGTCGTTTCCGGCAGGTGGGCGTCCCGGGGCGGCGGAGCCCTGCAGATTCCCCGGCAGGTGCGCGACGCCGTGCGTGCCGACGAGGGCCACGTCTTCGTCGTCGCGGACGCCGCTCAGCTCGAGCCCCGGGTCCTGGCTGCCCTCGGGCAGGATTCGGCCCTCGCCGCCGCTGCCCGGGGGAAGGACCTCTACCAGGGCATCGCCGATCAGGGCTTCGGCGGGGACCGAGCGAAGGCCAAGCTGGCGATGCTCGGCGCCATGTATGGAGCGACGAGCGGGGAATCCGGGCGCCTGATGCCCCAACTGACCCGCTCCTATCCGCAGGCCATCGGCGTCGTCGAGGCGGCAGCGAGGGCAGGGGAAAACGGCGCGGCGGTAGCGAGCTACCTCGGACGGGGATGCCCGCCGGCGTCGGCGGAATGGCTGGAGCGGCAACAAACCACGACGGCGGAGGAGCAGCGCCGGGCGGACGCAGCGGCACGTGCACGGGGACGTTTCACCCGGAACTTCGTGGTGCAGGCCTCGGCCGCCGAGTGGGCGCTGTGCTGGCTGGCTGAGATCCGACGGCGTCTCGCGGTAGGGAACATTCCGCGCCCGCGGAGCCGCATCGCCTTCTTCGTGCACGACGAGGTGGTGCTGCATGTTCCGGTGGACCACTCACTCGGCGCTACGGCACTTCTCGAGCAGGCTGCGCGGGCGGCCACCCGCATGATGCTCGGTGACATCCCGATCGAATTCGCCATCACGACGGTCACGGTGACGTCGTACGCCAATGCGAAATAGGTCCTTCACTTCCTGGCCCACCGGACTTGTCCACATGTCCGGGTATCGGCGCGGGCCCGGCGGACGTCCCCCGTACGGTTGCATCACATGGGGGGAAGGAGGGCTGAATGAGCGTTTTGAGAATCAACACTGACCGGTACGAGGAAGCGGCCGGGCTTACCGCTGACGCCGGTCATGCCCTCGCGGACGCGGTCCTGTCGACCGGCCTCTCCCTGCTGCGGACCGGCGGCATGGCGGGATGGGATACCCCCGGAGCGGAATGGGCCGTCGCATACGATCTGGTGGCCCGCGACGTCCTGTCGGCGTGCCAGGAGGTCGCGCTCGCGTCATCCGACACCTCCCGCGCCCTGGCGTTCGCCGCAGGCAACTACATCAGCGCGGAGTACGTCGCGTCGATGGGCCTGTCGGCGCTGGTCTCTCCCTTTGTTCCAGTTTCGGTCGCGGCCGGTCACCTCCCGACCCTCCCCTCCGCGAGTGAGGCGAACCCGGGCTGGCCCCCGCCCTGCTGGGACCTGATCGCCGGCATTGCCGGTATCGTCTGGCCGGCGGGTGATCCCGGACTCCTGCGTTCGGCGAGCGCCGTCTGGTCGGGCCTTGCCGACACGGTCGATGCGGGCATCGAAGGCCCCGGACTCCTGGCCCGCCGGACGCTGGAGGGTTTTCGGGCCGAGGACCTGATTCTTTTCCGCGAGCGGAGTGCGGCTGTTGCCGAGTCCGGGCGGCTGGTCGCCGAGGCGTCCAGGAATATCGGCACCGGGTGTGCTGCCCTCGCCACAGTGATCGACGAGGCGCACCAGGAGCTCCTTGACGAGACGCGTTCGTTCTCGATCGAATGCGCTACGCTGGCCGCGGTCGGCGCGGGCTTGAGCCTTGTCACCCTGGGAGGTTCCGCCGCGGTCACAGCGCTCGTGGGAGCAGCCCGGACTGCCCAGATGGTGGCACGGGTGCATCAGGTCGTAGCCCGGCTCTCCGCCATGGCGCGGGTGGTGTCGATTGCGGCGACTCGGCTACCGGGAGGAACGAGACTGACGGCAGCGCTGCAGTCGCTGGCCCGCACTCCGGCCGTGCTGCGATCGACGGTCCACTCCGCTCGGCTCGCGGTCGAGTCGGGGTCGAGGTCGCTGGGCGATTCCGTCCACCTCGCCCGACTGGCACCTGCAGTACGACTCGTCCGCCCCCTTGGAGCGGCGGGACTTCGGGTCCTGGATTCCCGGGCGGTCTCCGTGGCGCTCTCCAACCCCGCTGCTCTGATCCGGGAGGGGCTTTCCTATCACGTACGACGAGACATCCTCGGAGCGCAGGCGGTCAGGGGCAGCGGAACAGATCAGGTCTTTGCGCTCCTGAAGGGCACACGACTGGGCGCGGCCCCCGTCGTGCCGGCCCTGCAGGCTGCAGTGACCATGAAGGGCCGGGTCGAGACCGCTACAGGTCTTGCCGCCCTGCCCGGGTCACTCAAGGATCGCTACGTCAGGCCGCCTATGGAGGGACCGGCGGTGATTGGTTCAGCACCCGGACGGCTCATAGCGGTGCAGGGATCTCCAGCGCCGCGTCCCAGGGCAATGTCCACCCGAGCCCTTCAAACATCGCATCCAGCAGCATCGCCGTGAAACCCCAGATCACTGCGTCCGGCGCCATGAAGGCGGGGGTCCTACTGATGAAGCCGTCGCGCCTGACTACCGCAGTCCTGCGGTGGTCAGGGTCGAGGAGCGTGCTCACCGGACACCGGAAGACGAGTTCTGACTCCGCGGCGTTGACGGCTCGGACCGGTGATTGGGACACCCACCAGCCGAGCACCGGCGTCACCATGAAGTTGCTGATGGGAAGTCCAACCTCCGGAAGCCGGCCGAGTATCTCTACCCCGCGGGGATCGAGGCCGGTTTCCTCCTGTGCCTCACGCACGGCGGCTGCTGTCGCGTCGGCGTCGTCGTCATCAATAGCACCGCCGGGGAAGGCCACCTGACCGGGATGGTTGGACAACGAACTGGCACGCATCACGAACAGGATGTCCACATCCTCCCGATCTGCAGGTTCGGGCCGTCCCGGAGCTGCCGTTTCCCGCGCTCCGACGAGTATCAGCACCGCCGCGCGGCGAACCCTCAAGGGGTCGAGGGTGCCGAACTGCCAGCCGCTTGGCCGCAGGAGCACCGTGTCCGTGCCGGCCATCGTCGCCGCCCACCCGGACAGCTCATCGTAAACGCTCACGGTGCCGCTGGCAGTTCCGTGGCCGACGGACTAGGCACCCAGACCGTACCCGGTCCCGCGAAGCTCGGCCCGGGTACGGCCGGCTCGCATCAGTTCCAGCAGGTCCTCCCGACCCGGCGCGAGTTCGTACTTGAGCAGCTTCGCCGCTTTCGAGGGATCAACCTCGCCCTCGCCGTAGGACGGGCAGAAGGCGGCGACAGGACATACGCCGCACGCAGGTTTCTTCGCATGGCAGATCCGCCGACCATGGAACACCACACGGTGGGACAGCATCGTCCAGTCCCTGCGCTCGAACAGGGCTCCCACCTCGAGCTCGATCTTCACAGGGTCCTCGGATGTCGTCCATCGGAACCTGCGCGAGAGCCTGCCGACGTGTGTGTCGACGGTGATGCCCGGAACACCGAATGCGTTACCGAGGACGACGTTCGCCGTCTTGCGTCCGACGCCCGGAAGGGTGACGAGGTCCTCGAGGTGGGCGGGGACTTCGCCGTCGAACTCATCAACCAGCCGCCGGGACAGGGCGAGGAGGCTGCCGGCCTTGGCACGGTAGAAACCAGTCGGCCGGATGATCTCCTGCAGGTCAGGCTCCCCGGCCCCGGAGAGCGCCCTCGCATCAGGGTATTTCTCGAACAGGGCTGGAGTGGTGAGGTTGACCCTGACATCGGTGGTCTGGGCCGACAGTACGGTCGCCACCAGGAGTTCGAACGCGTTGCGGAAATCGAGTTCCGCCACCGCATAGGGGTAGGTGTCTGCCAGGATCTTGTTGATCTTGCGGGCCCGCCGCTTCAGCGCGACCGGGGACTCCTCCCCAGCCCTCGATCTACTGCCCGCCACAGGTGTATTTCCTCCCGGCGATGTTGCGCGAACCACGGCGACCACGGGTACAGCCCGCTCGGTCGTCAGTCGCGGGGTGCACGTTCGATGTTGCGGAGGTCGCGGAGGATACCGACGGCACCGGTCCGCTTATCCTGTACCAGGAACTCGCGCCCGCGATCCTCGATGCCGACTTCCCAGTCGCCGGGCTGCAAGGTGAATACCTCGCGCCCGGTCTGCTCGTCGAAGATCGGGCGTGGCGAGCCCACGGCGAACCAGAATGCCTCGACGACGGCCTCCTCATCGGCGGACCGTGTGGCCGTGATGGTCTCCTGTCGCGCGCGCTCGTCCGCGGCGGTGGCCGAGTAGCTGCGGGTGGCGTCCTCTCGAACAACCTGGTGGGCACGCGTCGCGTCGTGCGCGGGTCCGGCGGACGCCTCGTCGCTCGCGGGTCCGGTGGACGCCTCGTCGTACGCGGGTCCGGTGGACGCCTCGTCGTGCGCGGGTCCGGTGGACGCCGAGGGCTCCGAGGGCCGGGAGCGTGCGACCCCGCGCTCGATGCCGGATTGGCCGGAAGCCGCGGCACCTGCACCGACAACGCCGGCCCCGCCGGCGGCGTAGAGACCCGCTCCATTCTGGCGGACAGCCGCAGCAGCAGGATTGATGCCAGCCCGATCATCCTGCGCTGTCGTGGGTGCAGAAGCGGCCGGTTGGGACTCGGCTGGCTTCGGGGGCTTCGGGGGCTTTGGCGGACGGGGCCGGGCCGCAGTGATGGGGCGGGCGGAGTAATGTGCCGGAACCTCCGGCCGATCCACGAAATCGTCCTTGACGACCGGCACGAACGGGCCTGCGACGGTCGCTGCGAGCATCCCGAGTGAGCCGATCAAGGCGACCAGGGGACCGGGGTGGAAGGCGGTCACCGTCTGGAGGAAGAAGAAGGTCGCCGCGAGAACGGCGGAAACCGAAGCGAACTGGTCCACGGACAATGACCCCACTCGCAGGCCCGTGCTACCCAGCCTCCGTGTCGCGAGCAGCGCGAAGGCGACGACCGGGAGGAGGATTCCGATCCCGACGAAGAAGAGTGAGACGCTGTTCCAAAAATTCGCGTAGCGCACTATGCCATCGATGAACGGCAGGAGTGTTCCGAGGAAAACCAGCGCGACTCCGCCACCGAAGATCAGCTCGCGCAGGGTGAACGGGCCCACAACGGCTTTGCTCGGGCCGACATCGCCCGCTCCACCGGTTGTGCTCACCTGTTCCGACCCCGTGGCCGAAGAGATATGGCTGTCAGCCGACGCATTCGTCCCGACGGATGAACCACTACCGGACGAACCACTACCGGACGAACCGCTACCGGACCCGGCGGTGGACCTCTCTCCGGTGGCTGGATCTCGATCAGGCGTGATGCGCTGCCCCTCGGATGCTTCGGTCATCTCGTACTCCAATTCCTAGCGATGGTCACCGGTGGCCCATCAACCGGTTTCGATTACCTGCATCCACCCTAGCCATCGCTCAGCGCCTTCTCCACAAGCCACGAGCGCGGACCGGCAGCCGCTCACCGCACAATTGCCGCATCCTGGCTAGGTCCTGTGACGCCAGACACACGGGGGAAGAAGAAATCGATAGGGTTCCTTTAGAGCACGAGGCGGTGCAGCGAGCTGCAGCGGCGTCCTGCGTCCAGCCTGCCACCGAACCTGTTACCGAACACGTCACTGAACACGTCACTGAACACGTCACTGAACACGTCACTGAACACGTCACAAAGGGGTACACCATGAGCGCCAGGCCACAAGGCGACGCCTTCGAGAACCTGCTGCATGAGGAACGCCGGTTCCCGCCCAGCGAGGAGTTCGCGGCACGTGCCGTTGCGCAGCCCTCCCTCTATGACGAGGCCCGTGAGCAGGGTACCGAGTTCTGGGCCGGGCAGGCTAGAAGCCTTCTCACCTGGGACCAGGACTTCACGCAGACGCTCGACTGGTCGGACGCACCATTCGCGAAGTGGTTCGTGGGTGGAACCATCAACGCCGCATACAACGCGCTTGACCGTCACGTCGAGGCCGGCCTCGGCGACCGTGTAGCCATCCATTTCGAGGGCGAGCCAGGCGACACCCGCACCATCACGTACGCTGCGCTGACCGAGGAGGTCAAGAAGGCTGCGAACGCGTTCGAAGCGCTCGGCGTCCGAAAGGGCGACCGCGTGGCGGTCTACCTCCCGATGATCCCCGAAGCCGTCGTGACGATGCTCGCGTGCGCGCGCATCGGCGCGGTCCACTCTGTCGTCTTCGGCGGTTTCTCCGCCGACGCACTCCGCAGCCGCATCGATGACGCGGAGGCCAAGCTCGTGGTCACCTCCGATGGCACGTACCGCCGTGGCAAGCCGAGTCTGCTGAAGCCGGCGGTCGACGGCGCACTGGAGAAAGAGGGGCACACGGTCACCAGCGTGGTGGTCGTCCGGCGCAACAATGAGCCGGTCGAGTGGACCGAGGGGCGCGATGTCTGGTGGCACGACGTCGTCGACGGCGCCTCGTCCGAGCACACGGCCGTCGCGCACGACGCCGAGCATCCGCTGTTCATCCTCTACACCTCGGGGACCACGGGGAAGCCGAAGGGCATCCTGCACACCACCGGCGGCTATCTCACGCAGACCGCGTTCACGCACAGGAACACCTTCGATCTCCGGCCCGAGACGGATGTGTTCTGGTGCACCGCGGACATCGGCTGGGTCACCGGGCACAGCTATGTGACGTACGCGCCGCTCGTGAACGGCGCGACGCAGCTCATGTACGAGGGCACACCGGACACGCCGCACCAGGGCCGCTGGTGGGAACTCATCGAGAAGTACAAGGTGTCCATCCTCTACACCGCCCCCACGGCTATCCGCACGTTCATGAAGTGGGGCCGTGACATCCCGAAGAAGTTCGACCTCTCCTCGATCCGCGTCCTAGGTTCCGTGGGCGAACCGATCAACCCGGAAGCGTGGATGTGGTACCGGGAGGTCATCGGTGGTGGGCAGGCACCGGTCGTGGACACATGGTGGCAGACGGAAACGGGAGCGCACATGATTGCCCCGATGCCCGGGGTCACCGCGACGAAGCCGGGGTCGGCCCAGGTGGCCGTCCCGGGGATCGTGGTCGACGTCGTGGACGAGATGGGCGAGTCCGTTCCGAACGGATCCGGCGGGTACCTGGTGATCAGGGAGCCCTGGCCGGCGATGCTCCGTGGGATCTGGGGGGACCCCCAGCGCTTCAAGGACACCTACTGGTCCCGGTTCGATGCGATGTACTTCGCCGGGGACGGCGCCAAACGTGACGACGACGGGGATCTGTGGCTCCTGGGCAGGGTCGACGACGTCATGAACATCTCCGGTCACCGGCTATCGACCACCGAGATCGAGTCGGCGCTGGTGAGCCACCCGTCGGTCGCCGAAGCCGCCGTCGTGGGGGCCAGCGACGAGACGACCGGCGAGGCCGTCGTCGCCTTCGTCATCCTGCGCGGGTCGGCGAAGGACGACGACGATATCGTCACCACGCTGCGCAACCACGTGGGCAAGGAGATCGGGCCGATCGCGAAGCCGCGGAACATCCTGGTGGTCCCCGAACTGCCGAAGACCCGCAGCGGGAAGATCATGCGCCGCCTGCTCAAGGATGTCGCGGAGGGCCGTGAGGTCGGCGACGCCACCACCCTGTCGGATCCGACCATCATGCAGCAGATCGCCGCCTCGCTGCGGAAATAATACCCGTCGGGCCGGAACGTGAATGGCCCCCGCACGGTCGGGGGCCTTTCACGTGTCAGGGGCAGCCAAAGACGAGGCTCTCGGCGCAGGCTGTGAGCCACTCGACTGCTTCAGCTGAGGCGATGCACAGAAAAAGCCCCGACGGAAACCTGCCACGGCTTCCTCAGGGCCGGTGCAGGCCTGCCAGAATTGCCTCCTCCGCCACGATCAAGTAGTTCTCACGCTCCCCTGCCAGCGCACTGGAATGCTCGCCATATTTGGCGTAGGCAATGTCCACGAGCTTTTCAGGGTCGTCAATGCCGAGTGCGCGCGCGATTTGACCGAGATCCTCGATGTCCTTCTGTCGCTCGGCCGCAAGCTTCATCGCCGCCAACGACTTCAGGTCGGCTAGCCGAATTGCCGACGATGACCCCAAAGATGCCATCCACGACATTTCATCAGGCAGGAACGCCACCGCCCTGTTGTTCAGCCATCGGTCCGGCAAGCCATAATCCCGAGCCATTTCGGCCACCACTGCGTCGACGACGTCTGCGCTCTCGTACCGAGCATCGATGTCAGCGGTCGCACGGTCCACGAGGTTGTGGAGGAGCAGAGCCGCACCGCCGACGATCTGCACGTGCAGTCTGACACCACGATCTTGCAACCGGGTTTCGAGCTCGTCAAGAAGCTGCACGACGTCTTCCCGCACGAAGCCCCTGGCGCTAAACCGCCGTGAGGTCGCGCTCACGGATCCAGATATTCAGCTCAGCCAGCTCGGCAGGAGTGTCCTTGCGGATCAGGTCTTTCATCCGGTCTCCGATTGGGTGAAGCCGCTCGGCGGGGAAGATAGGTCTTGAAGAGGGCCGGGCGCGAGCCGCCCATCGGGGCGTGTGCGTTCCAGTCTTTGTGGAAATCCACCTGGTGATGCCCGCGAGGGCGATAAGGTAATCGGCGTCATCGATCTTCGGGGCGCGCTTCATTTCCGCCCGTCCAGCCGCCATCGATGAACTCGCGAATTCGCCGAGCAGCCTAATCGCGAAGGTGTAGTCCTTCACCGCCAGGGTGTTCTCGAACTGCTCACCGAAGTCAATGTGATGTTGCTCTTGGCCCTGAGCACGCAGGTCAATGTCGAGGTGATTGATGACCTTCAGGGCAAGCCCGAGCGAAGCGCCGTCCTTGCCCGCCTCGAGCTCACCGATGAACTTCCTGGACAGCCCGGACTGATCGGCAAGCTCCTGCTGCGAGAGCCCGCGGTTCTTACGGGCGGAACGCACGCGCCGCCCGATAGCGCTCGCCGTCATCTGCTGCG
>JAABUN010004065.1_pt1 | contig 20860 bp, 21 predicted proteins | sample 5559311 | NCBI WGS metagenome assembly JAABUN01 (sample SAMN10711877, study PRJNA513370) | rock metagenome | isolation source: Antarctica rocks | place: Antarctica: Victoria Land, Siegfried Peak sud
GCCAACTCCCACCCAAGATTCATACCATTTACGCCCTGCCCGAAGCTGGTTTCCTAGAGAGCATTCTTGTGCAGAGTGGTAGACCGGCATATGAACAGTATCGGAATTTTTTGCTGTACTTGAGCGCGATAACCGCAGTAGAGGTAGAATCATTAACGGATAACGTAGCTCAAAACTTGAGGCGTGTCCGATATGCTGCTGCCAAAACTCGTTACTCGGAACTTATTGCTTTCCTCTATCCCTTCGGCCTCTCCGACCGCCAACCCCCGACGCGCACCGCGCCGTGGTCGTAGCTGCGTTCGTGTGCCAAAGCCGCCCTCAGCGCCCCGTGATCGAGCTTTTCACCTAAAATGATAACGCCGACCGTTCGCACAAGGATTTCTAAATCGAGCCCCAGCGACCAATTGTCGGTATACCAAACGTCGAGCGCGATGCGTTCTTCCCACGGTAAATAGATACCGCCGCAGACCTGCGCCCAACCTGTAACGCCGGGTTTGAGCGACAGCCGCCGCCTCTCGAAATCGTCGTATTCGGCGACCTGCTCGAGCAGTGTGGGGCGCGGCCCGACCAGGCTCAGGTCGCCGGTCAAGACGTTCAGGAGTTGGGGCAATTCGTCGATTTTGGTGCGCCGGGTCACGCGGCCCACCTTCGTTACGAGCGGGTGCGCGCCGGTAACCGCGCCCATAGTGGCGACCGGCGCGTCGTTGACGGTCATGCTGCGGAACTTAAAGATAGAAAACGGTTGCCCGCCACGACCGGCGCGCGTCTGCCGGAAAAAGACCGGGCGACCATCCTCGAGTAAAATCAGCAGCGCCGTCAGGAAGAGAAGTGGCGAGACGAAAAGAAGCGCGGTGGCGGCGACGACGATATCGAGTGCGCGTTTAGCGACGAGTGAGAGAGAACGAATCATGCTCCTAGACGCTAGCATCTTTTGGCGTAAAAAAGGCGTACCGCTGCCGAACGTCGAGGGCTGTCACGTTGCTACACGCTGCAATCTAGGTTTACCGTTCTGATAGCGAGTGGCAAGCAGACACGAACCTACAGGCCACGGGCTGCATGCCACAAGCCCTCTACTAACGCGCAAATAACGTAAATACCATTGACGGGAAGCGAATAGCAAAGAACCTAATTGAGCAGCTTGATAGGGTCGCTTTTGACCTGCCGCCGCCGCGCCAGCAAGTACGCGCCCAACCCGAGCGGCCCGGCGAAGAGCGTCAGCAAAACGTAGGGCCGCGCCTCCATCCCCCAGTATTTGGCGTCGCGGAAGAGCCACACCCCAGCGAACAGGTCGAGCGCCAGCAGGTGCGCCCACACAGCCAGAAAACCCCACTCGAGACTCAACCCCCGCCGGAGCGCGTCGAACGACAAGTCGAACCCCGTCCCGTTAGCGAGCGCGGCAATGAGCAGAAGCGTGTACACCGCGCCCAGCGCGATGTAGGGCCAGTACGCCTGCACCAGCCGTTCGGTAAAGCGGGCGCGCGGAAACAGCAGCATCCCGAGCCAGAGGGGGAGAGGCAGGATGTTGAGCAGGCTGAAGACGGTTTCGGTCATGCTTTAGTCTAGCCGAGGAGGGTTTGCAAACGTTCTAACTGTGAGATGAGCAGGTCGGCGTCTCGCCGGTACTCGAGCGTGACCGCCCACGGCGCTGTTTTTTGCAAAACATCGGTTAGAAGTTCGTAGTCGGCTTCCCGCATCGTTTCATGGACATCTTTGAGGGTGCGGTCTACCGGACGCGGACCGTTGACGTGAAGCTGACGTACACGCTCCAGCGGTAGCCGCGCCAGATAGTCGCCCACAGTGCAGCCCAAACGTGACGCGCTGACCTGAGCGTGCGACAGATCGAGGAGAAAGTAGGTATCGGTGGCCTCCAGTACGGCGCTGATGACTTCAGGCTCGCAGATGTGTTCGTACGCGCCCGTGGGGTTGTAGTCGAGGTTCTCGAGCAGCAGCGGAACCTCCACGTTGGCCTTGAGTGCGTCCACGTTACGGATCGACCGCTCGATGACGACGCTACGCTCGAGCGTTACCGAAGCCGTCTGAAAACCGCCCTCAAAGGTCACGGACTCGGCGCTGAAACCGAAGTGGACGCTCAGCCAGGGGGCGCGGGTCGCCAGGAGCGCCCGCCGCGTTACTGCCAGCACGCCTTGTTGTGCCAGGGCGCGCGGATGCGCCAGCGACCAGTCCCAGACGGTGTTGTGGAGCAGCCAGGGGTGCTCCGGAAACTCCTCTACAGCCGAAGTGGTCAGCGGGCCACCGGTTTCTACCGGCACGGTCAGCTTTTGTTCGCGGAGCAGCGTGCGCGCCAGTGGGCTGTCGGATACGGCTAGCGTGATCACTCGAGCGTCGTAAACAGGTTGTTCAGCGATTCAGCCAGGGTCGGGTGCGAAAAGGGTGTGTCGCGGAGCGCCGTATAGGGCAGCCCGCCCATCATCGCCACCTGTAACACGCTCATGATTTCGCCGCCCTCATGTCCCAGTACCGCCGCGCCGAGCAGCCTGTCGGTGTCCGGATCGACGAGCGCCTTCATAAACCCACGCGTCTCGTCGAGCTCTATCGCGCGGGCTGCGCTGCTCATCGACATTTTGGCGACCTTGAACGGCACACCCTGTTCGGTCGCCGCGTTTTCGCTCAGCCCCACACGCCCGAGTTGCGGGTCGATAAAAACTGTGTACGGAACCGGGCGACCATGAATCGTCTCGTTTTTCCCGTCCAGTAGATTGGCCCTGACGACGCGAAAATCATCGTAAGAGATGTGGGTAAAGGCGGGGCCACCTTTGGCGTCGCCGAGTACATAGATGCCGGGGGCGGTAGTCTCGAGCTGTTCGTCCGCGCGGATGTTACCTTTATCGTCGTCGATACCGGCAGCCCCCAAGTTCAGCGTATCGGTGTTCGACACGCGTCCGGTAGCGACCAATAGGTGCGAGCCTGATACGGTTTGGCCGTCTCCCAACGTAAGGGTTATCCCGCCCTCGGCCGTGACTTTTTCAGTTGTGGTTTCTAGCAATACTGTCACGCCGTCGTCGCGCAAAATCTCGGTTACAGCGTCGGCGACGTCTTTGTCTTCACGCGGCAGGAGCTGCGGGCCGCGCTGAATCAGTGTGACGTCGCTCCCGAAGCGGCGAAACATCTGTGCGAACTCGAGGCCGATGTACCCGCCGCCCAGGATCACCAGATGCTCCGGCACGTCGGTAAGTTCCATCACCGAGGTCGAGGTGAGAAACGGAACGTCTTTTAACCCGTCGATAGGCGGGATGTTCGGGCGTTGACCGACGTTAATGACGATGGTCTCAGCGGTGAGGGTCTGCTCGCCGCCACCGTTGAGCGCGACCGTCACCGTCTTCTCACCGCTGAACGCAGCCTCACCCCAGATGAGGTCTAGATTTCTCTGCGCCTCAAAACTTTTTCGATTACCTTCACGAAACGACGTGACGACCGCCTCTTTGCGCGCCCACACCCGCGCCATATCTACCCGAACCGGGCCGGTCTCGACGCCGAAGTCGTGTGCTCGCCGCGCCAGATACGCGACCCGGGCGCTCGCCACCATCGTTTTGGTCGGGGTACAACCTTCATTGACGCAGGTTCCGCCGACGTGTTCGCGTTCGATCAGCGCGACCCGTTTGCCCGCCTCTGCCGCCGCACTCGCCAGCGGCCCTCCACCCTGTCCGGAACCGATCACGATAAAGTCGTAAGTCATACCTCAAGCTACTGCACAGGCGCAGTTCAGGGTGTCGTGATTTTGACGAACGAGCCGTGTTGTGAACTAAACCCGGCCCGCCGGGTACAGGTGGAAAACACTTCCCGTCTTCGTCGGGGGTAGACACCGAAATCGGCGTGGCCCGTAGACCACGCCGAGAGACTATTCAGACGCGTATTTAGACGAACACGCCCCCAAGGTTTACCAGCGACCCTTGAAAAGCAGGCGGTTGGGCGAGCCGTTGACGCCGCCCACCGCGCCCTTGGTGGAGTTTCTGTTGATCCTGTAGGCGACCGTACGGGGGCTCGCCCCGGGGTAACGCTGCAAGTAGAGCGCGGCGGCTCCAGCGACGTGCGGAGCTGCCATCGAGGTTCCGCTGATGGTGTTCGTCGAGCTATCGGTGGTGAACCACGCCGACGTGATGCCAGCACCCGGCGCGAACAGATCGACGCACGAACCGTAGTTCGAGAACGAGGCGCGACCGTCTTCTTTCGTCGTTGCGCCGACCGTGAGGGCGCTACCGACTCTCGCGGGCGAGGTGTTGCAGGCGTTCTGGTTTTCGTTGCCCGCAGCGACAGCGTAGGTGACGCCCGCGCGAATCGATTTGGCTACGGCGTCGTCGAGAGCCCGTGACGCGCCGCCGCCCAAACTCATGTTGGCGACAGCGGGTTTTTGGTGGTTGAAGGTGACGTAATCGACTCCGGCGATGACACCCGAGTTGCTACCTGAACCGGCACAGTCGAGAACCCTTACAGCGAAGAGCTTGACGCCTTTGGCGACGCCGTAGGTGCTGCCACCGACGGTTCCGGCGACGTGGGTACCGTGACCGTTACAGTCCGACGAACCGAGGCCGTCACCTATCGTCGTCACGCCTCCGACGACGCGTCCACCGAACTCGTCATGGCTGCTGCGAATCCCGGTGTTGATGATGTAGGCCGTAACTTTCGGTGCAGACGTGCCGTACCTGTACGCGCCGTCTAGCGGCAAGCTGCGCTGGTTGATACGGTCGAGACCCCAGGTGGCGTTGCTCTGAACGGCGCTGACGGTCACGGTTTGGTCTTGCTCGACGTAAGCCACCCGGTCGTCGTTGCGGAGCTGGCGGAGCGCCGCGTCACCGACGTTCTCAGCTAAAAATCCGTTGATGACCCGGAGCGGCGTGGTCGCCTGGACGCCCAAGTCGGCGGCGACGCTGCTGACGCTAAGCTCGAAATCTTGTGCCGACTGGGCGCTGAGTTCGGGCGTTGCAAGAACGACGATGTACTGGCCCGGAATCGGTTGCCCGGCTAACGGGGCGGTGGGCGCTGGTAGCGCAGTATCGCTACACGCCGACAGGAGCGTAGCGAGTGTGAGGAAAAGCAGCAGATAGTATTTCATGACATCCTCCAGAGACGTTTTTGCTTGGGGACACTCGAGCACACGGTTCTTTTGTAACAGAACCTCGTACGCCGCTCCCCGAAGACCTTCAACGCTACCACCCCCTGACCAGCGTCGAAATCAAAAACTTAACTCGTTGTGTGGGACTTTGCGCGTGGTGTCTTTCTCCTCAGCTCGTAGGGGCATCCAAAGTGGTTCTTTACTCCGGGATTTTGCACTCTAGGACGCTACGCCGAGTCGTCAAACAAACAGCGGGGCTCTCAAAGGAGCCCCGCTGAAACGTTATCTTTACCGTGAACTTCATTTTGATCTTTACTGTGATCTGCGGTCTACCAGCTGCCTTTATAGAGCAGCAAGTTGGGCGAGCCGCTGGTGCTGCTGATGGCCCCGGAAGTGGCGGTGTTTTTGATGTTGCTGGCGACCGTGCTGGGGCTCGCGCTCTGATTGCGCTGCAAGTAGAGCGCAGCGGCTCCAGCGACGTGCGGGGCCGCCATCGAGGTTCCGCTGATGGTGTTCGTCGAGCTGTCGGTGGTAAACCACGCCGACGTGATATTTTGCCCAGGCGCGAACAGATCGACGCACGAGCCGTAGTTCGAGAACGAGGCGCGACCGTCTTCTTTCGTCGTTGCGCCGACCGTGAGGGCGCTACCGACTCTCGCGGGCGAGGTGTTGCAGGCGTTCTGGTTTTCGTTGCCAGCCGCGACCACAAAGGTAACCCCGGCTCTGACCGCGTTGCTTACAGCGGTGTCCAGAGCTTGTGATGCGCCGCCACCCAAACTCATGTTGGCGACAGCCGGTTTCTTGTAGTTGGACGCTACCCAGTCGACTCCGGCGATGACGCCCGAGTTGCTACCCGAGCCCGCACAGTCGAGAACCCTTACAGCGAAGAGCTTGACGCCTTTGGCGACGCCATAGGTGCTGCCGCCGACGGTTCCGGCGACGTGGGTACCGTGACCGTTGCAATCCGACGAACCGCGACCGTCACCGATAGCCGAAACGCCACCGACGACGCGTCCGCCGAAGTCGTTGTGACTGCTGCGGATGCCGGTGTCGATGATGTAGGCCGTGACGCTGGAGGCCGTCGTGTCGTATCTGTACACGCCGTCGAGGGGCAGGCTGCGCTCGTCGATGCGGTCGAGACCCCAGGTGGGGTTGGACTGGGTAGCGCTGGCTGTCATGATCTGGTCTTGTTCGACGTAGGCTACGCGCGTATCGTTCTGGAGCTGGCGAAGTGCTGCGCTGCTAACGTTTTCAGCCAGAAACCCGTTGATAACCCGTAATGGCGTAGTCGCCTGGACGCCTAAGTCGGTAGCAACCCGGCTGACGCTGAGCTCGAAATCTTGTGCAGACTGGGTGCTGAGTTCAGGCGTTGCTAGGACGACGATAAACTGACCCGGAATCGGCTGACCGGCTAGCGGGGTAGCGGGCGCGGGTTGCAGCGGGTCACTACACGCTGCGAGCAACACAAGCAAAACCGGGACAAACAACCAGCTGTTTTTCATACACCCCTCCAGAGTTACGGATATCGTCTCTCGAGACTTGTAAGAAGACGCCTCCTGCACGCAAATACAGAGGATGCCGGTTGTCGTCCTCGAAAGACTCCGCACTTTAACATCCAGAAAGTGTAACTAAAATGATAAAATAAAATCAGAGATGAGAAGGCCCGTCGCCTGAGAAGGTTAATATAACAGAAGTAACGTGTGGGACGCTCTCTGCTCTGCCCGCAGAGGGCGCGATACGCTCATATGTTGAAAATCTCACATAGCTTCAGCTGACCGGAAGGTGCTCTATCCACATCGTCACGGGGCCGTCGTTGACGAGGCTTACCTGCATGTCGGCACCGAAGACGCCGGTAGCGACGGACAGGCCGGTTTTTCGAAGCGCCTCCCCAAAATAGCTGTAGAGCGCCTCCGCGCGCGCCGGTGGCGCAGCGCCCACAAAGCTCGGACGGTTGCCGCGCGTGGTGTCGGCGTAGAGGGTGAACTGACTGACGACCAACGCGGCGTTGCCCGCGTCCCTGACGTTGAGGTTCATCTTTCCGGCAGCGTCGCTAAAGATTCTGAGTTTGACGATTTTGGCTGCCAGCACCTCGGCCTCGAGCTCGGTGTCGCCGCGCCCGACACCCAGAAACACGAGCAAGCCCGCCCCGATTTCGCCGACCGTCTGCCCCCCGACCTCTACACGAGCCGAGCTTACCCGCTGCACGAGCGCGCGCACCTCTAAACCAGCCTCAAGTCGTTCGGCCCCGAACAAACCGGCCTCGAGTCAACCGCGCTCAAGCTTGCGTCGTGTCCGGTGACGTGCCGGGTAGCCCCTCCAACCGCCTCCGGATGGTCTCGAGGGCGTGCTGGAGGGTGCTGCGTTCGGTTTCGTTGAGGTTACCGTAGGTTTTTTGCTCGAGCATCACCAGCAGCTCCAAACTGCGTCTGCCGGTACGCTCCGCGAGCACCCCGTCGCGCGCCAGATGCCGCGCCATCGGACTGTCGACCTCCCCGAGAGCGGCTTCGGCGGAGGCCAGCAGCGACTGCACGAGCCCGATAAAACGCGGGTCGCTGACGCCCGCCACTAAAAAAGGCCGTCCTGTTGGGCGCTATCGACGACGAAGCTGTGTGCGGGTTTGGGGCCGAGCGCGTCCATCGCCTCTTTAAGCGTCCGCACGTCCTCCCACATCAACCATTTGGGCGAGCCTTTCTCGCGGCTCGGGTTACGCAGCAAGTAGGCCGGGTGAAACATCGGGAAGACCCGCACACCGTGCCAGTCGAGCCAGGTGCCGCGCGTTTTGGTGATGCCGTCTTTCGTGCCGGAAAAATACTGGGTGGGAAAGTTGCCCAGCGTGGCGATAACCTGCGGGCGAATCAGTTTGAGCTGCTCCAGCAGCAGCGGTTCCGATGCCGTAATCTCGTCGGGTTTGGGGTTGCGGTTGTTTGGCGGGCGGTACTTGAGGATGTTGGTGATATAGATTTCTTCGCGCTCGATGTGGGCGCTTTCTAAAATACGGTCGAGGAGTTGTCCGGCCCGCCCGACAAAGGGCCGCCCCTGCGTATTCTCATCCTCACCGGGCGCTTCACCGATAATCACCACGTTGGCGTCGGGGTCGCCCTCGCCGAAAACGAGGGTATCGGCGGTATCTGCCAGGGCGCTCGGTTTGGGCGCGTCCCGGGTCTGCTGCTCGAGGTCTAAAAGCGTCATAAGGCCAGTTTAACCCGTCCGGAAAACCCCTTACTGCGCCGCGAAACCAACTCGCTTGAGTACGCGTGGCGCAAGTAAATCACGCCGCCGACAAAATGCTTAAGTCGGACTTCAGTGCGTCTCGTTCTGGGACAGTTTGGGACGCTGGCTACGAACCTCGCGCCGGACTTTGGCCTCGAGGCCGATCATCAGAAAAAAGTTTTCCAGAGCGTTTTCTTGACCTTTGATTTCACTGTATTCGCTCTCGCCGGTTCCGCTGACGAAGGGCAGACCTTTGTAGCAATTGAGCGCCTCGGAAACGACCGCGCTTGGACTCTGCGTCTCGGCGACCTCGGTAAGGCGTGCGTAGACGCCCCGCCGCGCTTCGGCGTGTGACAAAAAGATGTCGGGGTTGTCGGTCTCGGGTGCGCGCAGAACGTCTTGTCTGGCGATGCGGCGGTAGTGTTTGAGCCCTCTTATGATTTCGTCCGAGCTGAGCACGACCCTTACGTCCATGTATCACACTTCCTTTCGTTCCGCTGCAAATAACACGCTTGGTAACGTTCACGCTTGTAAACCCGTCAGAACGGTTGCAGGTGATTATAGGAGTTTGGCGGCGGGCTGTCAAAAGGGTAAACACACCCCGTTTTCGGTACCGGTGTACCGGGCAAGTTTCCCGCCTGGGCGCATGGTTTAGATGCACAGTTCAGGCGTCGAGCTTTTTGATCGGAATGGGGGGCTGCTCGCCCCGCTCTTTGAGGTCGCCGCTAAAACGCGCTAGGTCAGCGATGTCGAGAGCTTCGGAGGTGTAGGTGCAGTGGCGGCACTCGAGTTCTGAAAAGCCTTCGGCGTATAGGTACGTCACGGTGTTGCTGCTGCCACACTGCGGGCAGGCTTCCCCAAGCTCCATCCCTTCGGCGTCGAACACGGCTTACCTCCTTGTTCCCTGGAGTGTAGAACGCCCTCACGCTCTACAAAGTGTCGCAGCAGCTTGACATCGGCGGCTAAGGCAAAACCTTCCTGGGGAACGGTGATCCCAGTATACCGGGTTCGGGAGTGTCGGAGATGATAGGCTCAGCCGATGGTCACACACGCACCCCCGGACTACCGGAGTCCGTTTTTAGATGTGGTGGAGGGGCTCGAGCCGCCCTCCACCCTGACCAAGCAGAGCGACGTCTTTTACCGGGACGAACAGCTCACGGCATTTATCTCCTCATACCGTTATCAAAAGCTCGGCGGCAACGCACTCGTCGTCCCAAACGAACCGTATGAAAATCTTTACACTCTTCCGGACGATCTGCTCTGCGCTGTTCACCGCTTCTCCAAACGCCTCGCGTCAGCGTTCAAAACCGTCTACCGCTGTGACGGCGTGATGGTGCGGCAACACAATGAGCCTGCGGGCAGCCAGGACGTGTGGCACTACCACCTGCACGTAATTCCGCGTTTTGAGAACGACGGCTTTTACGCGGCGCTACCGCAAAAAATCCTGACGACCCCGACGGAGCGTGAACCGTACGCCCGGAAGCTGCGCGCCTATTTCGAGATGTCTACCTGAGCTTTAGCAGAAATCAAGCTTTACCCTTGCGCCTGTGATGCAGCAAACCCTTCGAGTATCTGCACGTCTTCTTCAAAGATAGGATGAAGCTTTCTTATCTCTTCGAGAGTGACCCACTTTAGGTCGGTCGCCTCGTGGCTGCATATCCGGGCCTCACCCGCGATAATTTCGGTGCTCCAGTAGTGCAAAACGAACCTGTTGTCGGCTGAGGGGACGCTACACACTCTCCGAACGGCAACGACTTCGAGGCCGACTTCCTCCATGACCTCGCGTTTCAACGCTTCGTGTTGGGTCTCACCCTTTTCGATACGCCCGCTTACGGGACACCAGTAGCCGCTTGCAGCCTCGGTGTAGTCGGAGCGTTTGACGAACAGAAAAGTGTCAGCCTTCTGAATGATCGCAACAACTGCGTGGACACGGTCGACTGACATTATTTCTGGCTGGGCTACTTCGAGGGGACGCCCGCCTGTGCGTCCCCCAGGAGTTCGCGGGCGTGCGCCAGAGCGGTCTGGGTTTTTGCGCCCGAGAGCATCCGGGCGAGTTCGGCCTCGCGGTCGGCCCCTGAAAGCCGCGTGACGCGGGTGACGGTGCGGCCCGCTCGCTCACGTTTTTCTACCTTGAAGTGCGCGTCGGCGAAGGCGGCGACCTGCGGCAGGTGCGTCACCACCAACACCTGACGGTGCTCGGCGAGACGTTGCAAAAGGCTGCCTACCGTGCGGGCCGTCTCGCCACCGAGTCCGGCGTCTACCTCGTCGAACACGAGCGTCGGCTGTTGTGACCCCGTAACGACGTTGAGCGAGAGCATCACCCGCGACAGCTCGCCACCCGATGCGACGGCGGAGAGCGGCGCGGGCGGTTCGCCGAGGTTCGCGCTCAGCAAAAACGTCACCTTGTCGCGGCCCGAGGCGGTGTAATCGGGTAGCGGGGTCAGTTCGGCGCTGAACTGTGCGTTGGTCATCCCGAGCGGGCGCAGCTCGAGGGTCACGGCTTCGGAAAGTCGCGCGGCGCTCTCCCGGCGTGCGGCGCTCAAGCTTTCGGCGAGTTCGGCGAGTTCGGCCTGAAGCTCCGTTCGTTCACGCTGAAGCTGCGCGAGGTCACCCTCGGCATTTTGCAACCGGGTCATCTCGGTTTCGGCGTGCGCGTGAAACGCCAGCACCTCTTGGGCCGACCCCCCGTATTTAAGTTTGAGCGTCTCGATCAGGGACAGCCGGTGTCCCAGCGTCTCGAGCGCCGCCGGGTCGCCGTCGAAGTCGGCTAAAAAGCTCTCGACCTCGGCGGCTGTGGCCTGCACGCTCCCGAGCGCCGCGCGGAGTTCGGCCGCCAGCGCCGCCGGAACCGCGTGATAACGTCCGGCGGCCTCTAGACCCTGCGCCGCTTCAGCGAGCAGCTCCACGGCGTTCGGTTCCCCTTCGCTAAGGCATTCGGCGGCTCCAGCACTGCCTTGAACGATGCGTTCGGCGTGACGGAGAGACTCCAACTCACCGCGAATCGTCTCCTCTTCACCCGGCTGCAACCCTGCCGCCGCGATTTCCGAGACCTGAAACTGGAGCACGTCGAGCTGCCGCGCCCGTTCACGGAGCGCACCCTGCAACGCCGAAAGCTCGCGCGCCACCACCGTAAAACGGCGGTAGCGTTCGCTGTAGCGCACCAGCACCGCCTTCGCCGCGTCATCTAGCAGATTGTCGAGCAGTCGCCGCTGTTCGCTGCTACCCAGCAGCGTCTGCGAGGCGTGCTGACCGTGAATCGCCAGCCGCTCCGCGCCCCGTTCGGACAACTCGGAAACGGTTACGAGTTCGCCGCCGATACGGGCGCTGCTCCGGCCCGACGCCTGCACGCGCCGCGCGGTGACAAATTCAGCTTCATCAGCCGGGTCGTCTGCGAAAAACCCCTGTACGAGGGCGCTTTTCGCGCCTGCGCGCACCACCCTGGCCTCGGCGCGGCCCCCGATCAGCAGGCCCAGCGCGTCGACCAGAATCGACTTGCCCGCACCGGTCTCGCCGGTCAAGACATTGAGGCCGGGGGCGAAGTCTACGCGCAGGGCGTCGATGATGGCGAAGTCGGTCAGCTCGAGCGTACTCAGCACGGAGGTAGTTTAACAGGGGGAGAGGTCAAGTCTTGAATACGAAACGTGCGCCGGGGGTAAATTGTTGGTACTTGGAGCAGCGTAAAGCCAGGGGGATCTCGAGCATCTCCCCGGCTTATCAAACGGGTCGATTTCTACTCCTTCTTTTTCTTGCGCCCCGCTTCCTTATTCTTCAGCTCATACAACCATAAGCTGAACGAAGTACACAGCGCAAAAATCAACAAACCTAGCCAGATATTGTACTCGGTAGCCATCTGAATGCCAAACCATGCGAACAACACGATCAAAAATAATCTGCCTATCCACAAGGGATAACGTTCAGACATTATCATCCTCGGAATTTACGGTTACACTTGCTGCCGAACTGTTGAAATTCCCTGCAATCTGTTCGGTGTGTGCAGTCTGACGTGCGCCGAGCTGCAAGGGCTCATGGGTCTCCTGACGTTTCTCGGCAAGCTATAAAACAGGCCGGAACCGGGATGACGTGCGGACGGGTGGAGATAGAGTGAGTCAGGTTCTGAACCTCCCGAGGGTTATGAAGAAGAGCTTGGATAGCCTCGAGCTTTTCACAGATGAAGATTTACTAAGCGAATCTTAACCTCGGTGTGGCCTCATCTACAAATCAGCTTATGAGTCCAGCTCGAGCGTAAACGCCACCACCCCGTGCGACAACCGGAAACCGACGCCCTCCAGAACCACCGACGCGGCGCGTTCGTCGTCGTGGGCGCGCGCCAGCACCATCTCGACGCCCGAATGCTCGAGGGCGTCGTGAAGACCGCGTAGCAGTAGCTCGCGGCCCAGCCTCTGACCCCGCGCGGCGGGCAGCACGCCGAAATAGGCGACCTCGGCGTAGCCTTCGTCGGGGAGGTGCTCGAGCTCCAGATGTCCGACCGCCACGTCGTTTTGATAGGCCATCGTGAGGCTCACCTCGGGGTTGCTGAAACGTTCCTGAAGGCCTTCGTCGCTCCACGCCAGCCGGGTGGCCCAGTTGTCGCTGGTATCGCGGTAGAGGTCGCGGTAGACGCCCACGTCTACCTTGTCGCCCGAGTGAAACGCCTCGAAACGAAACACACTGGGGCTAAGGGGCGCGACTTCGGTACCCTGCCGAAACTCATAGATATAGGTCGTGCGAAACGGCGCAAAGGCGTTTGCGATGAGCGCGCCCTGCGCCCGGACGTTCTCCTGATCGACGAACGCCTCTAAAAAGCTGTAACCGCGCGTTTTGGCCTCGGCAACAGCTTCTTCGAGTAGCGGAGCCACGTCGTCGGCGGTGAGTTCGGCGCGCATCAGCGGCCCCTCTAGAAACGCCTCGCCGTCGTATTCGCAGACCGCCACATACGCCGCCAGCTGACCATGCTGCTCGAGCACCAGCGGAACGAGTTCGGTATACGGGCTCAGCTCGCCGAGCTCGAGGGCCAACTCCTCGACGCTGCGGCTCTCGGGCGTCATGCTGCGCTGCGAGGCCCGCTCGTCCTGGGTTTGGAGCAGCGCCAGCAGTTCGGGCAGATCACGGTTTCTAAACTCGCGGACGCTCATGCCTCTATGCTACCGCAAAACCGCCGCCGGGCATTGCCGGGTTCTGTCGACTTGGCTGCAAACCGCGTTTCTGTCTCGTGCTGTGGGCCGGATGTTACCGGAACTGCGCTAGAACTTTTGGACGACCGTGTACTTCTGCCGAGCAGCTCGAGCTTGCTTCTGGAAGCTAATACCGGCTCGGCGGGTCGTAGCGGCGGTGAATCGTGCGGGCGCGCGCGTAAAACTCCAAGAGCCCTTCGGTCGAGGCCCGCCAGCCCCAACGCTCCATCTCGGTGCGTGAACGCCGCCCGAACGTCCCGCGCAAGTCGGGGTCGAAAAGCAGGGTACCGAGCTTATCGGTCAGGTCGCCGAGGTCGCCGGGGGTGAACATCAGGCCGGTTTCACCTTCGGCGATCACGTCGGGGATCCCGCCCGCCCGCGCGCCGACCACCGGGACGCCCGATGCCATCGACTCCATCGCCACGAACCCGAGTGTTTCGGTATCTGAGGGAAAGGCGAACACGTCGGCTGAAGCGTAGGCCTGAGCGAGCTCTTCGCCGCTCATATAGCCCGTAAAAACGGTCGGCGTCCCGGCGAAACGTTCGCGTAAAAATCCCTCCGCCGGGCCGGAGCCTACAAACGCCAAGCGCACGCCCTGAAGCTGAGTGATGGGCGCGTAAAGCCAGTCGAGGCGTTTTTCATGCGACAATCGTCCGACGTAGACCATTAGCGGCAGTTCAGGTTGCCCGTCCGAAAGCCTGAGCCGCATCGCGCTCGTTCGGTTGCTAGGGTGATACCGCTCGGTATCGACCGCTTTGGGCCACAACCTGACGCGTTTGATACCGAGACCCTGCGCCGAATTGACCATCGGCTGGCTTGTGCAGAGGTTGACGTGCGCCTGGTTGTGAACGTCCCGAATCCAGGTGTGCGACAGCGGTTTGAGAAACCCCAATTTGAGGTGCGCGACGTACTGAGGCAGGTCGGTGTGAAAGCTCGCCAAAAGTGGCAGGTTGCGCTGTTTGGCAATCGCCGTACCCCACATGCCCAAAACGACCGGGTTGACGACGTGAACGATGTCGGGTTTGAAACGGTCCAGCTCTCGCCCCAGGCGGGGGCGGGGGAGACCTAAAAAGAGTTCGGGGTACCAAGGGTAAAAAGGAACGGCGGGTACTTTGACGACCTGAAACCCGGCAAAGCTCTCCGGCGGATTTTGTGGGGCGAAGATGATGGCTTCGTGGCCCAGTTCGCGGAGCTGCTCCAAAGTCCGCACCATCCGTGTGACGATGCCGTCGATCTTGGGTAAAAAGGTCTCGGTAAAGAGGGCGACGCGCATCAGAGCTCGAGCAAACCGCGTCCGATGAGGTCGTCCAGAACCGGGCGCGCAGGTGGCCCTAGCGGTTCGGGTAGCGGGAAGAGTGGCGTAAAGACAACCTCGGTCCCCTCTTCACCGTCCGCTGCCGGGGTACCGCTGAAGTCGCGTGTCAGATAGGCGACCGTAACGTTGTAAACCTCATCGCCGTTGGGGGCGAACCAGTGAAAGTCGGGGCCGGAGTACGCGCCGACCAAGCTCAGCGCGCCTACGGTGAGACCTGTTTCCTCGAGCACTTCACGCCGCGCGGCGTCTTCCAAGGTTTCGCCGAGCTCGAGAAACCCGCCCGGCACATGCCACGCTCTTGTCCCGGCACGTTTTTGCATGAGCAGCTGCCCGCCGTCCACGATGAGTACCATCACGCTCGTCAGGATGAGCGGGTGGTGTCCGACTAGCTCACGGACTTCCCGGATGTAAGCCAACGTTAGGGCGTGGACTCGAGTTCAGGTACGCCAGCCTGTTGCGCCTGCGTCCACAAAGAAGTGGCTGGAATCTTACCCAAGTCGGCGCGCTCGGCGTACTTTTTGGCGATTTCCGTGACCTCCAGAAGCAGACCTTCAGAAAGCGTCGTCGGGTTCAGACCTAGGTCCAAAAACAGGTCGTTTTTGACAAAAAGCTCGTTTTCCGGCGATTCTTTACGCGGGTTCGGGACCAGCGCCACCTGACCGCCGGTAAGTTCAGCGACGAGTTTAGCCAAGTCGCGGACCTTGTGCGTTTCGGTCATCTGGTTGAGGATGCGGACGCGCTCGCCGGGTTCGGGCGGGTTGGTAAGCGCCAACTCGACGCAGCGCACCGTGTCCTGAATATGAATAAACGCCCGCGTCTGCCCGCCCGTCCCGTGAACGGTGAGCGGATAGCCGACCGCCGCCTGCATCAAAAAGCGGTTGAGCACGGTGCCGTAATCGCCGTCGTAATCGAAGCGGTTGACGAGGCGTTCGTCGCGGCTCGTCTCCTGTGTATTGGTTCCCCAGACGATACCCTGGTGCAGGTCGGTAACGCGTACGCTGTCGTTTTTGTTGTAAAAAGCGAAGAGCAACTGGTCTTGCGTTTTGGTCATGTGGTAGACGCTGCCGGGGTTCGTCGGGTAGAGAATCTGCTGCTGCACCCGTTCGCCCGTATCGGTCGTCACTTCGATGTCCAGGTAGCCTTCGGGAATCTTCATCCCGGCAGTACCGTAACCGTACACACCCATCGTACCGAGGTGGACGACGTGAATATCCTGCCCTGATTCGACGACCGCGCAGAGCACGTTGTGCGTCGCGTTGACGTTGTTGTCGACGGTGTAGCGTTTATGACGCGGCGATTTCATCGAATAGGGCGCGGCGCGTTGCTCGGCGAAATGCACCACGGCGTCGGGGCGTTCAGTCTCGAGTACCCCCAGAAACCGTTCGTATTCGGTCGCCAGATTGAGATGATGAAAACCGATCTCTTTACCGGTCAGTTCACTCCACGCCGCCAAACGCCCGTCGATAGGCAAAATAGGCGTCAGCGACTCCGCGCCAAGTTCGTTGTCGATAGCGCGCCGACTCAGGTTGTCGATGATCACTACGTCGTGACCCTGACTAGAGAGGTGAAGCGCGGTAGGCCAGCCACAAAAGCCGTCGCCACCCAGAATAAGAACTTTCATCGTATAACCTTCACAGTAAAACCTTCATGACGCCTCCGTAAGCGTTCAGGGCCGCTCGAGCCCCCCGCTGCAAGTCCCGACAGTTTAACACTTCGCTCCCGAATAGATAATCCTGCGCGGATTATTCGGGCGGGGCCGACACGCACGAGGAGAGAAGTCGCCACCGCACCCGTTCGCCTGGCCCGGTGACGCCGTCCCTTACAGTAGAAAGCCGACGAAACCCGGCCCTCATCCTGCCCATAAAAGGCCAGCAGCCTGAACTCTACAAGCTACACGCCACAAGCCACTCGCTCGTAACACATAAAAAACTACCTCGACGGAAAACCTATCGACAAAACCTAAAGAACGCTGCCCCCGCGCACCTTGCGTAACCACTCGCGCCACTGTCGTTTGACGAAGCGGCGGCGGTAGCTCTGCGCTCCGGCGCGCCACTCGCCCGACTTGAACGCCGCCCAGAGCGTCACCGTAGCGATAAAAAACGGGTGCAGAACGGCCCACGAAACCGTCGTCAGGCCGCCGAGGTCGCGCCGCCCCATCAGCCGCTCGGCGACGTGCATTCCGACGATCTCGACGGTGAGTTTTGCGCCCCAGAGCCCGAACACCCAGGGCATTAAAGCAGGGACAAAAAAGGCCAGCATAATGCCTAAACTCAGCACCACACTCTGCGCGCCCAGCACCGAAATCGACAGGAAAAACCCTGGATGGTAGTGCATGATGTGCTTGTAGCGGCTGACCCAGCGGCGGCGCTGATTTAGCAGCGCGTAAAGCCCCGGCATCGGTTCGGTGTAGACGCGGATTTCAGGTGTGGCGGCGAAGACGACTCGGCCCGTTTGCAAGCGGCCCATCCGCTGCGTAAGCAGGTCTTCGTCACCCGAAGGCGCGCGCCCCGACGCGCCGAACCCGCCGATGGCGCGAAAGGCGCTACGGCGGTAGCCCTGATTGTTGGCCGAGGAGGCGAATTTCCAGCCGAAATGCGTCAGCGCCATCGAGGTCATCATCAGAGAAAGCCAGTCGGTCGACTCGAAACGCTGAACGGCGTTTGCGCCGTCGTACGGGCGGGTACTCTCGACGTAGCCGACGACCATCGCCACGTCGGGCGCGAAGTGCGACACCATTCCGGCGACCCACGTGTCGGGGTAGCGGCAGTCGGCGTCGCTGGTGAGGATGATCTCACCACTCGAGGCCCGAATCCCGGTATCGACCGCGTTGACTTTGGGCGACAGTCGGCGGCTCGGCTCGTAGACGTTGACGAGGCGAAAACGCGCGTCGCGTTCGGCAAACTCCGCGATAATGGCCTCGGTCGCGTCGGTCGAGCGGTCGTTGACGATAATGAATTCAACGCTGCCCACGTAACGCTGCTGCTCGAGTGAAGCGAGCGTCGCGGCGAGCTTGCCCTCTTCGTTGTGCGCCGGAATCACCACGCTTACCGTGGGCGTCTCGGCACTTTCGGGCCGGGCGTTACGCCGCAAAAGCCCGACGAGTACCAAAAGCATCAAGCCGATATAAGGCAGCACGAGGGCGTACAAAATGACGATAAATAGCGTCATGAGGTCTGGGTGAGGTTGAAATGTGTCCGCACACAAGAGTCTAGCATGTGCCTGGGGTTGTTAAAAGCGTTTGCGGGCAAAGAAACTCACTCTTCGGGCGAGACGTGCCTACATCTTGGGTAGTTAGCTATACTTGGCGCGACGTTCGAGTGTGGCGTGTGGGCGGGTCTGCCGACGTTCTGGCGTTGCTCGAGCAGCGTTCACGCTTTTACCGGTGCCATTTGACGTAGCCGAAACTACATAAACAAACGCCTTACTCGGCGCTTTGGGTGGACCGCGTTGCACGATAGCCCTTTATCTCTCGCGCTTTGAGCCGTGGCGTCGGTCGCGCGCTTCTTCGCGCGCTCTAAACCGTTCAGGTGGTGAGACGGCGCTGGCGCGGTGGTAGCGGTACGCTTTTTAAGATGACTCGACCCGAACCGACCCGCTTGCCCGACGCTCTGGCTGAACACAGCTCATATCACGGCTGGCTCGGCGCGCAGGCGGGCTACCGGGGCCAGATCACCTTTTTCAGCTTTCAACCGGGGCGGGCGCTGGGTGTGCGGGCGGAATACAGCGGTAGCTACAAGGCGCTCTTGCACAGTCTGGGCGTGACGCCCTACCGTCACCAGGCGGCGGCGCTGACCGAGGCCGAAGCGGGCCGCAACGTGGTGGTAGCGACGCCGACCGCGTCGGGCAAATCGCTCAGTTATCAGGTGCCGACGCTCGACGCGCTGGCGCGCGGCAAGCACGCGCTCTACCTCTTTCCGACGAAGGCGCTGGCGTTCGATCAGCTCGAGAAACTCTCCGCACTAGCGGCGACGCAGGGGCTGGCGGGCTTCGTGTCGACCTTCGACGGCGATACCCCGGCGGGGGGGCGGCAGGGCGTTCGGGAGCACGCGCGCTGTGTGCTGACCAACCCCGACATGCTGCACTACGGTATTTTGCCGCACCACCGGCGCTGGGCCAGATTTCTGGGCGCGCTCGAGCTGATCGTGCTGGACGAACTGCACGCCTACCGGGGGGTGCTCGGGACGCACGTCGCCAACATCGTACGGCGGCTTTTGCGACTGGCGGCGCACTACGGCGCGTCGCCGCAGGTGGTGGCGGCAAGTGCGACCATCGGCAATCCGGCGGCGCACGCGCGCAATCTTACGGGGCTGGCGTTCAGCGCCGTCACCGAAGACGAAGGCCCCCGCGCCGAACGCGAGCTGATCTTCTGGCGGCCCCCGGACTTGCCCGGTCAGGCGGGGCTCGAGGGACGGCGGCGGAGTGTTCACAGTGAGGCCGCCGACCTCGCGGCGCTGTTCGTCAAGTCCGGACTTAAAAGCATCTTTTTTTGTAATTCGCGTAAATCAGCCGAACTCTTGCGCCGCTACGCCGCCGAGAGTTTGTCGGCGGAAGAAAAGGAGCGGTTGTCGAGCTACCGGGCGGGCTACAGCAGCGGCGACCGCCGCGACATCGAAACGGCGTTTAAGGCGGGCCGAATTACAGTCTTGACCGCGACGAGCGCGCTCGAGCTGGGCGTCGATATCGGCAGCGTCGACGCGGTGGTGTTAGTCGGGTATCCGGGGTCGCTGACCGCGTTTTGGCAGCGCGCCGGACGCGCGGGCCGGAGCGGAACGCGGGCCTTGACGCTGCTCGTTCCCGGCAACGACCCGCTCGGCGAGTACTACCTGACGCATCCCGAAGCCATCACCGAAGGGCGCGTCGAACACGCGGTCGCCGACGCCTTTAACAGCGAACTCCACCCGCGGCATCTGGCGTGTGCAGCGGTCGAACATCCGCTCACAGAGGATGAAGAACTGGTCGGTGACGCAAATCTTTCGTCTTTAGAGGGTTTTGCCCAGCACCGGGGGCGCTGGTTTTACCGGGGCGGTTATCCGCACGGCAAACTCAGCGTGCGCGGCGTCGGCGGCAAACGCGTCGTGCTCCGCGACAATCTGGGCCGCAATCTGGGTGAATCCGACCTAAATAGCGCGCTGCGCGAACTGCACCCCGGCGCGGTGTACCTGCACCAGGGGGAAAACTTTCTGGTACGCAATTTGGACCTCGAGAAAGGCGAGGCGTATCTGCTCCCCCACCTCGAGGACACCTATACGCAGGTGCGTTCGGAAACCGAAGTGACGGTGCTGGAGAACACCGAAACCCTGGGGCGCGTGCGAACCGGGCGGGTCGAGGTGACGACGGCGTTTACCTCTTACGTCCGCAAACGCCTCTACAGCGAGGTGGTGCTGGACGAACGGCCCCTCGAGCTGCCCGACGTGTCGTACCGTACGCAGGCGCTCTGGTTCGAGGTCTCGAGCGTCGCCGGGTGCGTTCACCCGAGCCTGCTGCCGTCCGCGCTGCACGCCCTCGAGCACACCCTGATCGGTCTTTTGCCCGCTTTTGTACTCTGCGAACGCGCCGACGTGGGCGGTGTTTCGTACCCCTTTTATCCGGCGTCGGGCGCGCCCACGGTGTTTATCTACGACGGCTATCCGGGCGGCGTCGGCTACGCCCGCGAGGGAGCGGCGCAGTTCGGCGCGTGGCTAAGGGGGGCGCGCGACCTGCTGGCGCGCTGCCCGTGCCGGGGGGGTTGCCCGCGCTGCATCCTCTCGCCCAAATGCGGTAACGGTAACCAGATCCTCGATAAAGGGGCGGCGCTGGCGCTCGCTACGGCGCTGTTGGGGCTTACGTCCGACGTGCGACTAAAGGCGTGATCCTTTTCAACCTCATCATACCGATTTCTGCCCCTAAACCGGAAAATTCCGCTGGTCGGGTGATTTTGTAGAGCACCTACCTGCCCTGGTATTTGTCTGCTTCATGATGTGTGGTAACGCCACTATACCTCGACTGCTAGGGGCTACGAGAGGCTAGACAGCGAACATAAAGGCGAAGTTATGCGCGGCGATCTTACGACAGACGTGTGCCCGAAGCGAATGAAACGAGTTGCGCTGACCGAACACA
>JAABUN010004066.1_pt1 | contig 20858 bp, 26 predicted proteins | sample 5559311 | NCBI WGS metagenome assembly JAABUN01 (sample SAMN10711877, study PRJNA513370) | rock metagenome | isolation source: Antarctica rocks | place: Antarctica: Victoria Land, Siegfried Peak sud
GCTGCGGCTGGGCGCTGACACGACGCCTGCGCATTCGCTGACAAGTCGCCTGCGCCCGACAGGCCGATCAACCCGAAAGCGGCGGCCGGGTGGGTGCGTGTACGGATGAAAACGTCAAGTGCGACAGAGCTGAGTTCGTCTCGCTGAGGGGTGTTGGAGGTGTCTCGCCTGAAGCGACGGACCGTGGGACGAGGGCGCGGCCAATCAGAGGATCCTTCTGCCTTCGGTGACGCCGACGACGTGGCGCTCTCTCACCGGCCGTCCGATCCAAGCACGTCAGGCTTGCGCCGCCAGCGACCGGCTCACGAAGTTCTCCAAACCGGGACGGCGGCGCAGCCGACCGCAGCTGACCGGCCGATCACACGAGGTTCCCTCGCCAGGTGGTGAGCGACGTGGGAAGCCGTCAAAGGCGAGCGGGTCCAGGTCCCGCCGCCCTGGCCGACGCGCTGCGCTGGGCGACCTGGGCTTCGTAGTGGCTTTGGACGTTCTGGAGCAGGCGGCGCTCGGCGGTCCGGGCTTCGCGTTCGCCGGCGAGACTGACGAGGTCGGTGTGCCCGGCGGCGCGTTGCAGGAGTCGTGTTTTGCGGCGGTTGCCGCTGGGCGCTTCATAGCGGTACGGCTCTTGCTTTGAGAGCAGCTGCCAGCAGACGGTGAGCAGCTTGCGCGGTGGCGCAGATCGCGGTCTTGGTGCCGCGGCGGGTCTTGATCCGCTGGTAGAACGCGCGCAGCGGCCCCGGGGTCCTCACCGCGCTGTGCGCAGCTTCGACGAGCAGCCCACGGGCGTGCGCCTGGCCTTCCCGCGAGAGGTGGCCGTGGCGCGCGGCTCGATCGCCGGACTGCCGGACGCGTGGATCCAGTCCGAAGTAGCTGACCAGCTCGCGCGACGACGGAAAGCGCCCGACCTCGCCGATCACCGACACGATCGCGAGGCTGGTCATCGGACCCACTCCCGGGATCGAGAGCAGCAGCTGCACGCCGGAGTCGCCCAGGGCGCGCTCGGCGAGCGTACGTTCAGCGAGTCCGATCTCACCGTCCAGGGCGTCGTGCAACCGCAGCGCACTGTCGACCTGCTCGCGCTCATGACCGGGCAAACGCCACCTCAGCCAACAGGCGTCGGCCTTTGCGGCCGAACCGGTCGGTGACGTCGATGGTGACCAAGTTGCGCGCCAGGACGGCATGAACCTGGTTGCGCAGCCGGGTGCGCTGGCGCACCAGCCCGGCGCGATGAGCGACGCGGCGACGCAGCTCCTGGGTTTCGGCGTCCGGCCTCCAGCCGGCGGCAAGAAGTCAGCGGCACCGAGCTGCGCCAGGACGCGCGCGTCGATCTTGTCGGTCTTGATCTTCGCCGAAGCGATCGCGCGTGTCCGCATCGGATGTGAGACCGTCACCCGGCCGACCTGCCGGCCGATCAACTCGACCACCGCCCACGTCTGCGACGTTGACTCGATGACCACGTGATCGTCTGCTCGTAACGAGCCCGCGAAGCGCTCGAGCTCATCGACTTCGACCCGGCCAACTCGACGCACGCGCCCGTCCTCGTGCACCGCGACTTCCGCGAACCGCTTGTGGATGTCTAGCGCCACCGTCCTGCTCACCTGCCGCCTCCCTTCTCACAGATCCATGACGACGGGAAGCGGCCCGGGCAACACGACACCTACGGATTCGCGCTCGCAGCGCAACCGAACAAGTCGCAGGGGCGGTCAGATAGCGGGTCGGGCTCGCAGCCCATATACGCAAACGACCTGCCCGCAGCTGGTGCTTCCCTCTCCCCTATTCCGTCGATAGGACCCTCGCCGCAACCGAGAAGAAGCCTCTTCATAGCCGGTACGCGAGCTACCTCAACCCGGTCGAGTGCCATTTCTTGCCTTCAGCGAGTTCGTCGTCAACAACGCCGTCTACGTCGACTGGGACGCCTTCGCTTGGGCGCTGGCCCGTCACGTCCAACACCGCAACGGGCCGCACCGCGCCCGCCGCATCCGCACCCTCGAAGCCCGCCACGCCATAGCCGCCTGATGCCATTCCCGGTCAAACGTCACGAGAAGGCCCACTAGCGGGTCGCGCGCACGGCGGCAGGCGCCGTCTCATCGGCCCGCTTGGCCGAGCCCGGCCTCGACCGTCGGTCGCACCGTCCCCTCCGGTACGGGCTCGAGCCCGCGCAGCAGCCGGCGGGCCACGCCGCGCAGGGTCGCGTTCCCGTAGGCCATGTCCGGCTTGCCGGCGGTCAGGATGGCGAGGGCGACCCGGTCGCGCCCGCGCGTGAGCAGGGCGACCTGGTCGTCCACGAGCGCGCGGCCCGAGCTCCACCCGCCCTTGAAGTACAGCGTCCAGCCGTCCGGGCGCGCCCGCGCGATGCCCCATCGCTGGGCCGGCACGATCGTCCGCAGCAGCCGCATCGCGTAGGCGCGGTGGCGCCGCGGGAGGCGGGCGTCGGATGCGCTCGAAGAACCGCGCCTGGTCGCCCGCCGTGATGCGGCTCGAGCCCCAGAAGGCTCCGCCGGACCGGAACCGGCGCATGCCCGCGGCGCGCGCCACCCGTCGCAGGCCCGGCGTCCCGACGATCGCGAGGATCCGGCTCGCCGTCGCGTTGTCCGAGCGGCGGATCATCGGCTCGAGCAGCGCCCGGTCGCTCCGGCCCAGGTCGCGGGAGGCGACGGAGCCCCGGCGCAGGTAGGCGGTCATCAGCATCGCCTTGACGACGCTGGCGCTGCGTTGGGACCGATCGGCACCGAAGCCGTAGCTGTGGCGTGGGGTGCGCAGGGCGAAGGAGACGTCTCCGGCGCGGGCGGCGGCCCAGGCGCGCGCGGCGGCGACGTCGGGCTTCCAGGTCGCCGCCTTCGCCTGCGCCGGGCTCGCGTCGAGGCCGTCCGCGAGGGCGAGAATCGCGAGGCCCAGCGACGCTCGGATCGTCGCCTGAAGCGCCACGCCGACGACGCTAGCGCCACGCCGACGACGCTGGCGCCCCCGCCACGTTTCGCCCGCGTCGGCCTGGGATAGTCCGCCGACCATGCTTTACCGCGACGTCGCACCGGGCATCCACCGGATCGAGGACTCCTACGTCAACTGGTTCATCGTCGAGCAGGGCAGCCGCCTGACGGTGGTCGATGCCGGAGTGCCCTCGTCGTGGAGCTCGCTGCTCGACGCGCTGGGCCGGCTGGGGCGGAACCTCTCGGACGTCGAGGCGCTCGTGCTCACCCATGCGCACTTCGATCACGTCGGCTTCGCCGAGCGGGCGCGCACGGAGCTGCGCATCCCCGTCCACGCGCATGCCGACGAAGTGCCCGTCACCCGCCATCCGCTGCGGTACAAGCGCGAGCGGTCGCCGCTGCTCTATCCGTTCCTGCACCCCAAGGCGCTGCCGATCGTCGCCGCGTTCGTCCGGAACGGCGTGCTGCGCACGCCGGGCATCGGGGCGATCACCACCTACGCCGACCGGCAGACCCTCGACGTGCCCGGGACGCCGACGGTAGTCGCCACGCCCGGCCACACGCTCGGGCACTGCTCCCTGCACTTCCCCGACCGCGACGCGCTGATCGCAGGTGACGCGGTGGTCATGCTCAACCCCTACACGGGCTCCCGGGGTCCCCAGCTGGTCGCCCGCGCGCCACCGCGGACTCAAAGGCGGCGCTCGCCTCGCTGGACCGGGTCGCGGAGACCGGGGCGACCACGGTGCTGACGGGACACGGCGAGATCTGGCGCGCGGGTGCGGCAGGCATCGCCGACGCCGCCCGGGCCCGCGGCTTGAGCTGAAGACCGTCCGACGGGCCGGAGCGCAAGCGCTCGGACCCGTGGAGCGACGGTTCGCCGAGCCTTACGGCGCGACCTTGTCGACGAGCCCGTTGCCGTTGGTGGGGTTGGCGACGACGCCGGTCGGCATCTCCGGGAGGCCGGCCTGCGTGCGCAGCCGCTTGGCGATCTGCGCGATCTCCTCCGGGGCGTAGTCCGGGGCGAACACGTCGGTCTCCGCGGGCAGGGCGAACGGCGGCACGCCCTCCGGGGCCTGGTCCTCGACTACGAGCGGCTCGCCCGTCTCGGGATGGGCGCCGTTCCACACCGCCGCGAGCTCGAGGTAGTCGCTGGGCGAGAAGCGGTAGAGCTTGAGGTGCTTGCCGGCCTTCATGTGGACCTGCGCCTCGGGGATCTTGTCCGTGGGGATCCGGGGGGTGGGGAACAGCTTGGAGACGTCCGCGCCCGTGAGGTTCTCAAGCGCCCGGGCGTACGCGACCTGATGCACGCCGCCGCGCACGAGCAGGTAGCCCGTGAGCGCGCGGGCGGCAGGGTGCTCGCACGACTCGTAGACCTTGAGCTTGTTGTTGCGGGCCCCGGTCTCAAGGAGGAAGTTGGCCATCAGGTCCTCGACCAGGTCGCCCGTGTTGTTGACGTAGTCGCCGTTCCAGGGGATCCCGTGAGAGTTCTGGGCAAGCGCGGCCTTGCCGCCCGCAATGAACTGCTGCGGCGTGTGCGAGTCGCGCAGGTCATCGACGCTCGAGCCGGTGAGCATCGTGTTGATCGTCGCGGCGACGAGCTCGATGTGCCCGAACTCCTCGGCGGCGATGTTGGCGACGAGGTCGTAGAAGGGACGAGCGCCCTGGCGGTTGCGGAAGTTGAAGGACTGGAACGTGTAGTTCAGGAAGGTGGACATCTCCCCGAACTTGCCGCCCATGAGCTCCTGGACGGCGGAGGCGCCCTTCGGATCGGGCGAGGAGGGCGGGGGAAGCTCCGTCAGGTGACGGTCGATGCGCAGGATCACGTGGTGCCTCTCGATCGGGTGAGGACCCCCCAGCTACCCCCGGATCGATCGAGGGACGCAATTTCCCGCGATCCCCCGGGCAGCTCACCGCCGGCCTGCTCGCCGAGATCGGCGACAACCGCCACCGCTACCCACCCGACTCCCTCGCGGCCGACGCCGGCATGCCGCCCGTCGCGTTCGCGTTCGAATCGGGCAAACGCCGCGCCGCGAGCTTCCGCTGGGCGTGCGACAAGCGCCTGCGCACCCACATGACCCCGGCTGGGTCGGGGGAAAGTATGCGGCGGGGCGGCGTCCGCCGGCGCGACCACGTCGGGCCGCGGAGAGGGTGGACGGTCTTGCGGACGCCAGGCGTCCGTCGGCGCAAACCACCCCAAGGCGCCGGGGGGTGGAGGGTCCGGCGGACGCCGGCCCGCCCTGCCTTCCTGCCTTCAAAGCTGGGGTTGACGGTCACCCCGCGATGGGGTTCCGACCACAGTCTGCGAAATCCAACGCTAAGCGTTAGTTGCCGTTCGGTTCGTGGGCTGACGCGCCCTCTGATCTGATTGCGGCCCCGTCGGTTTGCTGTTGCGATCGGTTGGGTGTTTTGGGGCAGCGGGTGTGCGTTCGTTCGGTCAGCGGCGCGGGGTTGTGTGGAGTTCCCCCGTTTCGGTGGACACGCGGTGATCTACCCCGGCTTTGATGGAGTTGGGTTTCTAGAGTCGTCCGGCAGTTCGGAGGATTCAGATGCCCCGCAGGTGTTCGCCAGAGATGCGTCGTCAGGTGATCGAGCTCGCTCGGTCTGGGACGCGCGTGAAGCAGCTTGCCGTGACGTTCTCGGTGAGCGAAGCGACGGTCTACAACTGGGTTAAGCAGGACAAGATTGATCGCGGTGAGATCGACGGGGTGAGTACCGACCAGGCCGTTGAGCTTGCTGCCGCGAAGCGCAGGATCCGCCAGCTCGAAACCGAGCTGGCGGTTTCCCGAAAGGTCAACGAGGTCTTTCTCAATCAGGAGCTGGCCCCAAAAGCCTGTACCCGGTGATCGAGACTCTGACCGGGCAGGGAATCGATGTCCGCCACGCTTGTCGCACTCTCAGCGTCTCGGAATCGGGCTTTTACGCGTGGAAGGGCCGGCCGACGCCGCCAAGGACGCTCAGGCGGATTTGGCTGGCCGGAGAGATCGCCACCGTCCACAAAGCGTCGGGCGGCACCTACGGAGCGCACCGCGTGACCGCCGAGCTCAAGCACGGCCGCGGGATCAAGGTCGGCCACAACGCGGTCCAGCTGATCATGCGCGAGCTCGGCATCAAGGGACTTCCGACTCGCCGGCTGCCGAAAGGCTCGAAAGTCGGCAAATTCACGTCCTTAGACCTCGTTCGACGCGAGTTCCGTCGCAACGGACCCAATCGGCTTTGGATGACCGACATCACCGAGCACCCCACCCGTGAGGGCAAGATTTACTGCTGCATCGTCCTTGATGCCTTCTCACGCCTCGTCGTGGGATGGGCGATCGACTCGACCCAGACCACGACCCTGGTCCTTAACGCGCTCGGTATGGCCACCCGCCGGCGCAACCCCGAAGACGACCTGATCATCCATTCCGACCGCGGCGTCCAATTCACCTCCTGGGGCTTCAGTCAGAACGTCCGCGACCTTGGGTTAGCGCCGTCGATGGGTGCCGTCGGCAGCCCCTACGACAATGCGATGGTCGAAGCGTTCTGGGGCCGCCTACAAGTCGAGCTCCTCAACCGCCACGGCTGGAAGACCCGCATCGAGCTCGCGACCGCGATCCACGACTACATCGAGCTGTTCCACAACACCCGACGCCGACACTCAGCCCTCGGGATGCTCACGCCAACCGAATACGAGACCCTTCACACACCCACCCACCACGCCGCCTGATTCCAGCATCCCGACTCCACGAACGCCGGGGTAGATCAGCGTGTCCACAAAAGCGGGGGAACTCCAGTGGGCGTGTCGGGGAGTCGCAGGACGGAGCTGTCGTTGGGTGCCAGACCCAGGCGTGGTGTTGGTCGTCGGCGGTCAGCAGTGTCCTTGTGATGGGACGTGGGTGCGGTGGATCTCGGTCAGTCCGGAGCGTGAGGCGGCGAGCGTGATGACGGCGTCGCCTGGGTCTCCGCGTACGAAGAAGCGGCCTGTGGACGGTGAGTGAGCGAGGATTGCTTCGCCGCCGCCGGCTTTGAAATGGCCCAGTTGCTTGCCGGGTGGTTGAGGTCGATCAGCGCGACCTCGCCGTCTGAGCCGCAGCCCGCGAGCAGTAGACCGCGTTGCTCGTCGACGCGCGGGAAGCCGTGCGTGGCGTCACATCCGATTGCCAGGTGTCGGTGATCGTGCGTCGGTCCAGGTTGATCGCGGCGACCTGCCCGTGTTGCAGGTGGATGTACGCGCGGTGGCGGCGGGCGCTGATTGCGATGCCCTCCGGTCCCGCTGCTGCTGGGGGGATCGCAATGAATGCTGTGGCCGCCACGACATCATGATCAAAGCGCTCGTTCGCCATGACTGCCTCCTGTTGCTCGGGCGCGTCGGCCCAGGGTCGGTGATGCGATCCGACCACGCCGGACGCCGCCCGTCAAGTCTGCTGTGCGTGATCACACGCGCCTGCCGGCTGCGCGAGGTTCAGCCGAACGCGATCAGGCCGACGAGCGCGGCAGCGGCGACGAGTGCGGGCTCAGGCACGCGTCGCCGGCGTTGCAGCAAGATCGCCAGCGCCGCGACGGCGATCACGCCGGACCGTCGGCTGTCGATGACCTGGCCGGCGATGACGATCGCGGCACCGGCGATCGCGCCGGCTGCGGCAGCGGTTGCGGCCTTGATGAAGCCCTGTAGGCGGGGGTGGTGTTCGTGGCGGCGGATGAACGAGCCGGGAACGACGACGAACAGGTAGACGGGCAGAAATACCGCGAGGGTGGCGATGATTGCGCCGGTGATGCCGTAGACGAGGTAGCCGGCGAAGGTCGCCATGATCACGACCGGTCCGGGGCTGATCAGGCCCATCGCGACGGCGTCGACGAACTGCTGCTCGGTGAGCCAGTGATGGTCGCTGACGAGTCCTTGGTGCAAGAACGGGACGATCGCCAGTCCCGATCCGAACGTAAACGCGCCGGCCTTGATGAAGAACAGGCCCATGGCGCCCAGCGACGCGCCCGACCCGGTCCACGCAAAGCCCTGCACGGCGGCAAGTAGCCCGACCGGGGACAGGCCCGCGGCGCTGTTGCGCAGCCTGGGTAGGCCGCCGCCGTAGTGGATCGCGCCGAACATGCCGGCGAGCACAAACAGCCAGACGATCTCGGCTCCGGCAATCGCGGTCGCGCCAGAGAGGATCGCGGCGATCACCCACAGGACGGGGTCGCGCTTGTTGGTTGACCTGGCGAGCTTGGTCGCGGCGATCGCGATGATCGCAAGCACCGCCGGCCCGACGCCGAGAAAGACGGCGTGCACGGCGCTGAGGCCCTGGTAGTGCGCGTACGGGATCGCGACGGCGGTGACGATCACGAACGGCGGTAGCACGAACGGCACGGCGACGGCGAGGGCTCCCCGTCCGCCGGCCTGTAGGTAGCCCAGCCACATCGCGACCTGCGCGGCCAGCGGGCCGGGCATCGTCTGACCGACCGCGATCGCCTGCTGAAACTCGGCCTCGGTGTACCAGTCGCGGTCCTCGACGAGATCGCGCTGCATGTAGCCGACTAACGCGATCGGGCCACCGAAGCCACTCGCGCCGAGCTTGAGGAAGTAGCGCACGAGCCCGCCCAACGTCCTGGCGCTCCGTTGGGCAGCGTCGCGGGTGTCGGCGGGTGCCGTGGTCACAGCGGCGCACGACCCAGCAGCGTTGCGCGCCTGAGGTACTCATACAGCCCGTCATACAGCGGGCCGGTCAGCGCCAGCAACTCCTCGTCGTCATCGCTGACCATGCCGAGCCCGCGGATCAGCACATCCAGGCCCGCGGCCTCGGGCGCGTCGTAGCGCTCGTCATCAAGGTCAGCTTCGTGGACGATCCGCGCGATCGCCGACAGCGCGCGGTCGTCGAGGTCGTAGCGACGCAGGAACGTCTCAAAGGAGCAATCGCCGTCATGGTGAGAAAGCTCCACGCCGCGCATGTCAAACGCTGTCGCGTCCGCGGGCACCTCGTCGGGGTCATCGACGAACACGAACTGCGCGCCCGGGTCGATGAACCGGATGATCAGCCACGCACACGCCGTGCGATCGACATGCAGCCGCGCGCGCGTCGCCCACCTCACGCCGCTGTCTCCTCGAGCGTCGTCGCGAGCCGGTCGGTCGCTGCCAGCGCCTCGTTGCGCTCGGGCGCTGGAAAGTAGTCGCGGCGGCGGATGCGCCGCAACTCGCGCCGCAACCGCGCGAGCGTGCGCTTGCGCGAGCCGGACTCCAGCTCGGCGGCCACGCGGGCAGCCTCGGTGACCGCCGTGTAGTCCTTGGCGATTTCGGCGCGCATCCGCTGCGCGAGTGCGCGCTCCTGCATTGCCGAGCCCGGTTGCGCAACCCAGATCGACGCCTCGCCGCCGGTGCCGACGACGTCATCGGCGAGCCACTCAAGCTGCTCGCGCGTACGGCTGTCACACGGCAGCCCGACGAGCCCGTCGAGCAGCTGCACGGCCCCAAGACGTCGCAATGTTCGCCACAGCGCGATCCGTGGCGTCGATGGCTCCCTCGGCAATCGATAGGCCAGCAGAACCCATGTCCCGCGCTCAACATCAGACTGTGCAACCATGGTTGCACCTATCGTACCTTGAATGGAGGTACGCTCCGACCTTGGCTCGCACCACCCAAGGGGGTCCTGACGTGATCTCGTGGGCAACGATCCTGTTCGGCGCCGCTGTGACCCTGGTGCTCGTCGCCGCGGCACAGCAGTTCATCGCACGCCGCAGTCCCGCGACCGTGATCTGCGCGGCCGCCGCGAGCGCGACCGCCGTGATCGCCTGGAACGCGATCCTGCACACCAACGGCGGCGACGGATTCTTCGTCGACGCACCGCTCGTCGTGTTCCCGATCAGCTGGCAGGACACCGGCTCCGGCGTCTTCGCGCTCGCCGCAACCAGCGTCGCGCTCGGACTCGGGCCCGAGCGCGGCTCAACCGCCGCCACCACCACACGGCTCGCCCTGCTCGCATCCGCCATCACGCTCGCGATCGACGTGTACCTCTACTGATCAGCGCACGACGGGCCGCGACTAATAGCCATTAGTCGCCGTGCCGGTCCTGTTTGACGGCGACTAGCGTAGCCGGGACCGGTACGCGATCTCGTTCCGACCGCGGCCACTAATAGGTTCGCGCTGCCAGGGACGGCTGGCGCGACCCGCTGCAAGCACTCACGAGACGTGGCTCGGTCGTCAACCCCTGTCGACGCGCACACGCGGGGAGTACGTGCGCTGGGTGCGCATGTTCTGCGTCTGGCTGCGCGACGAGGCCGACGAGCAGGCGCTCGGCGCCGATCCGCTCGTCGACCTTGCCGCCAGGGATTACGCCGCGCGGGACTTCAAGCGCTTCTTGAAATCCGAGCGGGCGCTGGGGCCGGCGTCCGTGAACCTCGCGCTCGCCGCCGTCGATCACCTCTACCGCCAGCTCGGGCTCGGGCGCGCGAACGTGCGTCGCGAGTCGCTGCCGGTCTCCGCGCCCAGGGCGTTGTCACGCGATGAGCAGCGCCGTCTCTTGCGCGCAGCCGAGCGCGCTGGCGCGCGTGACCGCGCGCTCGTCGTGCTGATGCTGTTCGCCGGCCTGCGGATCGGCGAGACCGTCGCGCTGGACGTCGACCACGTGACGATCTCGACGCGCAAGGGGCTGGTCGTGATCCGCTCGGGCAAGAGCGATGCCTACCGCGAGGTTGCGCTCAACGCGCTCGTGCGCGCCGTCCTGGAGGAATGGACCAAAGAGTGCACCGGCCGTGCCCCCAAGGGCGAGCCGGCGCTGTTCTTGAGCGCGAAGGGCACGCGGATCTCACCGCGCGCGGCGGACGCCGCGATCCGCCGCGTCGCTGGCGACGCGGGGCTTGAGCTGTCGGCGCACGTGTTGCGCCATACCTGTCTGACCAACCTCGTTCGCCAAGGAGAGGACCTTGTGATGGTCGCCGAGATCGCCGGGCACGTCCGCAGGTGAAGGCGACGTCGTCGCCCCACCGCGGGTAGCAGACGAACGGCGCCCGTCGTCAGCGACAGCGACGCCAGTCGGTATCTGATCATGGAACTCGAACACGACGTCGGTGTCGCCGAACGTGCGCGGCTGAGGAAGGGTCACGGGGGGTCCCTACCCATCCGTTCGGTCAGTCGCCATCCTTCACGCAGCGACGGCGTAGCCCTCGCCCGTGGCGATCCGCTCAGCGACCGCCTTGACCTTCTCAAGCGTCTGCTGCTCGCTTTCGAGGTTCTGGCGCATCAATGCGGCGACCTCGTCGGCGCCGCGTGCCTTCGCATTGGTGATGAGGATCTCGTACACGGCGATCTCGTGGTGCTCAGTCTCGATCGCGCCCGAGAGGATCCCAGCGTCGACGATCGAGTCGTCGATCTTCTTCAGCGTCGCCTTGCCTTCTTTGGCGATGCCCTCCATCGCGGGGCACGGGCTGTCGTCGACCTTCTCGCCGAGCAGCTCGAACGACCGCTCGATGTTGGCGATGTGCTGGCGCGTCTCGGTCTCATGCTGCGCGAGCATCTGGCGGATCTCGTCGCGATTGGTCTCCTTCTGCATGTCCTGGAGAGATTCCACCACGGTGTTCTCCATGCTCAGCGCGGCGCCGAGCTTGAAGGAGAAGATCTCCTCGGGGGTGTTGAGCTTCTCGAACATCCAGATCTCCGTTCATCGTGAGCGTCCGCCCCCCCATACCCGAGAAATCCTCGGATGACCCGCCGCTGCTCGCTCACGTCGAGCGGCGGAGTCCCTCCCCCGGTCCCAATCAACGTAGGCCTCGGTCTCTAGGACGACTCACCGCTCCGGCCGTCATTGATCTGCCAGGTGGCGGTCCACCAGCACCAGCACCATCGATGAGCGTCGAGGTTCTCGTCCTAGGCAGCGGAAGTCAGTTCGCCGGCAACGCCCGCAGGGCGCGCGAGATCCGGACGTGCGCGCCAGAGCCTAAGGCAAGACCGGCCTCACAGCCCCTGCTCGCGGACGCGGGACGTGAGGCAGCGCGGTGTGCTTGGCGTATTAGGCGGTGACTGCCTAGCCGACGTGTGCAGGCGCCGACGAGCGTCTTGACGGTGTCCAGTGCGCGTAGCTCGTCGTCGAGCTTCTGCTGTAGCAGCGTCACGACGTCGTGCGCATCGGCGTTGGGGATGAGTACCTCGTTAGGTCGCGATCTCAAGGTGCTTGGTCTCGATTGCGCCGGCCAGGATGACCGCATCGACGATTGACTCGTCGGTCTTCTTGATCGACGCCTTTTCGTCCGTAAGCAAGGTCCTTGGTGACCGGGTTGGGGACGTGTTGGGCTTCTCCCCGAGCAGCCGGGAAGCATTCTTGGACGTTTCTGACGTGCCGCTTGGTCTCCTCGACGTGCTGCGCGAGCACGTCGAGGATCTCCGTGCGCTTGGTCTCCGTCTGCAGTTACTCGACGGTGGCGAGGGCATCCTCCTCAATCTTCAGCGCGCAGCCGAGCTTGAAAGAGAAGATCCTTCCGGGGTCTTGAGTTTCTCGAACATGCGGCACTTCTCGTCGTGGTGGGACCTTCGACGGGTCACTACCCCGTCGCTTCAACGGTCACTACTCCGTAGCTGGCCGAGCAGTTCAGCGAGCCGTAGCGCGCCGGGAAGATGGTCGCGTCGTCCGAGGGCGCGTTGCCGACTGCCATTTCTGTCTTGTTGCCGAGGTCGCGCATGACGGTCGTAGATTGCGCGACGCGAGGCGCTGGCGGGCTTGTTGGCGGGTCGGTGAGATTCCCCGTCGGCGGGTAGCACGCCTGCTCCATCCCCTGACTCAAGGACTTCATGTTCCATAGCTTTAGTGTGCGGCGCGGTGTGTGTGGCTTGCTCGCGTTTACTGCGTTGGCGGCTACGCCGGCGAGCGCGGCGACGATCCCGGCTTCTGAGCAACTTGACCCTGATGCACGTCGCGTTGTGTCAGAGTTTCTCTCGTTTGATCCGCTGGCCATTTCTTTGCTGCCCGCAAGTCAGGCTCGCCAGGTGTCGTCAATTCAGGCCGCGGCCGCCCGCGTGGCCGTGGCGCAGGGCAAGGCGCCCTTGCCTCCGGTGGCCCGCAAGCGCCACATCGTGATCCCGACGACTGGTGGCCCCCTTGCTGCGCGCGTGTTCACCCCCCGTGGCCGCGGTCCGTTCCCGGTGCTCGTGTACTTCCCGGGCGGCGGGTTTGTCGTCACAAACCTCGATAACTACGAGCCTTCAGCGCGGGCGTTGGTTAACGGCGCCGGTTACGTCGTGGTCCTCGTGAACACGCCTGTGGCGCCGGAAGTGAAGTTCCCCGCCCAGCCTGAGGCCGCCTACGCGGCTTATCAGTACGTCAGCGCCAACGCGCGCCTTGTGGGTGGCGTTCCGGGTCAGGTGGCGGTCGGTGGCGAGAGTGCCGGCGGTAACCTCGCCGCCGTCACTGCGATCCTTGCGCGTGATCGTGGCGGCCCGCGCCCAATCCATCAGTTGCTGGTCTACCCGGACGTCGACTTAGACACGTCGGCGGAGTCCTTCCGGACGGAGGGTGACTCGGTGCCGCTCGATACGCCGCAGCAGACGTACTTCGGCGCCAACTATCTCCCGTCGCCGGCAGACGTGGCAAACCCGCTCGCATCGCCGTTGCGAGCCGACGTTCGCGGCCTGCCTTCGGCGACGGTCATCACCGCCGAGAACGATCCGCTGCGAAGTGACGGCGAGGCCTACGCGCGGAAGTTGCGAGCCGCGGGCGTGACCGTCGACGCCCGGCGCTACAACCGTGTCATGCACGAGTTCTTCGGCATGGGCGCCGTCATCGCCAAGGCGCGTCAAGCCGAGGCGCAAGCTTCCACGAACCTGCAGGCTGCGGCACGAGCGGCCAAGCGAGCTGCAGGCGGCTGACGCGAACGGCGCGCAAGTGGCCGTGACGTCTTCTCGGCGTCGCGGCCACGTAATTCTGCTCTGTCACGAGCATGGCGCAGCGAGATGGACGGCGTTTGGCAGAGGCGAAGACCGCAACGACTGGCGACAAGACCGGTGGCGTCCGTGATCCAGCCCGCGGTGTGGATGACTTTCGTTTTGTTGAAGTCATCGTGGGGGACTATCTGTGGTCTCCCAACGTAAAGAGATTCCTGTGAAAACCGATACGCCTCCTTCCGCGCTGCAGACCCGACGCGCATTGTTGCGTCGTTCAGCTGCCGGCGTCGCCGTCGCAAGTGCGGCGGGCACGATCCTGGGGGCCGCCGAGCAGGCCGCCGCCGCCGAGTCGCCGAGCGGCGTTTTGTCCTTCATCGCCACTCAGGAAGGCTTTGGCGTTACGTTCTTGACCGAAGCGATCCGTCGCGCGCCCGGCACCCCATCGGCGCAATTCCTTGACGTCCTCAAGGCTGCGGTGACGGCGGAGTTTGACCACCTGCAGGCGCTGGAGCGCATAGGCGCCCACCGCCAGGTTTCGCGCTACTGGATCCCAAACGCGGCGTTCGGGGGCGGTGGCCCGAAGCTCTTCGCTTCAATCGAGAAGGTTGAAACGATCGAGGTAAGCCTCTACCAGGTCGGCGTAACAGCGGCGGTGCAACAGCGCGACACCTTCCGCGCACGACTATGCGCCGCGGCGCTGGGCACCGAGGCCGAACACCGCGTGTTAGCTCGCAGCGCCCAGAACATGCTTGGAACGCCGGTCGGTGTACCCAACAACGTCGGCTTTGAGCCTTACGCGCAACGCAGCGCACCAGCGGCCAAGTCGGCTTTGGAGAAACTCGGGATCGGCTACGGGCGCCAAGGCGCGAAGCCCGGCAAGTTCTACAAGTACCCCGGCGACCCGGCGCGCAACAACGCCAGCGCCCCACTGCAGACGCATAGCCCCCGCTAGTGTCCTGAGTCGGGCGACGAAGCGCCTGGGGCGGCGATGTCCCGCGCGAGCTTTCGCATGTACCAAATGGTCTGAGAGGCGCTGGCGGCGACGGGCTCTGGAGCATCTGCGTCCCTGGCGCCGCGCCGCCGGCCGGCCGGCCGGGCCCTTCCCTGGTATGGAGCTTTCCTCCGAAGGACCCCACAGCCTCAGAAGCTGCCCCGACGTCTTTTCGATCGCTCACAATCTCATTGGACACGGTTAACTAGGGGGTGACGCGACCGTCCGAAGGTGGGCTCGTTCAATGACGCGGGCCGCAATTGCGGGCGGACGCTGCCGTCGCCGCGGTAGGTGGACGGCGCAAACCCGCTGATAGCGGAACGCCTTCGCGAACTGACTTCTGAGCTTTCTCGACAGCCGGGCGAGGTGACCCTGACGGCGGGGTGGGGCAAACTGGATGTCATCGCGCGCGGCGTGACCAGTGCCGGTCGGTGACTTCGGTCTCGGCGAGCTCGAAGGAGGTGGCGTAGGGGAGGAAGCGGACGTGCTCGTTGACCGCGTAGAGCTTACGGGGTGAGCAGAGGAAGAGTGCGAGCGCCTCGTCGCGGAAGTAGCGGTCGATCTGCCCGCTCAGTGCGATCTGCTTGGTCGGTGACGTCTGGGCGATCAGGGAGGCGAAGCGGCGGCCGAGTTCGGGGACTTCGGGGCCGGCGCGGTACTCGCCGTCAGCTCCGGCGAAGCCGCGGTGCAGCTCGTGGGGGGGCGCGTCGGCGGCCTGGGTGACGTGCTCGAAGAGCAGGAGGTGCCACGGGCGTGGGCGGGTGCGCTCGGCGAGCGCCCGGCGGGTGGCCGCGTGCTCTGCGGCGTTGAGCAGCGTGACGACGGTACTCACGTGCAGCGCCGCCTCGAGGTCGGCGGCGACGCGGCGTGCCGCGGGCTCGAGGTGCGCGGGCGCGGCGATCCGCAACAGGCTGCCGGGCATCGTTCCGGCTTGTTGCCAGAGCGCGGCGGCTCGCCCGGGGTGGTGCGGGTAGGGCCGGAGACGGTCGGGCGCCCGGTGGGCGACGGTTGCGGCCGTCGACGGGATGAGCCCGGCCACTGGGCGCGCGTGACCGTGGAAGACGTCTTGAACGAGTCGGTCGCGGTCGATGGCCAGGTTGAGTGCGCGACGGGCGCGACGGTCGCCGAGCGGGAGATCGTTGGCGTCGCGGTCGATGATCCCCACGAGGATGCGCATCTCGTCGGCGGCGACGAGCCGGGCGTGCGTGGAGCGCGCCACGCGGCCCGCTTCGCGCGGAAGCACCCCGGTGAGGAGGTCGACCTCGCCTTCGCCGTTGCAGACGAGGTCAAGTGCGGCCTCGCGGGACACGTCGTTGCGGAACACGACCTGCTCGAGGCGCGGCCCGCGCCGGGCGTTCCAGTACGCCGGGTTGGCCGTCAGCCGGACGCGCGCGGTGCGGTCCTGCGGCCAGAGCCAGGTCTGGGCGAGCGGCTGCTCACGAACGCCAGCCGGCTCGGCGTCGAGCGTGGAGAACCCGTCGGCGAGGACGAACGGACCGGTGCGCCACGGGCCCGGCGCGTCGATCGCTCACCAATGGCCCTCGCCGCGGCCCTGGCGCTCGTAGCCGAAGCCGGGTCCTCCCAGAACGCCGTGCTCATCAGGTGCACGGCGCGGAGCTTGCCGAGCGCGAGCCCGTCACGCTCGGGGAGGTGGAAGCGCACCGTGTGGGAATCGACTTCCTCGCAGCGCGTGCGGCGATCGAGGTTGAAGTGCGTCCCGGGCGGGTGCGGAGCCTCCCAGCGGCGGACCTCCTCCCACGCGCGCCTGACGGTCGCGCCGGTCAGCGGCTCGCCGTCTTGGAAGCGCACGCGCCGGCGAACGTCCACCTCGAGCGTCGTCGAATCAAGCCAGCGATACCCGCTCATCCCGGCCGGCCGGACCTTGCCCTTCGGAGTGACCCGGACGAGCTCTTCGACCGTGTTGTAGGTAATCCACAACCAGTTCAGTGGACCCGGGTCCACGACGTGGAGCGTCCCAGCCGGAGCGGGCCGCCGCGAGCGGCGCTCCACCGACTCCACGCCTCGGCCAACAATCCGACCCACAGTCCGCGTGACCCCGGTCAACATCAAAACGTCTCTACCCACCGCCATGATGCCTACGCGCCACGAACCCCATGGCTCCATCAGCCCGAACCCGTCCTTAGGGTAGGTCTCTGTCGGGCGCAGACGCCCGGCGCGTCAAAGGCGACGAAGCCGCTGGAGTGAACGTCGTCGCCCGCGGCCAGGCGACTGAGGACGTAACCCGACCGACTGGGCCCCGACGCACGCGGGCTGCGGTAGCCGCCCTAGTGTCGTGATGCGCTAAATCGGTCGCAGCGGGAATGGAGGGGGCATGCCTGCCAATGTTGCCGTTGGATCGAGTTGTCGGATGAGGAGCGCACTGAGCTGGAGGCGTGGACGCGACGCCGGACGAGCGCGCAGGCGCTTGCGGATCGTGCTGCTGGCTTCTGAGGGCTTGAAGAACACGGAGATCGCCGAGCGGCTTGAGATTGATCGCGCGATGGCCCGCAAGTGGCGGTCGCGGTTCGCGGAGCACCGCCTCGACGGGCTGCTCGACGAGCCACGGCCGGGCGCGGACTTCCGCGAGTTCCTGCCGAACGATCCCGAGGTCGTCTCCGCCGTGATGGTGCGTGCAGATGCTCGCTCCGGACGAGGCCCGAGCGTTCCGGAGACCGCCAACGTCGCGCCTCCTTTCGATTACGAGCAGGTGCCTTGCCGGCGTCGCCCGTGGGCCCGGCTCCGGGATCCGCGCTCGCGCGGCCGCGAACTTGAAGGGTTCCCGTAAGCCGAACGGTGGATTCTGACGGTGATTGCAACACGATGGACTCGGTGCGCAGCCACGCCGCGCCCCGGCCCTCGCGCAGCAACCCCTCGATCTCCGCACAGCGACTGGCAGATGCTCTCGGTCTACCAGCTCGCGGGGCCCCTCAAGCCGAGCGGGAAACGAGGGGGTGTTGCGATCACCGCGCGAACCCAAGGATCCCGCTACGGGCAGTTCACCCGCCTTGCCGGCGGTCACTCAAGCTCAGGCACGTCCCGCGCGTCGACCGCGCCACGGGCACGTTGGTCTGGCTTTAGGCCAGCCAGTGCTCGCCTGCCCAGGCCATCTGCCAGAAAGCGAGCTCGTAGCGGCTGCTGGTGAGAAACGCGCGCCGGGCGCGGTCGCGGCCCGCGGCGCCCACCTCCTCGCCGGCGCGGTCGGTGAGCTCGCGGGCCCAGCCGGCCAGTTCGGCGAACTCCGACGAGGCGTACATGGCGATCCAGGGTGCGTAGCGCTCGTCTGTCGGGCGTTCGGCGCCGGCCAGGCGCTCCGCGATCTCCGCATAGCCCCAGATGCACGGCAGCAGCGCCGCGGTGAGCTCGACGAAGTCGCCCACCGCCGCGGTCCGCACCAGAAAGTCGGTGTAACCCTGCGTGGTGGGCAGCATCTCCTCCCGCTCGAGCTGGGCGCTGGAGATCCCCAACTCGCCCGCGTAGGAGCGATGCAGGTCCATCTCCATGTGCAAAAGGCCCTGGGTGATGTCCGCAAAGCGGGTCATCGCCGGCAGCCCGGGGGCCCGCGCCGTTCCCAGCGCGTGCAGCCGAGCGAACTCGATCAGGTACAGATAGTCCTGCCGCATCCAGACGTTGAAGCGCTCAGGCTCGAGCGTCCCGTCACCGACCCCCCGCACGAACGGATGACGGTGCTGCGCCTCCCAGACCGCGTCGGCCGAGCGCCGCAGCTCGACGCTCAACGGGACCGATGCGGCGGCTTCGCTCATAAGCGCATCGTCGCAGCCCCACACGCCGCCCCGAAGTGACGCCGGCGACCGTGCCGGAAGCGGATCGCCGGGACACGATCGAGACCCGCTCAGGCGGTGGTGCTTGACGCGACGTTCGGGATGTTCGGCAGCTCGATCTCGATCTCGACCCGGCGTCGGGCCTCGACACTCACGAGCCGTTCGACGAGGTGCAGGCCAAGATACAGGCCGCTGGTGATTCCGCCCGAGGTGACCAGGTCACCGTCATCGACGACGCGCTCGCCGCGACGGACGTCCGCACCCATGGCGGCAAGCTCATCCCAATACTGATGGTGGGTGGTCGCCGGGCGCTCGCCGATGAGACCGGCGTCGGCGAGCCACATCGCGCCTGTGCAGACTGCGGCCAGCTTGCCGTCGCGTTCATGGTGAGCGCGCGCGAAGGCGCCCACGGCACCCGAGGCGGCTTCCGCACGGGGGTCAGCGTGACGGGCGTCCCTTGCGCCACCGGGCACGACCAGCCATTCGGCTCCGTCACGCGGCGCTTCGGCCTTCAGCTCAAGACCCTGCGAGCTCCGCACCGGCCTTCGCTCGGTCCGGGTGACCGCACGTACGTCAAGGCCTCCGTAGGCCAGCACCTCGTATGGGCCGAGCGCGTCGAGTGCCTCGCATCCGTCGAAGACCAGCACGTCGATCATCGTCATGGCCATGGGCTTGCCACAGTCCTCTGGTTCTCGGACGGGTACCGACCGCGGAAGAGCGAACTCAGTGCTGCAGAACGATCCGCTAGCGGATCCTCAGAGATCGAGGACGAAGCGGAGCGCTTGGTCGATCGGAAGCAGCTGCTCGGGAGAAACCATCCCCCGTTTGGTGAGGAGTCGAGCGGTCGAGATCACGCGAAGCTGGTCACATCGGGCGAAGGACGTGTGGTCCAATCCGCTCGGCTCGCGATCGAGCTCGACGTGGCTCCGTAGCCCGTAGGCCGCGGACCCGACGGGGACCACCACCACCAACCCGCCGGGGCCATTGTTGATCGTGTCGACCGACACCACGACCGCGGGCCGCCCGAACGCCGGCTCGTGCCCGATGGGCTGGCCCAGGTCGACGTCGTAGACCTCTCCTCGCCAGATCAAGCGAGGGAGTCCCACTCCTGGCGCTCGGCGAGGTACTGCTGCCACTTCTCGGGATCGTCGCGCAGGCGCCGATAGTCCTCGTTGAGGCCGCGCAGGAATTCTTGTCGTTCCAGCGCGTCGATGGCGCAGTGAAGAACGTCGATGACCGTCGTCCGGCGACTCCTTGCCAGCGACTGCAGGCGCTCGGAGTCCGGCCGACGGACGCGAACGGTCGTGGTGCCCTCTGAGCTCATGGCCACAGGGTAGACGATATGTAGACACTCCGGGGGAGCCGTCCCGATGGACGAACGGCGGATTCGAGCGGTGATCGCAACAGGCGGCGACGTCCTGTGGGCGAGCGTGAAGGACTTCGGGTCTGTCTCCCCGTTCATCGTCAACACCGAGCGCAAGGTGACTGCGGATGCACTCGCCGAGACGCGCCTTCGAACCTATCCCGCGAACACGGTGCTGATCTCCGCGCGCGGAACGGTCGGGCTGGTCGCGCTGACGGGGGAGAAAATGACATTCAACCAGTCGTGCTTCGGTCTCCGAGGGCGGGCCGAAGTGGATCAGAGCACGCTTTTCGAGATCGTCAAGACCGCGGTCGAAACGCTGCGGGCCCGGGCACACGGCAGCGTCTTCTCCACCATCACTCGCTCCACCTTCGCTGACGTGCGAGTCCGCCTTCCGGGGTCCGATGAACTGGCCGCGCTGGAAGAGCGGCTGTCGCCACTACACGCGCAGATTCTCAGCCTGACCCGTGAGGCCGCGGTTCTCGCTGACGTGCGCCGTGCGCTTCTTCCGAAGCTCTTCGCTCATGGACTCGAACTAGCAAGCCAGGCGCCAGTACGGGTGCCGCTTGAGCCGGCGGCGGCGTGACCGTGGCCGGCGCATACACCGTCGATCCCGGTCCTGAGGGGCAGCTTGTCGAGCTGCCCGCGCTGCAGGACGTGCGGCTCGGCGTCAGCCGGCTGGTGTGGCTCGGTCGTGAGGCGCGCTCGGCGGCGCTGGCGCAGATCGTCGAGCAACTGAGCAAGCTCGCGTTCCTGCGCGAGCTCGGCGCCGAGCGCTGGAGCTTGGACGCGGTGCCGGCCAACCGGCGCCGGCAGCTCGCGGCGCTGGCGCGCCGGTCGAGCACCGCCGCTTTGGCCGGGCGGCCCGACCGGTTGCGCTATCCGGCGCTGTTGTGCTTCTGCCAGGAGCAGCTCGCGCGGCTGGTCGACGAGGTCCTCGACCGTGCTGATCAGGCGATCGGCACGGGCC